>Ga0209226_10000608_pt1 | contig 18711 bp, 14 predicted proteins | sample BarGraNGADG00212_2_FD_184497 | JGI IMG/M metagenome (GOLD analysis project Ga0209226, IMG submission 184497) | Arctic peat soil microbial communities from Barrow, Alaska, USA - Barrow Graham LP Ref core NGADG0011-212 (SPAdes) (version 2) | ecosystem: Environmental > Terrestrial > Soil >...
ATGTATTATTTGACATAATGCCTCCTACCTTCGCTGCAGCAAGAAATACATATTCAGGTTTTTCTTTTTCAAAAAATGCACCAACTGTTTTCTGATCCGTAAGGTCAAATGGAGGAAATGGAGTGTACACAAAATTAGAATAACCTTTACCTGCTAAACTCCTTCCAATTGCGCTGCCGACCATTCCGTTATGACCGGCTATATAAATCTTACTGTTTTTTTCCATATAATTGATAATTAATCTGCCCGCCTTTTAGCTTTTTCAAAATCTGACTTAACCATGATTTTAACCAATTCGCTGAAAGTAATTTTGGGTTCCCAACCAAGGTTTTCTTTTGCTTTGGCAGGGTTTCCGATGAGAATATCGACTTCAGTGGGTCTGAAATAACGTAGATCAATACTTACAACAACTTTGCCCGAAGATTTCAGTAAACCCTGTTCATCAATTCCTGATCCTTTCCATATAATTTCTTCCCCCAAAGCTTTAAAGGTCTCTTCAACAAATTCCCTTATTGAATGTGTTTCATTTGTTGCCAAAACATAATCATCAGGCTTATCTGCCTGGAGGATACGCCACATCCCCTCAACATATTCCGGAGCATAACCCCAGTCACGTTTTGAATCAAGATTCCCAAGAGAAATTTTTTCCTGCTGCCCGAGAATAATCTTGGATGCTGCAACAGTTATTTTACGAGTGACAAAGGTTTTGCCTCTCCTCTCACTTTCGTGATTGAAAAGTATCCCATTGGATGCAAATACATTGTATGCTTCCCTGTAATTAATTACGATCCAATATGCGTATAATTTTGCTGCTGCATATGGACTCCGGGGATAAAACGGAGTTTTTTCTGTCTGAGGTATCTCCTGTACTTTACCATAAAGTTCAGATGTTGAAGCCTGGTAAAATCGTGTCTTTAAGCCTGTTTCCTTAATGGCATCAAGGAACCGTAATGTTCCTACTCCGTCAACTTCAGCTGTATATTCAGGCACTTCAAATGATACCTGTACATGAGATTGTGCTCCAAGGTTATAGATTTCGGTCGGTTTAATTTTCTCTACTAAACGGTTCAGGTTACTGGAATCAGTTAAATCTCCGTAATGCAGAAAAAACACTTTATTTATGTATTCAGGATTATTATAAATATGATCTATTCTGAATGTATTAAACGAGCTGGATCGTCGTATAATCCCATGCACAACGTATCCTTTCTCTAATAATAATTCTGTAAGGTATGAGCCATCCTGCCCTGTTATTCCCGAGATTAATGCAATTTTGTTTTTCATATCAGTCTATTAAATAAATGTTTCTGTTGTATCATATCCAATAATCTTTTATCCGGATCTTTATTTTAATTGCGTTCTGGATTTCTTCTTCACTTATAAGTATGAGATAACCTCCGCCTCCGGCGCCCGACAGTTTCCAGGCAAGGGCTTTATCCTTATGATTATTAATCACTTTTGAAATTTTTTCATTCATCATTTTAGGGAACATCTTTAACTGCGCACTAAACGATGCGGAGAATCCCCTGGTAAAATTATTTATATCCTTATTAATTAAACCATCCCAGGCCATTTCTGCGGCATCTGTAAGACTTTTTACATTATTAACAGATATATTTGTATTTTCTAGCACCACAAAATCAGCTGACCGGGGCCACAGAGTAATCATATACAGCCGGTCTTCAAGCCATTTTATTATTGAAAGATCTGATATTGTTTCAAATTTTGATGGCCAGTATTTTTCCTTATCATAAAAAAACCTGTTTATCCCCGGAATTGTAATACCGATTGAATCCTGTGATCCGCTAACATCTTTTGTTCCGGGATCGTTATCGTACCGGAAAAGGATCTTCGCCAGTTTTTCCGGATTTTCCATCGGAAGTTTATCATTCCATAATTCAATTGCTTTTTTTCTGGTTGAAGTAGCCATTCCCGAACGCTCATTGAATTCAATTGTTGGTTCTATTGAAGCGGTAATTGCCCAGCCAGGCCAATATTTTGATACATAAGGCTGATCTATCCACGTCCCCGCAAGATCAATCCTGTAAGGAATAGGAGTCTCTTTTCTTAAAGATGTAGAAGATCTGACCGGCAGATTAGCATAGGGGATTCTTTTTAAAACCTTATATTCTATTCCCAGATCTTTGCAAATCTGTTCTTTATCGGGTGTATGACCATCCTCGTTCACTATAAAAATATTCGGGTTAAGTGATCTCATATCATCTAAGAAATCAATGATCCCTGATCCCTTTACGCCCCTTGAGATCGGATATGGTTTTATCAGATCCCAATCCGACATACAAATCTCCAAATTGTGAAGCTTCTTTTAAAAAAGCAATATGCCCGGAGTGTAGAATGTCAAAGCAACCGCTGACGAAAACCTTTTTACTTGTTTTCCTATCCATAATTAGTAATAGCTTGAAAGTTCTTGAAATAGGTTTACAATATTCTTAATGAGCAGTGATTTTATCGGTTGTATATCCAGGTACAATCTGCAGCATCTCTCCAATCAGCAAATTTTCAGGCATCTTGTCAAGATTGCCGAGGATCGTATCGATCTTTCGCAATACAGATTCAAAATCATTGTCTGCTACCTGGGCAATATTTATCTTCGGATGATGCGTTGGTATCATCGGTTCTTCCTTTGAAAAAAGTTCTTCAAACAGCTTTTCACCGGGACGCAAACCAACGATTTTAATTTTAATATCTTTGTGTGGTTCAAGCCCTGACAAACGTATCAGATTAAGTGCTACGTCTAAAACCTTCACTGGCTTACCCATATCAAAGACATAGATTTCTCCGCCGTTACCCATGAATCCTGCTTCAAGGACTAACTGACATGCTTCGGGAATGGTCATGAAGAAGCGGGTAATATCAGGATGTGTAATTGTTACCGGTCCGCCGTCTGCGATCTGTTTATTGAAAAGGGGAATAACAGAACCGTTTGAGCCAAGTACGTTTCCAAAACGGGTAGTTATAAATTGTGTAGTGATCCCTTTACGTCTCGATTCCGCATGAACAAGTAACTCACAAATCTTCTTAGTAGCTCCCATAACATTAGTGGGGTTCACGGCCTTATCGGAAGAAATCATTACAAATTTTTCTACTTTGTATTTTATCGCAAGTTCTGATACTATCCTTGTTCCGCCTACATTCACCCTGAAAGCTTCGCGAGGATATAATTCCATTACGGGAACATGCTTATAGGCCGCCGCATGAAAAACTACTTCAGGTCTGTAAAATCTGAAGATTTCATCCATATAGTTAGGTCTTGTTATATCCCCAATGATTATCTTGCAGTTACAGCCGGGAAATTTACTTTTTAATTCTTCGCCAAGGTAAAAAGCCGGAGTCTCAGCCTGGTCAACAAGAATAAGTTGCTTTGTATTGAAACGTGTCAGTTGCCTGGCAATCTCTGATCCTATTGATCCGGCTCCACCCGTAATAAGTATGGTCTTTCCGATTAATCCATTTTGTATCTTTTCAAGATCGAGTGCTATTGGATCTCTCCCCAGTAGATCCTCAAATTTTACTTTTTTAAGGTTTTTAACCTCAAGGTGGCCGTTCATCCATGTATCAAATGATGGAGTATCAAGGATTTCACAACCAAATCCGATCATAGATTCAATCACTTCCTTTTTCTTAGCCGGTAAAATTCTATTAATAGCAATTATAAAAACTTTAATTTCTTCATTTTCAATAAATTCTTTTGTAAGAACCTGTCTTGAAAAAACCCGGTAACCGTCAACAACTTTCCCTTGTATCTTCTTGTCATCGTCAATAAATCCCTTAAGCCCGTATTGATTTTTCGGATCTCCTTCAATAAGTCTTTTTACGAGGATGCCCATTTCACCATATCCGTAGATCAATACGTTTTTACGATCGTGTGAAGAGGATGATGCAAACTCATAGAATATTTTTACAAATACCCTGAAAAAGAAAAGAAGTATTGTAACAGCGCCTGAATGAATGAGAAGAATCGATAACGGTATATTAAAAAGAGTGCTCCATTCAAAATGACGGCTCATAAGAGTAACGAAAAGCAAAACTACCAGTGCGCTAAAGTTCGTAATAGTTATTTTATAAGTATCTCTGATCGTGGTATGCCTTATCATTCCTGAATAAGACTTGAATACTAATATGAAAACTGCATAAACTGCTAATACCAGAAAGGCCTGTCTGAATACTGTTGAAATATCGAAAGTATAAACTTCAAAATTGTATCTCAGCATATAAGCAAACAGGAAACAGAAATACACTGTTCCTGCATCAATAAGAAATACTAACCAACGGGGTAATGAGTGCTTCTTAAATACTTTTATAATCTTCCCTTTAAGTGTCTCGATCATATTTAAATAGAATCGTAAATACTAAAATAGTTATCAGGTAATAAATTATAAGATAAAAGTAAAGATTTGATATTTATATAGCTAACGCACCGTCAGTCACATAACTGATACATGTATATAACTGACTATCTGATTATTCAGATATATATTGTAACAAATGTTACAAATATTTCCAATACCATTTAACCGCCTCTTTAAGGCCATTTTCAACATTTAATACAGGTGAATAGTACAAAAGTTTTTTAGCCTTCTCGATTGATGCGAGAGAATGCGGAATGTCACCTGCCCTGGCAGGTCCATATAGTGGTTCAATTGTTAATATATTCTTGTCAAATTCGGCTGCAAGATTACGAATTAGATAAAACAACTGATTAAGAGATGTCCTTTCACCATGCGCAACATTATATACCTGGTTCAAAGCCTCTTTATTCTGAACAACAGATGCCAGATGATTAGCCTGTATGACATTATCAATGTATGTAAAATCACGCGAGACCGTACCATCACCATTTATAAGAGGCACTTCATGTTTCATCAGCATCTTCATGAATTTCGGAATTACCGCGGCATATGCTCCGTCCGGATCCTGCCGTCTGCCAAAAACATTGAAATATCTTAGTCCTACAATATCAATATCATAAGTCTTTGAAAAATTATTGGCGAACAGTTCATCAACATATTTGGTAATAGCATAGGGAGAAAGAGGCGAACCAATCTTATCTTCAACTTTTGGCAAATCGGGATGATCGCCATATGTTGAAGAACTTGCTGCGTAAATAAATCTTTTTATTCCCGATTCCTTTGCTGCAAATAGCATTTTAACGAAACCACCGATGTTTACGTCAGTTGAGGTGACCGGGTCTTTTATGGATCGTGGCACTGATCCTAATGCTGCCTGATGAAAGACAATATCTATATTTTCTACTGCTTTCATGCAATAATCATAATTTCTGATATCACCTTCAATAAGCTTAAACTTAGGATTGTCATGGAATGTGATCAGATTTTCTCTTTTTCCGGTTGAAAAATTGTCGAGACAAACAACTGAATTACCAGAAAGTAAAAATGATTCTACAAGATTTGAGCCGATAAAACCCGCTCCGCCTGTAACCAGCACTCTACTATCCTTCAAGATTCTTTCCATCAGCTAGTCAAAAAAACAATATTACAAATTTTAACAGAATTTAACGTTATAAATCCTCCTCTTTTTCAAATAATAGGAGTATTTCGTTCAAAATAAATTCGGCTGTTTTTCCATCGCCATAAAAGGCAGGGTATTCAAAATCTCTTTGTGAATCAATAAAATTAAAAAATTCATGTCTTATCCGATCCGGATCTGCACCAACCAGCTTGGCTGTTCCGTTGTTCACAAGTTCGATCCATTCAGTCTCCTTCCGTAGTACAATACATGGTTTTTTAAAAAAATGAGATTCTTTCTGAACCCCTCCGGAATCAGTCATAATCATCTTACAGCTCTTTTCAAGAAGAATCATTTCAAGGTATGAAACAGGAGGAATTATCAAAATATGCTTACAATTGTTAAGCTCTGCGTATAGCTCTTTAAGTCTGGTTTTAAGCGAAACTATGGTCCTGGGATGTAATGGCATTACAAGTTTTATATCCTTTTCTTCTGCCAGAGTTTTAAGCGTAACGAGGATTTCTTTGAGTCTTGTTATGTCATCTGTATTAGTATCCCTATGGATTGTAACAAGAATATAGCCGTTTTTCGTAAGTGACAAATCATCAAGAAATGTTGCCTTCTTTTTTTCCGCTAATCCGGCAAAAAACAGGGTATTATCTAACATTATATCACCGGTAAGGTAGATCTTTGGGTTATCGATAGTATAAGGCGGACTGTTTTCAGGTCTGAATCCTTCGGCCATTAGATTCTTAAAAGCTGTATTTGTAGGGGCGAAAAGAAGTGTCGATGAATGGTCACTCATTATCCTGTTTAATTCTTCCGGCATGGTTTTATTGAAAGATCTGAGGCCAGCTTCAATATGAATGACCGGGAAATGAAGTTTTGATGCGGCTAATGCGCCTGCCAGTGTTGAATTTGTATCACCATAAAGCAAAACACAATCAGGTTTCTCCTTAAGCAGAACTTCTTCAAGACCGGAAATCATCATAGAAGTCTGGTGACCATGGCGTGCTGAACCAACACCAAGATTATAATGGGGCTTATGAATTTCAAGCTCATCAAAAAAAACCTCAGACATCTCTTTATCATAGTGTTGACCGGTATGAACTATTATTTCGGCAATATCATTTGAATAATGTGTCCGAATTGCCCTGCCTATTGCTGAAGCCTTTATTATTTGTGGTCTTGCACCTACTATATTGATTAGTTTTATCTGCGACATTGAATCGGTAAACTTTCAGGTCGCAAAGATAAAAAAAGAATCGCTTAAACAAAGCAATAAAAAAGGAAGGGCATCTGATTGTGCAGATGCCCGGCCTGATTGTATATGACTCAATCTTATTTTATTTCGCATAATTTACTGCCCGTGTTTCCCTTATTACAGTAATTTTTATCTGACCGGGATAAGTCATTTCGTTCTGAATTTTTCTTGCGATTTCATACGACAGACCTTCTGCCTCTTTGTCTGTAACTTTTTCGGCTCCAACTATAACCCGAAGTTCTCTTCCGGCCTGAATAGCATACGTTTTCATAACACCCGGATACTGAAGAGCCAGTGATTCAAGTTCCTTTAACCTCTTAATATATGATTCTACAACTTCACGTCGTGCACCAGGCCGTGCACCGGAAATAGCATCACAAACCTGAACAATGGGAGCAATAAGAGTTGTCATCTCTGTTTCGTCGTGGTGAGAACCTATTGCATTGCAAATCTCAGGTTTCTCCTTGTATTTTTCTGCCATTTTCATTCCTAAAATTGCATGTGGCAATTCCGGTTCATCATCAGGAACTTTTCCTATATCGTGAAGAAGTCCGGCCCTTTTGGCCAGTTTTGGATTCAACCCGAGTTCAGCTGCCATTATTGAGCAAAGGTTTGCAACTTCGCGTGAGTGCATAAGAAGATTCTGACCGTAAGATGATCTGTATTTCATCTTGCCAATAAGCCTGATAAGTTCAGGATGCAATCCATGTATACCCAAATCAATTGTAGTTCTTTTTCCTACCTCGAGTATCTCCTCCTCCACCTGTTTCCTTGTCTTCTCGACCATCTCTTCAATTCTGGCCGGGTGTATTCTTCCATCAGTAACCAGCTGATGAAGTGCCAGTCGTGCAACTTCTCTCCTTATCGGATCAAAAGCAGAAAGAACAATAGCCTCAGGTGTATCGTCAACAATAATCTCGACTCCTGTTGCAGCCTCAAGTGCACGGATATTACGGCCTTCACGACCAATAATGCGACCTTTCATTTCATCAGACTCGATGTGAAATACTGTAACAGCATTTTCTATAGCATTCTCAGCTGCTACTCTTTGAATTGTCTGAACCACAATCCTTTTAGCTTCTTTATTGGCAGTCATTTTAGCTTCATCAAGGATTTCATTTATGTACGACATAGCTCCGGTCTTAGCTTCCTCTTTAAGGGACTCTATCAGATGGTTCTTAGCTTCTTCTGCGGAAAAACCGGAAATGGCTTCAAGTTGTTCAACCTGTTGCTTATGAAGACGTGCAACCTCTTCAGACTTTTTTTCTACAAGTTCAAGCTGCGATGTAAGATTTCCACGTATTGCTTCAGCTTCATTCTTTTTACGCTGAGCCTCCTCAATTTTCTGAGAAAGAGCCTGTTCTTTCTGAGCTATTCTGTTCTCAGCCTGTCCTATCCTGCTGTTTTTTTCATTGATAAGCTTTTCATGTTCGGTCTTAAGCTGAAGAAATCGTTCTTTTGCCTGAAGTATTTTTTCTTTCCTGATTACTTCAGATTCTGCCTCTGCTTCACTTACTATTTTACGGCTTTTGTTTCGTAATGCCACCTGCCAAACGAAAAATGAGGCGCCAAAACCCAAAATAAGGGCTGAAATACAAATGATAATCAGCAAACTGTTACTTAATGTTCCTATTATTAATGTCATCATTAATTGTATTAATTTTAAATATATCTAATAAAAAACCCGCAAAGTTCCTTCAGCTTTTTAAAACCCCATGTCTGAATGGCTGGAGCTACTAATCCAGTTCGAACGTCCACTGTTCCGCCGGCTGGCAGAAGCCCGACGAATCGGGATGAGGCCTGTTCTACCTGAACTAAGAGTTGCTCCAAAGTTTTAACTGTTGAGTTTCAAAAATGAATGAAGAAACAATGCGGGCAATTAAATTTTCTATGTTAAAGAACACTGTTACTCTTTTGTTTCAAGAACTGAATCGATTTTTTGGATCAGTTCTTTTAAGGCATCGGGAAGATAATCTTTTTCAAGTTTTTCTTCTTCTTCTGTGAGTTTAATCACATATTGCAGGGAAGCCATTGCCAAAAAATCCTGTACATCTTTATCGGTGTACCGCTGCTTGTACTGCAGCACTTTTTCATTTATCATCCTGGCTGCTTTCCTGATCTTCTCCTCGCTTTCCCGTTCTACCTTCAATGGATAATATCTATCCGCTACATTAATCCTGATTGAAAGCTTATCATCCATTGCAATATCTTATCTGTTTAAAAGAGCAACACATCTGTCAATTTCCCGCACCAATTCTGTTATTTTCTTCTTCGCTTCAAAGGCGTTTTCACCTTCTCCCAACAATGCTCCTGATAATTTAATACGTTCGTATTTAATTTCCAATTCTTTCAATTTTTCTTCTCTGTCCTGAAGCATCGCTTTTAAAACATCATTTCCGTTTTTAAGATCCTTTACTTCACTTCTCAGGTTGTTATATCGATCTAACAATTCATCCAGTTTTCTGTTTAAAATTATTAATTCTTCGTAACCCTGACCGGACATAACAAAATCTTTAGTACAAAATTAACATTGTTAATGATATTTTCAAAAAATTGACTGAAATAGTTTGACCTGACGGACCAGAATTATAGCTTTGCACCTCAGTATTTAATAATTTAGAAGATAATGCCCCTGATACGATTTTATATTTTTAGCATATTGCTATACAGTACATTAAATGAAATTCAGAAGGATAAAACAATTTTTATTCCCCCTTTGAAAATTCCTGAGTTTCTCTCTTCGAACTTCGGGGAGTTGAGAAGAGATCATTTTCATTCAGGTCTGGATATTAAAACACAGAGTGTTACAGGAAAAGAAGTTGTGGCTACTGCTGACGGATATATATACAGAATCGGTGTTTCACCTGTCGGATTCGGGAACTCACTTTTCATACGCCACCCTTCGGGTTACTCTACAGTTTACGGCCATCTTGAGAGATTTGCCCCTGAAATTGAGAAGTATGTGAGAAAAAGACAATATGAACAAAAAAGCTTCGCAATTGTGTTATGGCCCATAAAGGATGAGATTCCTGTAAAACAGGGTGATCTTATAGCCTGGTCGGGGAACTCCGGCGGGTCAGGTGGTCCGCATCTTCATTATGAAATCAGAAAGTCAGAAAATGAGAAGCCAATCAACCCGCTCCTCTTTGATTCCGGCATCTTCGATAATATAAAACCCGTTTTTGATAAGCTAGCCATATATCCTGTGAATCAGCATACACTGATTAACAACAGGAATGCGGCGAAACGGCTGAATGTTTCAGGCAGCAACGGGATTTATTTTATTCCATCTGAAAATGAAATAACGATAAGTGGTCTTGCCGGATTCGGGATCAAAGCATACGATACTATGGATAACAACCCCAGCAGATTCGCGGTTTATTCTATCGAATTATCAATTGACAGTATCTCAATTTTTAAATATGTCATGGATGGCTTCTTATTTTCTGAATCAAGATATGTCAACAGTCACATTGATTATGAGACCTTTATGAAGGAGCACATTTATATTGAAAGGGCTTTTATTCTTCCCGGCGACAGGTTGAGTGTTTATAAATATTCCACCAACAGGGGACTCTTCAATTTTAAAGATGATAAAATACATTTTGCTGAAATCATTGTTACAGATGTGTACAATAACAAATCCACCTTAACATTCCGGATCAGGGCGCAGATGGAGAAGAGGCAAACTCAGGCGGTTTCGGCAGATCAGAATCTTGTTGTAATGCCATATGAAAAAAGCAACAAGTTCACCTCAGAAAATGTTTCGCTTAACATACCTTCTGGAGCGCTTTACGACACCCTTCGTTTTTCATACAAAATGGAAAAGGGAACAAAGACCATGTTTTCCGATCTGCATTATATTCATAACAAGTTCACTCCTCTTCATAAAGCCTTCACTCTTTCGGTGAAGCCAACAATTATTCCTGCTGGAAAAGAGTCGAAAATGCTTTTGGTCCGTCTCGACGATGATCAGAACAGTGTTGCGGCAACCAGCTCATGGACAGGAGCCTATCTTACTGCTGATCTCCTTTCTTTCGGAAGATATTATGTTGGCATCGATACCATTGCACCTGTTATTTCAGCCAATGGACTGGTAAATGGCGCAAATCTGACAGGAAAGAAGGAAATCAAAATCAGGATAAAAGATGAGCTTTCAGGAATAAAGTCCTATGAACCGACAATTGATGGCAACTGGGCGTTGTTTGAATATGATCTGAAAAACGACATTCTGATTTACACTTTTGATGAAAAGCATATTACAAAAGGAACAAATCACAATCTTTCCCTGAAAGTAACTGACAATAAGGATAATATAAGTTTCTATAATTGCAATTTTACCTGGTAGAGGATCCCGTCGGAGGCATTCTGAAAATGTCTTTTATACCTTTGTGTTACGTTGTGGAATACTAAGGGAGTTCTTTGAGCCACCAGATCAGATCTATAATTAGTTAATTATTCCTTAAATTGAAAAAAATCGACAAAATTTGACTATCTTTGCCGGACTATGTAAACATTATCTGATATTTAGTGTTACATACTTAAGTCCATGTCCATATTATTTGTACTTCAGTTAAGATAATAAATAGATAGCTTCTATTTAAGAGTCAACTGACAATTTCAGGCGAACAGAAGAATATCTGTTAACACCTCAATTACATTTATATAGATTATGATGACGGGAAGCATATTCATATGGTTCGTACAATACATATACTGGAAATTATTATGTATTCACACTTATAGAAAACAATTAGTAACTTAATAAAATAAATGGAGTTGTATTATGCAAGAAAGAAAACAAATAGTTTTTAAAACACCTGATGTGACCAAGATGCAGGAAGTTGTAATTAATCAAAGGACAAAAATATATATTGCCATCGGAGCTGATCCGGATGAAGCCAGAAGTCGTTATTGGGCGAGACAGGATGCAAAAGGGAAAATGCTTTTAACACCTAAAAAACCAGTATTAACCTGATATTTAGCAGCGTTCTTCTACATTTTTGCTTAGTATATTTTAGCCGGATAGACGCCCTTATTGATCATTCTGTTGATACTCTCAACGACAAATGGTTTATCCTCACGATAAGTGACTCCGAACCATCTTTCGTTGGTCATTAAAATCTTAATAGTAATTTCACCGTTTTTGACGAATTTATCAATAGATGTAGGGATGTCAAGTTCAGCTTTAAGATCCATTCCGCTTCTGTTAATAAAGCTTTTGAACTCATCGCCAAGATAATTGAAACATGATGGTTTAAAGCCCCATAAATTCATTGAAACAACCTCATTCCCTGTAAATTTTTGAAATTTCCCGTCGGAGATAGGAGCTATTGCACCATCAGTTGTCTTCTCAATCTGACGTATTTCCACAATGTTTTTCAGGAGCCCGTCTGCTCCTACTCCACAGACGCCCCTGTTTACATGTCCGTGTTCTGATAATGTGTTTCCCAGCTTGTATCCGACAATACAATAACACTTATCATCATTATCGTTGACCAGAAAATTATGGAGGATTTTAAACGACTCGACACCATAATAGTCATCGGCATTAATGACCCCGAAAGGTTCCTTAATCTTTTTAGAAGTTACAAGGATTGCATGGCTGGTTCCCCATGGCTTTTGTCTTTCAGGAGAGACTTTGACCCCTTCGGGCAAATTCGTGATCTCCTGGAAAACATAATCAAAATCTATTTTCCCTTTCAGTCTTTTTTCAAACCGTTCTTTCACCTGTTCCTCTATATCGCGCCGGATAACAAACACAATTTTTCCAAAACCCGCACGGATAGCGTCATAAATAGAATAGTCAATTATTGTTTCACCGGAAGGTCCTACTTCATCAAGTTGCTTGTTGCCACCATAACGTGTACCCATTCCAGCTGCCAGAACTAACAGAGTTGGCTTCATAAGATAGTTTTTTTGTCCTGCACAATTATACTGAAAAAATTATTATTTTTATTATAAAGATTGAAAATTTGACCATGAATTTCAAGCTTGAAATATGTGTTGACAATGTAGAATCTGCCACCGATGCTCAAAATGCAGGCGCTGATCGCATTGAGTTGTGTAATAAAATAAAGCACATGATGGTATTGATTTGATAAGTCAACTTGTCAATCAGGCTGACCAAAGGATAATAATTATGCCAGGATCGGGAATTAATGATAAGCATAATCAATATTCTGAAATTGATCTGAGATTTGCTTTGTAGTTTTCGCAGGCTTGTTACCTTTGCGAATCTGAAAAACGGAAGACGGAAGTCAGAAAACAGAAAACAGAAATCAGAAATCAGAAGACAGAAGACAAAGGATAGATTGATAGCCAGCTTCGGACTTCCGACTGTATAATTACAATTATTAATAAAAGTGATTTTTATGAAAAAACTATCAGTACTAACATTATTATTGCTATCCTTTCTATTGCCTGAACAGAATATCCAGGGCTGCACAAATTTCCTTATTACAAAAGGGGCCTCAAAGGACGGATCGGTGATGATCACTTATTCGGCTGATTCTCATGTGTTGTATGGGGAACTCTATTACTGGCCTGCAAAGAACTGGCCAGCCGGTACAATGGTTGATGTTTATGAATGGGATACAGGTAAGTATCTTGGTAAAATTCCACAAAAATCCCATACCTATTCTGTAGTTGGCAATATGAACCAGCATCAGTTGTCGATTGGGGAAACTACATTTGGCGGACGTCCGGGATTGGAAGACTCAACTGCAATTATTGACTATGGTTCACTTATCTATATGACACTTCAGAGAGCAAAAAGCGCCAGGGAAGCGATAGCAACTTTTTCTCAATTAGTATCTGATTACGGATATGCAAGTGAAGGTGAATCATTTTCCATTGCCGATGCAAATGAAGCCTGGATCCTTGAACTAATTGCCAAGGGCCCCGGAAAAAAGGGAGCAGTATGGGTAGCCCGTCGTATTCCCGATGGCTATATCTGCGGTCATGCAAATCACCCGCGAATAACTACATTTCCATTATCAGACGGTATTAAATCTATAACATCAAAGGAATTAGATAAAATCTATAATCCTGAAGTAGAAACAGTATATGCTTACGATGTTATTGATGTAGCCCGCAGCTTAGGCTGGTATAGTGGTGAGGATAAAGATTTCAGTTTCTGTGATACATATGCACCTCTCGATTTTTCAGGAGCAAGATTTTGTGAAGCAAGAGTCTGGTCAGGTTTTAACATGGTTAACAGCCAGATGGGTCAATATACTGATTACGCCATGGGCGAAAACCTCAAGAACCGTATGCCTTTATGGATCAAACCAGATAACAAATTAGAGGTTAAAGATGTCGCCCGAATGATGCGTAATTATTACCAGGGCACTCCAATGGACATGACAAAGGATATGGGTGCCGGACCTTATGGCAGCACTGTAAGATGGAGACCAATGGAATGGAAAGTCGACGGAGTTACATATATCAATGAAAGAGCTATTTCCACACAACAGACAGGTTTTTCTTTTATTGCACAAAGCCGTTCATGGCTTCCCGACCCTGTTGGAGGAATAAACTGGTTTAGTGTAGATGATACTTTTTATACCGTTTATTCACCTATGTACTGCGGAATTACTAAAGTTCCTGAATCTCTTGCAGTCGGAAACGGAGATATGATGACATTCAGTGACAAATCTGCATTCTGGATTTTCAACCAGGTTGCTAATTTCGCATATACCAGGACAAGAATTATCAATGGTGATATACTTAAAAAGCAGGTAGAATTGGAAGAGGGTTACGCTAAAGAGATCGTCAATGTGGATAAAACTGCTGCCGGTCTGTTTAAGAAGAGCCCCACAGAGGCAGTTAAATATTTAACTGAATATTCTGATAAATGTGGAAATAACACATTTAAACAGTGGAAAGATCTTTATGCATTTCTGTTTGTAAAATATGTCGATGGAAATATTAAAGAGAAAGTACCTGTACCAAAGGGCTACAAATTCCACGTTCCAAAGCTAGAACAGCCTGGCTATGGAGATGAATGGAATCGCATTGTTGTGAAAAACACGGGAGATAAGTTCAGAGAACCTGAAAAACCAAAATAGAAACTGAGGCTGAGACTGAGGCTGAGGTTGAGGTTAAGTTTAAGGTTAAGGTTGAGTTTAACCCCGGATTATTAAAAACTTTTTCTGACTAATTGCAGATTATGTTTTTTATTTGTAAGTTTGCGACCTGATTTTTGAAACCAAACTGAGAATACAAAATACATTGTGCGATGAATTTAATGAATGTTGTAGAGAAAGAATTTGCGGTAAAAAATGAATTTCCGAAATTCGTAGCAGGAGACACCGTAACTGTCCATTATAAAATTAAAGAAGGTAATAAGGAGAGAATTCAGCAGTTCCGTGGAGTGGTAATACAGAGAAGCGGAGAAAAACATACCGAAACCTTCACTGTAAGAAAAATGTCGGGGAATATAGGTGTTGAAAGAATATTTCCTATTGCCTCACCTTTTATTGATAAGATTGAAGTGAATAAACACGGGAAAGTACGCAGGGCAAGAATTTTCTACCTTCGTGATCTGACAGGTAAGAAAGCAAGAATCAAGGAGAAAAAATTTTAAAAGAAAATTGAATAATATAAAAAGGCTGTTCGTTATGAACGGCCTTTTTTATTATCCATCGGCCAAACCAGCCTAGGCAAACATTAATTCAATCAAATCTTATTAATCATCTCCTCTTTCCTGGCCTTAGCCTCTTCAACCAGTTTATTTGCCTGGACATCTGCTTCCTGAACAAGCTGTGTAGCCCTTTTATCAGCATTCTTTTTAACATTGTCTGCTCCTTTCTGGGCCGCTATTTTTTGAATAGGTCCTTTTGTTGCGTTATCATCAATAAGTTTCTGAGCCTGGTTATCAGCTTCCTTTTGTATATCTTCTGCAGTTTTAGCTGCCTGGTCCCTTATTTGCTGGCCCCTCTCTTCTGCCTCCTTAACCAGTTTGTTGCCCTGAATCTCTGCTTCAGCTCTTGCCTTTTCCTTTGCTTTATCAACGGTATTATCGACTGTCTGTTTTACAGCATCCTGTGCTGCAGCCTTCACTCCTCCAGTACTTTCCGCAGATGTACTTCCAAAGTACGGAGCAACTAACGGTTTGCTGAACGTACCTGTTACTTTGACATTCACCTTAATAACATCAGCAAGTTTAAATTTAATACCTAATGCGGATGCCTGAGCAGAAAGTTTATCTATAAACGAATTGACTGAACTCCCGAGATCAGATCGTGGTATTTCAGTTTTGACAATATAGTTCAGTGTCTGATCAAGACCCTGATCGCCACTTATATTCATTTTCAGGTTACCTGTTCTGATATCAAAGGGGCTCACAAAAACCCTTCCATCTGCAATCTTAAAACTTAAATTAATATCCTTAAAGGTGTTACCATATTTATCACCAAGTTTAAGGATCTCCTTTATATTATCGAAAGTTTTTGATTCAAGAAGGGTAATTTCATTCGACTTAAGATTTCCTGTACCGTTAATCGTACTAATAACCGGCATCATGTCCTTTCCGAGTAAACTTACATATGTCAGCTTCGCGCTTATTTTGCCATCTATTCCCTTTGCAGCCGGCGCAAGTTTCTTCACGGTATTGAATGTATTAAAGGCATCTCTTACTCCGATATTCTGCATATCAAAATCAGCTTTCATTACCGGTTTAAGAGTATCGCGGGTATCATAATCGGCATTCATTGAAATAGTTCCCCCAAGGATATTCATTCCGGTATTACGGAAAGACAGTATTCCATCCCTGGCAATAATATGACCTCTAACCTTTTCTGCCTTGATATTATCATATAATAATTTCTCAATGAGTGCATTAAAATCAAAATCAATGTTTTTGGGAACCGGAATTATAGCCAGCCCAGCCGTATCTTGAACGGGAGCCTGGGATGAATCAGACATAGCTTTCATTATGGAAGAAACATCAGTCATGTTTGAATGAAGGGCAAGATTGGCTTTTAATGTCTTATTCCGCAAAATATAGGGAATATAATTTCCCAGGTCACCTGTTATTGAAAAGTCACTGTTTCCTTCAACCAGGATATTTGAACTTTCGATCCTGGTATATGCAGGAGTAAAAAACAAAGCAGCATCTTTGATCTCAACCCGCGGATAACCTGCTATAGAGTAAATCATATTTTTAATCCCCACTGTACCTTTGGCACTAAAGCTTTCATATTGTTCTTTCTCAATTATAGACAGTTTACCGGCCATTGAGAGTGCCATATCAATAATTCCTGAGAGAGAAATACCCGACATCGGAAAAGCTTTTGAAAGAGCTGTCAGGTCTATCTTCCCATTCACTGATCCTTTGAAATCAGGATCACTCATTGGTGTTTTTACGAAAAATGTCATATCGAATGGACTTCCTGCAAGCTCAAAATGGAATTTTTCAAGATTGAAAGTTGTCCTGTCAAGGACTTTTCCGTCGACGAAAACATTTGCCTTGACATTGATATTGCTTAATTTTTCAGGCAATGCAGGATAACTGATAAGCCCGTTATCGATAATGAAGTTTATATTGATATCCGGAAGGGAACTGTCAGCATCGCTATAGATTCCTTTTGCTGATCCTGATAAAGAAAATTCCCCGGAAGCTTTCAGATCTTCATAGCCTTTCATATATACTGAAGGAACAAGTGACATAAATGTTTTGAATGAGGCTTTATCTGTTCCAAAATGCAGATCTGTCTTAATATCTTTCCCAGGCATTGAGACTGAACCTGACAATGAAATTTTCAGGTCATTAATTGAAAAATAATTATCTCTCATTGTAAATTTCATACTGTCAAGTTCTGCCAGCATGTTGATCTTTGAATCTATTTTTACTTTGTTAAGATATTTTACCCCGTCTATAATTACAGTTGTTGCGCCTGATTTTAAAGTCATATTCAGTATTGTCTCCTTAAAAGTCATGCTTCCAGCAAGTTTAAAATTAAGATCCTCAATCCGTGCATCCATTAACAAACTTGAATCGGAGTAGGTAATCGAGCTGTTTTTTATTTCAAGATTCCTTAGCAAAATCTTAAGCGAGCTGCCAGAAGATGAAGGTGAAGTTGATACCGGAGCGGGAGTCGTTCCAGGGGTTAGTGAATTTACGGGCGCGTTTGATACCGATGGCTTTGTTATTTCCCAGTTTGCTGATCCATTTTTCAGGACTATCACGTTGACATTTGCTTTATCGATTTTAATCGATTTCACCTCATATCCTGATTTGGACAGCAAACTCATAAGGTTAAATACCAGGTCGAAGGATCTGAATTCGGCAAGGGTATCCCCCTCAAATTTCCCTGCTCCTGTTACAGACATTTTTTCTAAACTGAATGACAGGTTTGGAAAATTCCTGAAGAAACCAAGTTTATAATCTGAGAATCTAACTTTTGCATTTAACGATTCGTTTATTGCTGATGTAACTTTAGTTCGTATTTGTTCTTTAAAAATTATCGGAACTGTAAAAAGCAAGACAAGAATGACAAGAATAAACCCAAGAAGTATTTTTATAATTATGCCTGCAGTCTTTTTCATAACTAATATATTTATAATTAATTAACAGTAAATTGTATTTAATATTGTTTCACTTTCAGACTAATAAAAGTAATCAATAATCTGCGGAATAAAAAATGCCTGGCATGTAACTGTGTAGGGTTCGGTCGCGACCGAACCCTACACAGATGTATAAACTTCTTTCCCCTATAAGCATATCATTTTTCCAATTTTTGCTATATTTGCGTTCTCACAAATTCAGGACCTGTAGCTTAATTGTCCGCCAGTTGGCGGATGGCTACGGACCAGAAGATAATAAATTAGGACCTGTAGCTTAATTGTCCGCCAGTTGGCGGATGGCTACGGACCAGAAGATAATAAATTAGGACCTGTAGCTTAATTGTCCGCCAGTTGGCGGATGGCTACGGACCAGAAGATAATAAATTAGG
>Ga0209226_10000609_pt1 | contig 18691 bp, 15 predicted proteins | sample BarGraNGADG00212_2_FD_184497 | JGI IMG/M metagenome (GOLD analysis project Ga0209226, IMG submission 184497) | Arctic peat soil microbial communities from Barrow, Alaska, USA - Barrow Graham LP Ref core NGADG0011-212 (SPAdes) (version 2) | ecosystem: Environmental > Terrestrial > Soil >...
CGTTCTTCCCGTTCCCGGATGCGGTCGAGAAGGTGGTCGCGGCCGGGGCGGCCGCCATCGTCCAGCCGGGCGGCTCGAAGAAGGACGACGACGCCCTCGCCGTTTGCGAACGGCACGGCATCGCGATGGTGTTCACCGGACGGAGGCACTTCAGGCACTGAAGGTCTTGCACTTCGCGAATCGAAGCGTCTGTTAAATCTTTGTAAACCCGATTTGTCACTCTCATGTGGCGGTCTAATTGATGTAAAGTGTAGTCTGGCCAGGACAGGAGGTTGGTGGCATGGGCGATGTGCTCGTCGTGGCGGTACTCGGCATTTCGGTACTGGTGCTTCTCCTATTCGTGAAAGCGTGCGAGAAGCTTTAAGGGGCGTATCATGGAACAGATCGCCATCTCCATCATAGCGGCGGGTCTGCTGGGCTACCTGTTTTACGCCCTGCTGCGGCCCGAGAAGTTCTAGGAGGGGCCGTGACCATCTGGGGCTGGCTCCAGATCGCGATCGCGGTAGCGATCCTCATCCTCCTTGTGAAGCCGCTCGGCTCGTACATGCACAAGGTTTTCGAGGGTCAAAAGACCTTCCTCGACCCCGTGATCGGGCCAATCCAGAGAGTGCTCTTCAGATTCCTCGGCGTGGACCCGGAGAAGGAGAGCTCCTGGTCGGGATACATCATTCGCCTTATCCTGGTCGATTTCGCGCTCATCTTCTTCGGGTACGTGGTCGTCAGGCTCCAGGGCCACCTCCCGCTCAACCCGATCGGCGCTCCGGGCATGAAGCCCCACGTCGCCTTCAACACGGCCGTCAGCTTCGCCAGCAACACCAACTGGCAGGTCTACGCCGGCGAGACCCAGGCATCCTACCTGTCGCAGATGATGATGATGACCGCTTTAATGTTCACGTCCGCGGCATCGGGGCTAGTCCTGGCCATCGCATGGATGCGCGGACTGTCCCGGAGAAAAACCCGCAATATCGGCAACTTCTACGCCGACTATATCCGTGCCATCCTGAGAGTATTCCTTCCGCTGGCCCTCGTCCTCACCCTGGTCCTGATCCCGCTGGGGGTCATCCAGACCCTCAAGGGTCCCGCCCGGGTGCAGACCCTGGAAGGGGATACCCAGCAGATACCGCGGGGACCGGTCGCGAGCCTCGAGTCCATCAAGCACATCGGGAACAACGGGGGCGGTTTCTTCAACGCGAACTCGGCCCACCCGTTCGAGAATCCGAACCCGCTCACCAACATCATCCTCATCATGCTGATGGCCCTGATTCCCCTGTCCCTGACGTACACGCTCGGCCGCTATCTGAAGGAACAGAGGCAGGGGTGGGTCATCTTCGGCGCGCTGTTGCTGCTCTTCCTCGTTTTCATAGGCCTCACGTACTACTTCGAGGCCGGCACGAGCAAGGAGCTGAGCGGTCTTGGCATCAACACCAGCGCGGGCAACATGGAGGGCAAGGAGACACGCCTCGGGGTCGCCGGGTCGGCCCTGTTCGGCGCCGTGACGACAAGTAACACCACCGGCAGCGTCAACAGCTCGCACGACAGCTTCACGCCCATGGGCGGGATGATGGTCATGAGCGCGATGATGCTGAACACCGTCTTCGGCTCGAGTGGCGCCGGCATGATCAACATATTCATGTACGTGATATTTACGGTGTTCATAGCCGGGCTGATGGTGGGGCGGACCCCGGAGTTCCGCGGAAAGAAGATAGAGTCGCGGGAGGTGAAGCTCTCGGTACTCGCACTGCTCGCACACCCACTGTGCATCCTCGCATTCACCGCGGTGGCCATGGCGCTGCCCTCGGTCAGGGCGGCGATACTCAACAAGGGCCCACACGGCATCAGCGAGGTGGCATACGCCTTCACCTCGGCGACCGCCAACAACGGGAGCGCGTTCGCCGGGCTCGCGACGTCGATTCCTTTCCTGAGCGTCACCACCGCCATCGCGATGATCGTGGGCCGGTACGTGATATTCATCCCGATGATGGCGGTCGCCGGGTCGCTCGCACAGAAGCAGATCGTCCCGGAATCTGAGGGGACCTTCCGCACCGACAACCTGCTGTTCGCAGGCCTGCTGATCGGCATAGTGATAATCATCGGGGCCCTGACCTTCTTCCCGGTGCTGGCGCTCGGCCCCCTGGCCGAGCAGTTCGGGGTGATGTAAATCTTGATGGCGGAGAGGCTTCGATAGATGGCTGAACAGAAGACCCCGTTCATAGACGCGAAACTGGCGAAAGACGGCATCGCGAGTTCGTTCAAGAAGCTCAGCCCGCTCCACCTTTGGCGTAACCCGGTGATGTTCGTGGTCGAGATCGGGGCGGCCATAACCTCCTACTATTTCCTGAAAGGACTGATACTGGGCCACGGTGACCTCCTCTACGCGGGCCTCATCTCGCTGTGGTTGTGGTTCACGGTGCTTTTCGCCAACTTCTCCGAGGCCATAGCCGAAGGAAGGGGCCGCGCGCAGGCCGAGACGCTCAGGAAGACGCGCGTGGAGACCACCGCGAGACTGCTCACCGATACCGGCGAGAAGAATGTGTCCGCCGGGGAGTTGAGAAAGGGCGACGTGGTTATCGTCGAGGCCGGCCAGATCATACCCGGCGACGGCGAGGTCATCGAGGGTATCGCGAGCGTCGACGAATCGGCCATAACGGGCGAGTCCGCCCCAGTCATCAGGGAGTCCGGAGGTGACTTCAGCTCGGTGACGGGCGGCACGACCGTGCTCTCGGACCAGGTCAAGGTGCGGATAATGGCGGACCCCGGCCAGAGTTTCCTCGACAAGATGATAGCCCTGGTGGAAGGGGCCCAACGTCAAAAGACACCCAACGAGATAGCCCTGAGCATCCTACTGGTAGCACTTACGATAATCTTCTTGGTGGTGGTGCTCGTTCTGACCCCCATAGCAAACTACCTCCATGCCGCGCCCTCCGAGATAGCGCTTGTATCGCTGCTGGTTTGCCTTATCCCGACGACGATAGGCGGATTGCTGTCCGCCATCGGGATCGCAGGCATCAACAGGCTGACCCAGCACAAGGTCCTTGCGATGTCCGGCCGGGCGGTCGAAGCGGCCGGCGACATCAACACGCTTCTTCTGGACAAGACGGGCACCATAACCTTCGGGAACCGGTTCGCCAACGAGTTCATCCCCTTCGAAGGGTTCACGGAAGAGGAGGTCGGGCGCGCGGCGATGCTCTCGTCGCTCGGGGACGAGACCCCCGAGGGCCGCTCGATCCTGGCACTCGGCCAGAAACTGGGGCTCGAGGTCGAGGGTGGCGAGGGAGGAACGGTCGTGCCCTTCACCGCCGAGACCCGCATGAGCGGACTCGACCGCAACGGGGACAGGTACAGGAAGGGCGCGGCGGACGCGGTCTCACAGTACGTGCAGTCGCTGAAAGGGGTCGTCCCTGACGGCTACATGGACGGGGTGGCTTTCATCGCGCAGCGGGGCTCGACGCCGCTCGCGGTGGCGCATAACAAGGACATCATCGGCCTGGTCGAGCTCAAGGACGTCGTTAAGCCAGGCATCAGCGAGCGGTTCGACCGCCTCCGCGCGATGGGGATAAAGACGGTCATGATAACCGGGGACAACCCTCACACGGCCAAGGCCATCGCCGACGAGGCCTCGGTCGACGACTTCGTCGCCGAGGCTAAGCCAGAGGAGAAGATGGAGATAATCCGCGGCGAGCAGAGGCAGGGCAAGCTCGTGGCGATGACCGGCGACGGCACCAACGACGCCCCGGCACTGGCGCTCGCCGACGTCGGGCTGGCGATGAACAGCGGGACCCAGGCGGCCAAGGAAGCGGGGAACATGGTGGACCTCGATTCCGATCCAGCCAAGCTCATCGAGGTCGTCGAGATAGGCAAGCAACTGCTTATCACCAGGGGCAGCCTCACGACTTTCAGCGTGGCAAACGACGTCTCAAAATATTTCGCGATAATACCGGCCATGTTTATGGGAGTGCTGCCGGGGCTCGCCGCGCTGAACATCATGCGGCTGGCCAGCCCGCGCAGCGCGATACTCTCCGCAGTCATCTTCAACGCGCTTATCATCATCGCCCTGGTCCCACTGGCGCTGAAAGGGGTCAAGTACAGGCCCATAGGGGCTTCGGCAATACTGCGGAGGAACATAGTCATCTATGGTCTGGGCGGACTGATAGCGCCCTTTATCGGCATCAAGCTGATCGACATCATCCTTCAACTGTTGAAATTCCATTAGGGGACAGATGAAAGAAGCGTGGAGGATATTCAAGCTCGTGGTGGTCCTGGTGATCATGCTGGGACTCGCATACCCGCTTCTGATGGTTGCGGTCGGGAAGCTCTACGGCAACAAGGCGGAGGGCGACCTGGTGTCCGTAGCCGGGAGAGCCGTCGGCGCGAGGAATATCGGGCAGGCGTTTAGCTCGGCGATGTTCTTCCACGGGCGCCCCTCGGCCGCGGGTGACGGCTACGACGCGATGAAGAGCGGCGCCTCGAACCTCGGCCCGAGCAACCCCGAGCTCCGCAAGCTCGCGCGCGAGCGCATAGCGGTCCTCCTGCGCGAGAACCCGGGACTTAAGAAGGCCGACATCCCGGTAGAGATGATAACGGGCTCGGCGTCCGGCCTGGACCCCGAGATCAGCCCGGAGTCGGCGAGCCTCCAGGTGCCGAGGGTCTCAAAAGCCACCGGCATCTCTATCGATAAACTCAAGGCTCTCGTCGAGAAGCACACCGCGGGCAGGACACTGGGCATCTTCGGCGAGCCGAGGGTCAACGTACTGGAACTTAACATCGACGTGCTGGCGGCATCCGGGGGTGCTTCGAAGTGAAAAACGTCATCACCATCGCGCGGCAGCGGGGCAGCGGCGGCCGAGCCGTGGGCGCCCTGATCGCCGAGCGGTACGGCTGGTCTCTGATCAGCAAGGAGAGCTTCACGGAGTCGGTGAAGGCAAAAGGCGTCGACGAGGTAAAGATCGGCAGGGTGTTCGAACGTCGACCCAGCTTGCAGGACCGCATGACCCTTCAGCAGTTGTACTCGAAGTATGTCGACGTCATAACGAACGTCATCAAAGAGTTCGCCGAAAAGGGCGATGTTGTAATACTCGGGAGGGGAGCGAACCTGATACTTGGGGGCGACCCCCGGGTGTTCAGCGTACTGTTCGTGGCGGACCTCGAGACAAGGATCGAGCGCATGGCAAAGGAGTGCGGACTCAAGGGAAAGAAAGGCCTGGAGGAAGCGCGCAAGAAGGTGATCGATTCGGACTACGCGCGCGCCGCTTACAACACGTACCTCTACGATTCCGAATGGAACGACCCCCTGAACTACGACATGGTCCTGAACACAACAGGCATCACGGTTCAGCAATCAGCTGAAGCGGTGATGTCGCTGTTCGAGATGTTGAGGCGATAGCCGTTGATGAACGGCGACAGGGGCAACCTCACCATATTCCTTGGCTCGGCGGCGGGCGTCGGCAAGACCTACACGATGCTCTCCGAGGCGAACTCCATGCTCAAGCAAGGCGTCGACGTCAGGGTGGGGTTCATCGAGACCCACGGGCGTGAGGATACCGCGCGGATGATCGGAGAACTGCCTCTGATACCCAGGCGGAAGGTGGAGTACCGCGGGGCCACCTTCGAAGAGCCGGACGTGGACGCGATCATCGAAGCCCACCCCGAGATCGTCCTCATCGACGAGCTCGCCCACACCGACGTGCCCGGCTCGAAGCACCGGAAGAGGTACGACGATATCGAGGAGGTACTCCAGCACGGGATCGACGTCTGGAGCACAGTCAATATTCAGCATCTCGAGAGCCTCAATATCCTCGTATACGAGCTTACCGGGGTGAAGGTCCGCGAGACCTTTCCGGACCGCATCCTCGAGGAAGCGGACGAGATAAGGCTTATCGATATAAGCCCTGAAGCCCTCCTCGAGCGGCTCAGGGCGGGAAAGATATATCCACCGGGCAAGGTAGAGAGGTCGCTCGAGAACTTCTTCCGCAAGAGCAACCTGGCCGCGTTGAGGGAGCTCGCGCTGCGTGAGGTCGCCGACGAGGTGGTCGACACGATACAGGCCGAGGCCGCGGAGCCGGCGCCCTCGTCCGTTGCAAGGGAGAAAGTGCTCGTTTGCATCGGGCCGGAGACGAACGCCCAGCGGCTGGTGCGTTCGGGTTGGCGGATGACCAAGAGGCTGAACGCGGAACTGATCGTGGTGCACATCAAGAGGGAGCCCGGATGGGTATCCCGCACCCGGGGGGAAGCCGCCGCCGTGGAAGAGAGGAGCAAGGCCCTCCGCGACCTGAGCCTGGTACTGAGGGCCGAATATATAGAGGTCCTGGCCGAGAACGCGGTATCGGCGATACTGGACATCGTGAAGGAGCAGAGAATAACGCATATCATCATGGGCAGGCCGAGGGGAGGGCGACTGAAGCGATACGTCAGGGACCCCCTGCTTCTGCAGCTTGTCACCAGGACCAGAGATGTTAACGTACACGTGATGAGCGAGGAAGAGGCGCCCGTTCCGGTGGAGGGAAGACCATGAACGGTTTCCTAATCGGGCTGCTCGTCGGTATCGGCGCGGCGACCCTCGTCGCGCTGGTCATAGCGCTGGCGAGTTCCCGCCGGTTTCCGTTGTTCGGACGCTGCCCGGGCGGAGCCGTCGAATACCGGAAGGTCATGGTGGCTTCGCTGGGATCGCCTTTCAGCCGGGGGGCGATAGACCTCGCGGCGCACATGGCGGGGAAAGCGGGGCTCGTCCAGACCGTGTACCTGGCGGAGATACCGCTCAACCAACCGCTCGAATCCGGGGCCGAGTCGGACGTGGCGCGGGGCCTGGAAGCCCTCGAAATAGCGGCGAAGCTGGGCACGGGGAGCGGGATCAAGGTCCTCCCCAGGCTGAAGAAGACACGCCTCGGCAGCAAGAGCATCGTGGAGATACAGCAGGGTGAGGGCTTCGATGCGGTGATACTGGAGGTAAAGCCGCGAGGCAGGTCTCAGCGCGTCGGAAGGAAATTAGCGGAGTATGTGCAGGAACACGTCACCTGCGCCGTGATAGTCATGTCAGAGGGTGAAGACGATTGATGGCACCGGGGGTCGTGGGATGACATTGCTTATAATCGGGTGCGGCAGGGTCGGATCGGCCCTGGCCAACCTCTACAACCATAACGGCCACGAAGTGACCGTGATCGACGAGCTCGCGGAGGCCGCGGCCAACCTGGCCCCTGAGTTCGATGGCGCATTCTTCAGAGGCGCGGGGCTGGACGTGGACCTGCTCAAAGAAGCCGGCATCGAAGACGTGGACGTCTGCATCGCGGTCACGGACGGCGACAACACGAACCTGGTCGTGGCCCAGATCGCTCGCCAGCAGTTCGAGGTCCCCTGCATAGTCGCGCGCGTCTACGACCCATACAGGGCGAAGTTCTACTCGGGTCACGGCATCAACGTGGTGAGCCCCGTCGCTCTCACGGTGGACCTGATGCACGAGGCCGTCTGCGAGTTCCGCGGGGAGGCCACAATTGAATAACCTTTTCATACTCGTCGTGGGTGGAGGCAAGGTAGGCAGCAACCTCTCGAGGCTGCTCATAGAGGACGGCTACGAGGTCGTTCTGGTGGAGCAGAACCGCGCTAAATACGACGTCCTCGAGCGCGAGTTCGAACATGCGGCCGTCTTCGGGGATGGGACCGAGATCTCGATACTAGAGAGGGCCGGCATCGCCAGGGCGGACTACGTGCTGGCTGTTACAGGCGACGACGAGGACAACATCATCATCAGCCAGGTCGCCAGCGAAAAATACGGCATCGAGAACATAATCGCCCGTGTTAACAACCCGAAGAACCAGCAGACTTTCGACCTGCTGGGCATACGCCCGACGGTCTCGAGCGTCAGCACCATCCTCGCGCTGGTCGAACACAGGCTCCCGCACCACCGACTGCTGAGCCTTCTGAACTTCGAGGAGGAGGGCATCAAGGTCGTCGAACTGATACTCTCCGAGAGTTCCCCGGTAGTGGGCAAGACCCTGCGCGAGCTGCCGTTCCCGGCGGGTATCCTGCTGGTGATGATAATCAGGGAGCACGAGGCGATCATACCGCGCGGCGAGGTCGAATTGAAGTCCGAGGACCACCTTATAGTGGTGACAGAGCAGGGAAAAGAATCCGACCTCTTCGACATGGTCGGTGACGGCGCAGCGGTCGGGGATCAGTAGTTCATGCACCACGAAAGGCCCGGCGGCCTGGCCGCGTCCCTTTCCTTTCCACGAGACACGCAGACGCGTTCAGAGTATTGATGAAGGCACGAATGGCGTTCACATTTTTTCACATCTCAAAAGTGCTCATTTTCACTCTTTAAAAGAGCTTGAAGCACGGCCTTTGAGATGTGCGTTGACACCCTGGGCGTAATGACCATGTTCGAACCTTTTGCAATATCGTCAGGTGCAATGCTTCTGTCACCAGCGAGTACGATCCTAAGGGTCGGGATAGCTTTGGTGACTTCACGAAAACTCGTGTAATCCTCTTTTTTCCAATCCAGAAAGTCAGATACCAGGACGTCATATCTTCGTAGCGAAAGTTCAGTGCTGAGTGCGGCGAAATCGCTGACGGTATGGATTGATAGGGAATAGTCCCGCAACTCACCCTCAATGATGCTTTCAAGTACCTGCGCGAGAAAAGGCTCTTTTTCAAATACCAGTACTGAATACTCCCTCAAGAAGAGCCTCTCCGGTTGTCCTGAAATCGAACCTGCCAGTCGGTATCCTACTCCGGGTTCTGTCAGGATATAGATGGGACGGGAAGGGTCAGGCTCGATCTTTTTTCTGAGCTGGCTTATGTAGACCCGCAGGTTCTGGACGTCTTGTATAAAATCGGCACCCCAGACCTGGCCAAACAACTGTTTGTGTGTTGCGACTTTGCCGGCGTTGATGGCAAGGTACTTCAGCAGGTCATACTCTGTGGGTGTGAGCCTTACCTCTGCACCGGAGACCGTCGTAATCCTCCTGGACAGATCCATTTCCAGTTCGCCTATTCTTATTATGGGTGAGCTTTCTCCCGGAACGAGCGTGCGCAGTGTTGCGCGGATCCTTGCCGTGAGTTCGTTCATGCTGAAAGGCTTGGTGACGTAGTCATTGGCCCCGGAATCGAGCGCCGTGACCTTCTGATCATCCTGCTCCCTCACCGACAGGATTATCATCGGTACGCTCGACCATTCACGCACCGCTTTGACCACCTCGAGGCCATCCATGTCAGGGAGGCCCATGTCGAGGATAATGATATCGGGATGGTCGAGTGCGATCCTTTCAATTCCCTGCTTACCTGTTCCCGCTTCGATGACGACGTATCCGTGCGCGCTGAGAGCGACCCTGAGCAACTTGCGGATCTCCGGTTCATCGTCGATCACGAGGATTCTGGCGCCATCCGTCTGGGGAGTCATGGGGCTTCACCTTCCGGCTCTTGCTCCACAACCGGTAGAGAGAAAAAGAACTTGTTTCCGCCACCAGGCCTGGTTTGCGCCCATATCGAGCCACCATGGACATCAATAATGGATTTGCATATCGAAAGGCCGAGCCCGCTTCCGCCTGCCGTACCCGGGATTTCGATCCGGTAGAACTTGTCGAAGACCCTGTCCAAGTTTTCGGTGGGGATTTCCGGGCCCTGGTCTTCGACCGAGGCTACCACTCCAACTGCTTCGCACCTTGCGGTTATTTCTATCTCACTTCCAGCAGGTGAGTACTTGAGCGCATTGTCCACCAGGTTTACAAGTACCTGGACGATAAGTTCGAAGTCTATCTTGAGGAGTGGCAGGTCTTCCTCGATGTTGATGACCGTCGGTCGGCCTTCCAACTCCTCGCCGAAAGAGGCCAGCGTTACACCAATAACGTCCTGGACGTCGCACCACTCGGTCTTGAGCTTGAAACTATCGCTCTCCAGCCTCGCCGTGTCGAGCAGGTTGCGGACCAGCCGATCCATTCTGGCCGCTCCCTTGTTGATTGTGCCAAGCAACTCTTTTATCTGTTCATGTGTATAGACGACGTTGCTGCTGGTAAGACTGGTGACGGCCCCGATTATCGAAGCCAGCGGCGTACGCAGCTCGTGAGAGACGGAGTCGAAGAGGGCGCCCCTCAGCCTCTCGCTCGCCTCCAGGTTCTTCAAGTGCTGGGCGGTCATCGTCAGGAGCAATTTGTTCAGCGCGAGAGTCGAGAGCCCGGCGAGAGCCAGGAGCAGCGATTTCTTCCTGGCCAGGTCTTTGTCAGTCTCTTCGGAAACGTCTATTCCCAGCACGCCAAGGATCTCGTCCTCCCACTTCAATGGCACGTAGAGCCCCACTGCGCCAGGCAGAGTATCTGTTCCGGGGCCCGCTTCCCGCCCGTGTTCGAAAACCCAACCAGCGACGCCGCCTTCGTTCCTGTCTATTGCCAGTCGACCTTGCGGGTCACTCGCGGCCATGCGTGCGAGTTGGTTGTTTCCATCGGGCCGATACAAGACAGCATCACTGCCGGTCGCACCGGCGACGCCGCTCACGATGATTCGTGAGAACTCATCCACGCTGGACACCGCGGTCAGCTCGGTGCTCAGGTCGTACATCGCACTGGTCTGGCCCAGGGCCAGCTCCGTCTCTTTAGTCCTGTTTTTCAGGCGGTTGCTGATGACGCTGGTGGTTATGCCCACCAGCAGGAAGATGGCGAAGGTGACGACATAGTGCGCGTCGGATACAGTGATGGTGTATAGCGGGGGGACAAAGAGGAGGTCGAACAGCAGGACACCGGCGATCGCGGTTGCGACGGAAATCCAGATGTCGGTGCGCGCACCCGCGTAGATTATCGGCAGCAGGTAGAGCATGGCGACGTCCGTGATGTTGAAGAACTTGCCGGTGGCTTTACATATCATGGTCACAGCCAACAGCATGGCAAGGATGACCACGTAATCAATGACCTTGCGCCGTTGCTCGATCGTCATCGTTCAACCACCCCGCAGAAGGACTTCGCCGCCGGTCGTCTTGCCATCAACCTATCCTTACTTGCTTATTCTGTCGAGCGCCATGTTCAATCCCAGGACGTTCACTCTCGGCTCGCCGAGAACGCTCAACTGGCGACCCTGAACGTGGCTCTTTACCAACTCGAGTACGACCGCTTCGGAGAGGTTCCTCGCCTGGGCGACACGCTTGACCTGCAGCAGGGCGCTCTCGGGACTGATGTCAGGATCGAGCCCGCTTGCCGACGCTTCCACGAGGTCGGCCGGAACCTTCGCGTCAGGGGCAAGGCCGTTCTCTTTCCTGACCTGCGCGGCCCTCTGCTGGATCGCCTGAGTAAGGGCTGGGTTTGTCGGTCCCAGGTTCGAGGCCCCGGATGCAGTGGCGTCGTAACCGTTCGTCCCCGCGGCGGACGGGCGTCCGTGGAAGTAATCCGCACCAGTGAATGACTGGCCTATTGTTTCCGAACCAACGGTCTTTCCGTCCTGCTCGACCATCGAACCATTGGCTTGCCTTTTGAAGGCCACCTGGGCAAATCCGGTCATGAACAGCGGATAAGCGAGGCCGGTTAGGACGGCGAACACCGAAAAGACTATCAGGCAGGTTGTCATGTAGTTCTTGAAGAATCTCCTGGTCCTTGCAAGCATCTCTGCCTCCGTCACCTTCACGCGAGCCTGGTCGCGTGAAGGATGATGTCGATGAGCTTTATCCCGATGAACGGTGCGATCAATCCACCGACCCCGTAGACGAGCATGTTCCTGCGGAAGATCGAGTTGGCGCCCATCGGCCTGTATTTGACTCCACGCAGGGCAAGGGGTATGAGGGCGACTATTATGAGGGCGTTGAAGATGACCGCGGACAGTATCGCGCTCTGCGGCGTGGCAAGCTTCATCACGTTGAGGGATTTCAGGACCGGGAAGGCGACAACGAAAAGCGCCGGGATAATAGCGAAGTATTTCGCGACGTCGTTTGCGACGCTGAAGGTCGTGAGCGAACCCCTCGTCATCAGCAGTTGCTTGCCCACTTCGACCGTCTCTATGAGTTTGGTAGGGTTGCTGTCGAGGTCGATCATGTTGCCGGCCTCTTTGGCGGCCTGAGTGCCACTGTGCATCGCCATGCCGACGTCGGCCTGCGCGAGCGCGGGCGCGTCGTTCGTCCCGTCACCGGTCATCGCGACCAGGCTGCCGTTGCCCTGGTATTTCTTGATCAGGCTCATCTTCTCTTCGGGTACGGCCTCGGCGAGAAAGTCGTCGACACCTGCCTCTGCCGCTATCGCCGCCGCGGTCACCGGGTTGTCTCCGGTTATCATCACGGTCTTGATGCCCATGCGACGGAGCTCGGCGAACCGCTCTTTCATGCCACCCTTGATGATGTCCTTCAGGTAGATTGTTCCAAGGATCTTGTCGCCGTCCGCGACGACCAGTGGCGTTCCCCCTTCCCTGGCTATCCTATCGACATCGTTCTTGACATCGTCGGGCATCGTGCCGCCGCTGTCGGTCGCGAATCTCTCGACCGCCTCAGAGGCTCCCTTGCGGAGCTTCCTTCCCTCTACATCTACTCCGCTCATGCGCGTCTGGGCGCTGAACGGGATGAATTCAGCCCCCAGGGATGTTATGTCACGGCCACGGATGCCGTACTGCTCTTTGGCCAGCACGACAATGCTCCTGCCCTCCGGGGTCTCATCGGCGAGCGACGCGAGCTGGGCGACGTCGGCAAGTTCTTCCTTGGTGACGTTCGGTGCCGGCGCGAATTCAACCGCCATCCTGTTGCCGAGGGTGATCGTTCCGGTCTTGTCCAGGAGGAGGACATCGACGTCTCCCGCGGCCTCAACGGCTCGACCCGACATCGCGATGACGTTGCTGCGCAAGACACGGTCCATTCCGGCGATGCCTATCGCGCTCAGAAGCCCCCCGATAGTGGTCGGGATGAGGCACACGGCCAGGGCGATGAGAATCGGTACGGCAGCCACCGACTGGGAGTATTTCGCGAACGCCTCGAGGGTCGAGCACACGAGCACGAATATCAGGGTCAGCCCGACCAGCAGTATCGTAAGTGCGATCTCGTTCGGGGTCTTCTGCCTCTTGGCGCCCTCGACGAGGCTGATCATGTGGTCGAGGAAGCTCTCCCCGGGATCCGCCGAGATCTCGACCTTTATCCAATCGGAGAGAACGGTGCTGCCACCGGTCACGGAGTTGCGGTCTCCGCCTGATTCTCTTATGACCGGGGCGGATTCACCGGTGACGACGCTTTCATCGACCGAGGCTATTCCCTCGACTACAGTGCCGTCACCGGGAACGAGTTCTCCAGCCTCTATGAGTACGACGTCGCCCTTGCGAAGATCCGAGGCGCCGACCTCCACGACGTTGCCGTCAACGAGCTTCTTGGCGATTGTCTCCTTGCGAGCCTTTCTCAATGACTCGGCCTGCGCCTTGCCACGGCCCTCGGCGATCGCTTCGGCGAAGTTCGCAAAAAGCACCGTTATCCACAACCAGATGGCTATCTGCAGGTTGAGACTGAAGTACGTGGTGTGCCTGATCGCCAGGTCATGGATGACGTAGTAAGTAGTCAGCAGCGCACCGATCTCGACAACGAACATGACGGGGTTGCGGATCATCAGCCGGGGATTCAGCTTCTTCAACGCATCCTTCACCGCACTCCAGACGAGTGTCCTGTCGAACAGGGAGCTCTTTCCTTTCTTAGTCTTTGGATTGTCAGGCAATCTCGCTCACCTTCGATCTCCTTCTCACATCATCAAGTGCTCGACTATCGGCCCCAGTGCAAGTGCCGCAAAGAAAGTCAGCGCGCCGACGATAAGGACGACGGCGACCAGTACGACAGGGAACGAGGGCGTGTCCGTCCTGAAAGTGCCGGAAGTCAGCGGGGCGGGCTGCTTGGGAGCGATACTCCCCGCGATGGCCAGGAGCGGCACAACCGTACCGAACCTCGCTATCAGCATCACGAGCCCGAGGCTGACATTGTAGAAACCCGTATTGGCGGACAGGCCGGCAAAGGCGCTGCCGTTGTTCCCGGCGGAAGATGAATACGCGTATAGGATCTCCGAAAGGCCGTGCGGGCCCGGGTTGAAGACAGAGCTTGTCCCCGCGCGCGTGGCAGCTCCGATCGCCGCGCCGATGAGGATGCAGGCCGACGGGATCAGGATGACGAGTATAGCCATCTTCATCTCCCAGCTCTCGACCTTCTTGCCCAGGTACTCCGGCGTCCTCCCGACCATCAGGCCGACGATGAAGACCGTGAGAAGCACGAAAATAAGCATCGCGCCAAGTCCGGTGCCAGTACCGCCGAATATGACCTCCCCCAACATCATGTTTACCATCGGAACCATGCCACCAATAGGGGTCAGGCTGTCGTGCGAGGCGTTTACAGCTCCGTCTCCAGAGGCCGTAGTGCTATTCGCGAAAATCATGGTGCCGGGGACGCCGAGCCGGACCTCTTTACCCTCCATCGTGTTTGGTGAACTCACGCCGAGCTTCGCGATGCGGGGATTGCCGTGACCTGCTTCGGCCCAGAGGCCGACACCCAGGCCAATTACAAATAGCAGCAGCATCGCCACCAGTATGGTGGCACCCTGTTTCCAACTCCCCACCATCTTCCCGAACGTCACGCACAGAGCCGCACCGATCAGCAGGATGCCGATCATCTCCACTTCGTTTGCAAGGGGTGTGGGGTTCTCGAATGGATGCGCGGAGTTCGCGTTAAAGAACCCACCACCGTTGGTCCCGAGCTCCTTGATCGACTCCTGGGAGGCCACAGGACCCATCGCCAGTGTCTGCTGAGCTCCCTCGATCGTCGTCACTTTCTTATATGCGCTGAGATTCTGGATCGAACCCTGCCACATGAGAATAACGGCCAAGACTATGGACAAAGGGATAAGGACCCATAAGATGCTGCGTGTCAGGTCCCTCCAGAAGTTGCCGATCTTGTCTGTTTTCTTCCTCTTGAATCCCCTGATGAGCGCAATGATAACGCACAGGCCGGTTGCAGGTGCCAGGAAATTCTGGACAGTCAATCCAAGCATCTGGCTCAGGTAACTCATCGTACTCTCGCCCGCATAGGACTGCCAGTTCGTGTTGGTCACGAAACTCGCTGATGTGTTGAACGAGAGAGACGGCGATAAACCCGTGAATCCTTGCGGGTTTCCGGGCAGGTGCCCCTGCAGTCGCAATAAGACGTACAGGAATATCAATCCCACCAGGTTGAAGAGAAGCAGGGCAAGAGCGTACTGTTTCCAGTTCATCTCCCGGTCTTCATTGACGTGCGCGACCCGGTAGATACCTCGCTCGATCGGACGCAGCAGGCGATCGAGAAACGTCTTCTCGCCGCTGAAGACTTTCACCATGTACAGGCCAAGGGGTATGGAAAGCGCGACGAGCGCAAGGATGAAAATTATTGACTGGGTTACGGCATCGGAAGCCACTACAGGTCCTCGGCGCGGAACAGGGCGTAGACAAGGTACCCGAGGATAAGAGCGGTGGCGATACCTCCTATTATGAAATCGGCCATGCCTTTCATCTCCAAGTATCGAGAACGAATTATCCCATGTGCGAATGTAAGGCATCGCCGGATAAAGTATCTATTAGGAACAACTGAAAATAACATAAAGAAAAGGTAAGGATGTGCCATTTTGGCACGTCCGGAAGGTCCACTTTCTCCGTGATGTCGGTCACGTCGGTCTCGCCGACTTCAGGCTGCACGAACACGCCCACGTTCATCACCAACCTGCCGGGGACCGATTTCCAGCGCAGTGCCCGGGTGTCGCTCGAGAACGGGGCGATTGCCATGCATGCTATGGATGTGGTCGTGAGCTCGGCCAACGCAATGTCGCGCAGGCTGGACCTCAAGGACGTCGCGGTCGGCGGTTACGACGTGGTCGTTCGCAACCCCGACGGGAGCAAGGCGAGGCTAGCAGGCGGCTTCAATGTCGTCGCTTTCGGCGCGGGGTCCGGGACCGCCATATTGATGACGATCGGCTTGTTCGTGCTCATGTCCGCGGCCAGGGAGGACGGCTGCGAGCCCTGGGTGCTGGAGATGGCCGAGGTGGCAAAGACCGACCTGGTGCTCGCTGTCACCGGCGACGACGAGGACAACCTGGTGGTCTCCTACCTGTCCAAGTTCGAGTACGACGTTCCCAAGGTGATAGCCCGGGTGAACAACCCCCTCAACCGCTGGCTCTTCACCCGGAGCTGGGGGGTGGACGTCGAGGTCAGCACCCCGGACGTCATAGCCAAGATAATCGAGGAGGAGACCACCCTGGGCGAGGTGGTCACCGTGATGAAGCTCCAGGCTTCCGACATCGGACTGGTCGAGATAACGCTCCCCGACGACGCCGAGGCACTGGGCAAGAGCCTTGCCGAGCTGGAGCTCCCGCCCGAGACCCTCATTGTGACGGTCGTCCGCTCCGACGGCATGATGATCCCGAAGGCCGACACCATCCTCCAGCCGAACGACCGGGTGCTCGCCATCACCAACGTCCACCACCAGGACGCGCTCAAGAGGGTGCTGGGGCACCGGCCGTAAAGCAAGCAGGATGCTGAGTTCCTCGTCGCCGCTCCGGCGCTATTGTTCGCTATAATAATCCTCGCACGTGCGCCAGTAGCTCAGTTGGCAGAGCACCGGACTTTTAATCCGGGGGTCACAGGTTCGAGACCTGTCTGGCGCACCAGCTATTTGGCGCGTTATTAAGCCATCCGAGCGGTTCAAGCATATCTGATGTGAGCATTCTGATAAGTAGTAAATCGTCTATAGTTCGTCCACACTCCTATTAGGGTTGCTTCGAAATACCGAGGCTTCTGGCCTAACCGCAGGGCAAATTACTTCTTGAGCGTGAACGAGTCGAAGCTTTCGCCGAAACCTTCATAGGCTTCAGGCATCAAATGGCCATAGATATCCATAGTAACAGTGATAGATGAGTGCCCCATTTGTTTCTGAATGATCTTTGGATTGACTCCCATGGACGCATTAATTCCACCGTACGTATGACGCAAATCGTGAAACCTGATGCGACGAATACCTGCCCGTTCCAAAGCAGGATGGAACTCACGGCTAATCATGTTTGATTTATTTATCGGTTTTCCTTGCTTATTCTGGAAGACTGGGTCCTCATCACCGTTTTTCTCAAGAGATCGCTTATACTCGGATACTACTTTGGCCAGTTCTGGGGTTATCACTATAGCCCTTCTACTTGAAGGTGATTTCAGTGGGCCATAATGACCTCTGTCAAAAGCCCGGCGTATATATATCACCTTCTCTTCAAGTTCTACATCACACCATTTAAGACCAAGTAACTCCCCTTCTCTGGCTCCTGTAAATATCGCTGTATGAAACAAGGGGCGGTATTCTGGCGATGATGCTTCGAGGAGGAGTCGTATCTCTTCCCTGTTTAAGAAAGCCATCTCTTTTTGCTCTTGTTTTCTGCGTCTCAGTCGCCGGGCTGGGTTCTCGTTTAGTTTCCCCTCATCTTCAACTTTCCTAAATATCGTTTTGATAACAAAGATCATCTTGTTGATAGTTCGTGGCGCGAAATCTTCGTGCTTGCTGGAAATAAAATCATTCAACTGCCCCTGCGTGATTTGATTCAGTGGCATGTTTTCGAAGAATGGAACAAGGTGAATTCTAACGACTTTTTCATAATCCTCATATGTTCGAAGTGCTACTGTCGTTTTAACCTCGGAAGCCATTCTTCTGCAATTCCTTTAAAGGGACTATCTTGACGTGGTTGCCCAAATGTACCATCTGCTTGTTGGGCCAAGAGTCGTCTTAGTGCTACCTCGGCATCGTGTTTTCTGGTAAAAACGTCGGGGAGAGTTTTTCGTTTTCTCTTTTTGCCTCTCCCTTCGTAGTACCGAATGTAGTAGCGGATAGTCTCCTTGCCATCCTCCCGCTTAATTATTCGTTTCTCAATGGATGCCACGAGTTACTGACCTTCTTATTGTTGACCTCGCCCACTATTAGCATATTCTACTGCCTCTCATGGTATTGCTCTTAAGGTACCCTGATGTTGGTGACGTCCACAACATGCCGATCTCACAACAAAACCGGGGTTTTCGGCCCCAGAACGCTCTGAGAACGTCGGACGCATACCTTGGTATGCCTTTGACCCTCCTCTCCCGTCCTGGCGTGCAAAACCCGCCCTGGAGCTGGGTTTTTGATATTGACCGAGTGCCCACTTCGTGGTGGTCACCTGAATCTACAGCCCGTTGAGACGACGTGTTCTGGTCGAATCTCCCGGCGACAGTGGTGAGGGCGCCGTACCAAGGAAAAGCATCGGCCTGATCAATCCCCGGATGGGAATCGAGCGTCCAATGGTTCAGCAGGCGCATTCGGGTAATCTATGGGCAGGATATCCGGGATGGGGATAACGGAGCGTATTGACCAAGGAGTGTGGGGGGTCATGGTGCGCAGGTTCATACAGAGCGGCGGCAGTCCAGAGGGAATCGGCAAACGCCATGCACTTGTCGCTGCGGCTCTCGTGGCCCTGCTGTGTGTCCCCCCGATCGTTTCGCTGGCCGGGTGCGGTGGCTCCGGCGGGACGAGCGTCGGCAACAGTGAGGTGCAAGCGAAGGTCGTTTCGGGCCCCCTTCCAGAGAGCATCGATCGCCTCGCGTTCAAGCTCATGAACCAGGTCGCGGGCGAGGACGCCGGCAAGACCGGCATGTACATATTCCTGCCCAGCGCCTCCACCGGCCTGACGGACTTCATCCAGAGCCTCACACCCGAGAACTGGACGCAGTGGATGACCCGGTTCAGCGA
>Ga0209226_10000611_pt1 | contig 18676 bp, 8 predicted proteins | sample BarGraNGADG00212_2_FD_184497 | JGI IMG/M metagenome (GOLD analysis project Ga0209226, IMG submission 184497) | Arctic peat soil microbial communities from Barrow, Alaska, USA - Barrow Graham LP Ref core NGADG0011-212 (SPAdes) (version 2) | ecosystem: Environmental > Terrestrial > Soil > Wetlands...
GGCGTTCGCTTCCATGGCTTGACCCAGCTCATCAGCGCGCTGCCGATACGTCGCGGCTTGCGCCTGATCGCTTCGGCGCTCGCATAACCCGGCAAAGCGCGTCAACGTCGCACACAAGAACCAACCCAGCCACACACTTTCCCCGCGTCCTTCGATACCGACCCGGTTCATACCGTCGTTCCAGTCGCCGCTGCCCATCAACGGCAGTCCATGCGCCCCGGCCGTGGTCCCCTTCTCCAAGGCTCGACGGCAATGCTCGTAGAGCGTGTACGTTTCGGTGGTGGGTGCGTATTGTTTGTAGCGTTCTGCCTCGCCCGGCTCCAGTGGTGCGCCTTTGAGGAACGGAATCGATTCATCAAGGACTGTTTCATCGCCGGTAGCCGTCACATAGTGAGCGACGACAAACGGCAGCCACAACAGATCATCCGAGAAATGCGTGCGGACGCCCCGTCCCGAAGGCGGATGCCACCAATGCAACACATCGCCGGCCTCGAACTGGAACTGCGCGGCTTGCAGGATATGTCCGCGTGCGAGTTGCGGTGCGGCGTGAATGAGCGCCATGACGTCTTGCAACTGATCCCGAAAACCAAACGCGCCGGACGATTGATAAAATGCCGAGCGCGCCCACAACCGACACGACAATGTTTGGTAGAGCAGCCAGCGGTTGAGCAAAAGGTTCATGGCCGGATCGGGGGTTTGCACTTGAACCGTCTCCAGCAACTTGCCCCAGCCACCATTCACCCGATTCCAGGCCGCCGCAATCTGTTCGGCATTTTGATAGCGCTCGATCAGTTGCAGGGCGTCCGCTCGATTCGCGCCCTCGCCGATCAAGAAAAAGACTTCTTGCGATTCGCCCGGTCGCAGATCGATATGAAGCTGCAATGCGGCGCACGGATCGAGACCCGGCTCGACGACGCTCGCCAGGCCAATGCGATCGAGCGCAGCGGGCCGACGAAGATTTCCCCCGCGCCCCAGAAACTCGGTGCGATCCGCCGTCAAGCCATGGAGCGGCCGGCTGGCCGCGACGAACGCGACGCGCTCGCCGAATTCGGCGTTGTAGCCATTGCGCGCCAGGAGCGCTTGATGATCGCTGTCATATTCTGAGACCACATATTGCTGCGCGGTGTCGCGCGTCACACCCAGAACCCATTCAGCGTAAAACGTCGCGGTGATGCGCCGCGTGTGCGCCCACATGTTCGCCAGGCGCAATTGCACAACCTTGACCGGCGCCTCCGAGATTGCAAAGAGCCGCAAGCGCTGGGCCAGTCCGTGACTATTGTGCTCGAAAATAGAATAGCCGGCGCCATGTCGAATCAAGTACGGTGCCGCCGCTCGACACGGCAGCGGGGTGGGCGACCAGACTTCGGCAGTTTCTTCGTCACGCAAATAAATCGCTTCGCCCGGCGGATCGGTGATCGGATCGTTCGACCAGGGCGTAAGCCGGTTTTCACTGCTGTTGCCTGACCAGGTATAGCCCGAGCCGGTTTCGGAAACCGTGAAACCAAAATCGGGATTGGCAATGACGTTGATCCACGGCGCCGGCGTCCACAGTTCCGGCTCAAGGTAAATGACATACTCGCGTCCGTCCGCTGTGAATCCACCCCATCCGTTGTCAAAAACAAGATCGCCGGGACGAATGAGCGGTGGCGTGGGTTCCAGCGTTGAATCGCCGGACATGGAAACAAAGGCAGGCAACTGCGTCGCCGTTTTGTGCAGGACCTGCAATTGCTGAGCGAGTGTACTCAACGACCCGTTGAGGATAACGCGCGCGGCCGTTTCCAACAACACCCGATCGGCTTCGCTCAGTTGATCGGCAACCAAAATAAAGATGCCGCCGCGCCGATTAAACCAGTCCTCGCTGTTTTGACGGACGAGGATGCGTTGGATTCGACCGCGCAATTCTTGCCCGTACGTCGTTCCCTGCTGATCGAGAATGACCAGGTCGATCTTGATGCCCCGATTGCGCCAGTAGGTGTGGGCCTGGAGTGCCAGCTGCACCAACGACAGGTCTTCCGTTGTGTTCATCCGCACCAACAGGATGGGATAATCGCCCGAGATGCTAAAGCGCCACAGGCCCGATTGTCCCTGGCGATTCGCCGCGATTGTCGCGGCGTTCGCGCGCAAGGCGGCCCGCGGATACATCAGGGCCGACAAAAGCTGTTCGATCTGTTCCAAGTCAGGCACCGTCAGATCGAGCTGGTTCATCTCCAATTCGGCGCGCACCCGCGCTTGCTCAAAGGCCCGCTCGATCGTTCGCGCATCTTGATAGCGCTGCGCTAACGTCAAAGCCTTGTCGCGTGACCGCGCCGCCAGGGTGATAAAACTCACCTGCGCCGAGGCGTGCGGCTGCAGTTCGATATTTTGGCGGAGCGCCATAATGGGATCAAGCGTTGCGCCGGTCGTTCCGGACAGCCCGCCAGTCTCACTCAATGCCGCCGGCGCGCGAAGCGTCCGGCCGCGCCCCAGGAATCGCGCCCGGTCGGTTTCATAGGCGCCGGTGATGGGGTGTCCCGGCGAGACCGTCGTCGAATGAGCCAGGGTGATGAGTTCTTCACTCGCCGAACGGGGCCGACGTCGAAAAAGGAGCACGTTCGTTCCCGGCACGTATTCGCTTTCGACAAACAGATTGTTGAAGGCCGGATGGCGCGCATCGACGGTTTGCGGCGCCAGGATGATTTCGCCGTAACTTGTCAGTGCGATTCGTCGCGCGCGCTCGCCGTGATTTGTGAGCGAGATGCGGCGGATCTCAACATCGTCATCCGGCGCAACGATGATTTCCATCGTCAGACCGATGCCGTGATCATGGCGCCGAAATTCCGCCATATGCGGATAGAACTGCACGGCCTGGCTCTCAGGCGGTGCGGCCGTCGGTTGGTCGGCCGCCGACCACACATCGCCGTTCTCCAGGTCCTGAAGATATACCCAGGCGCCGCAGTCCTCGCGTGTCGTGTCGGCGCGCCACCGGGTGAGGTCAAGGTCCTGCCAGCGACTAAATCCAGCCCCCGCGCTCGTAATCAGCACGCCGTACTGTCCATTCGACAGGAAGTGAACCTGGGGAGCGGGCGACTGCGCCGGCACGCTCCATGGCGATGCGCTGACCTGCCGCCGAACCGGATCGGGCCGGGCAACGCGCATGTCCTCCGGTTGCACCGCTTCGAGCGGCGCATCGTACGGCACCTTTTCTTGCAGAAAAAATTCGATGCTCCGCACGATCGGATCGGCGTGGAAGCGTCGCACCATGATGTTGTCGTGCAAGTAGTTGATGAGGGAGAGCAGGATCATCCCCTGGTGATGCGCCATATACGAACGCACGATGGCGTGCGTTTCGCCGAACGGAAGCCGCGCGGGCGAAAAATCAATGGACTCGTAAAAACCGTGCGTGCCCAGCATTTGCAACTCATCCAAGCGTGCGATGTTCTCCATCACTTTGTGCGGATGCAACGACAGCGCGAGCAGCGAAGCGTAAGGCGCAACGACAAGGTCTTCGGTCAGGTTCCGCTTGAAACCTAAGCCCGGAACGCCAAAGATGCCATACTGATAATTCTGATCCGCATCAAACCCATAATAGCCCGATTCGGAAATGCCCCACGGTACATTCCTGCGTTTGCCGTAATCGATTTGTCCCTCCACGGCGGCCAGACAACTGCGCTGCAACAGCGTCCCTTCGTAATTGCGAATCAGCAGTGCGGGCATCAGATACTCGAACATCGTGCCCCCCCAGGATAACAGCGTGCGGATGCCGTCAACCTGGGCCAGCGGACGACCCAGGTGCAGCCAGTGACTCGGCGGAACCTCATTCCGGGCGATGGTGACGAGGCTGGCGATCCGCGCTTCGGAGACGAGCAAATCATAGTAGTTGGCATCCAGTTTTTCGGCTGTGACGTTGTAGCCGATGTGAAACAATTGCCGCTGCTCGTCAAACACGAATCGAAAATCCATGGCCTGAACATGCTGCGCAGCTTGCTGTTCCAAATCTTGAAAGTCGGCCAACAAAACGTCGGCCGTCCTCTTGGCCAGCGGCAGTTTTTGGGCGAGGCGCGTGCACCATTCGAGGGCTTCGGGATCAAAACCTGCAAGGTCGCGGAGAATGTGCAGGTATGACAAGCCGGTTGTGCAGACGGACCCGATTTCTTCAAGCCTGGGCGCAGTGGGCAAGCCGGCGCGCAGTGCTTGCCAAGCCTCGCGGATCGGGAGCGGCCCAGCGGAGCGCGCGAACAGCGCGGGCGGTTGGCTCATCAACGCGAGCCAGGGCGCAAGTTGTTCGATCTCGTGTTGGATACCATACAAATGATTCGCTGTGCGATCAGCCGCGAGACTGAGTTTATGGAGCGTGTCAGAGTCCAACGCGCCGGCGTTGGAGGAGACGAGCGCCATTAACGCCTGGTTGAGTTCGATCCAACGCTCGCCGATCAATTGATTCAACAGCGGCACCCCGGTCTCGGAATCATTTTGCGCGGCGACGACGTCTTGCCGCATTTTTGACAGCGGGGAATGGAGCGGCGCAAGGGCATCTGCCGGCATATCGCGCTCAATCTCATTGAAGAGACTCAGTGTATCGAGCAACCCTTCCCAATTCTTCCGACGCAAGATCGGTTGGTGGCGCAAGGTTTGACACCCTTGTCCCAGCGTACGCAGACAGGCGGCCAGGTTGCCGCTATCGACGGTGGAAACGTAACGCGGCGTCAGCGGCGCGAGAGTGCGGGTATCGTACCAGTTCAAGAAATGGCCGCGATAGCGTTCGAGCTGGGCCATACTGTCCAATGTCGCGCGCAATCGGGCGGATAAATCGCTCAAGCCGATGTAGCCCAGATCATACGCGGTCAACGTCGATAGCAGGAACAGCCCCAGGTTCGTCGGGGATGTGCTGTGGGCGATAATACCGCGCGGCGCTTCCTGAAAATGATCCGGCGGCAGCCAATGATCTTCGGGGCCGACGAATTGTTCGAAAAAGGACCAGGTCCGACGCGCCAGATTGCGAAGCCGCGCGGTCTCGTCGGCGGACAGCGGATCGGGGGCGTGGTCGATCGGGCGGCTGATCCACCAGGCGATAATCGGCGAAAGAAGCCATACGATCAAGAGCGGTGATGCCGTAAACAACGCGGCGGGATTGATCACGATGATCAACCCGGCCAAGGCGCCGGTTGAGAGCAGCGACGCCAGAATATGGTTGAATGTTACGCTGCCCGCAAAGACGCGCACCGTATCCGCGTAACTGGTCCATTGCAACAGGTGTTTGCGCGTGACGAATAAGCGAACGAGCGTGGTCGCTATTCCCCCAAGCGTGAGCAATGTTTCGTAGAGAATAAAGGATAACGCCAACACCCAGCGCCCGAGGCCGGTTTGAAACGCGCGGAAAACCTGCCGCCAGGAACTCCCGTGAACGGCATGAACCAAGCCGAGCACGAAGCCCGTCATAACCGGCACAGCGAGGGTCAGCCCGCCCGCGAGCGTCCACACCATCGGCGAGCCGGGCAACCGCAGCCAGCCGGCCCCAAACAGCGCGAGCAGAGCCGGCGCCAGCAGACTGCGGCGCAGGTTGTCCAGAATTTTCCAGCGGGCGATGACGGAGAGATCATTCGGGATGGTGCCTTTGCCAACCGCGGGAACCCGGGGCAAGAGCCAGGGCAACAACTGCCAGTCTCCGCGAATCCAGCGGCGCGATCGGCGCAGATAAACAAAGAAATGCGGCGGATAGTCTTCGTACAAGACGACGTCGGTGACCAATCCGACGCGGCCGTGAATCCCTTCGATCAAATCGTGGCTGAGGATGGCATTTTCCGGCATCCGCCCGGCGAGGCTGCGTTCGAAGGCGTCAATATCATAAATACCCTTGCCTACGTAACTTCCTTCGCCGAACAAATCTTGATACGCGTTCGATACCGCGCGGGAGTACAAATCCAGGCCGACATCGCCGGCAAAGATGCGCGTAAAGCGCGAGCGGTTGACGCTGGTGGACGTGATCTCGATCCCGGGTTGCAGCAAAGTGTAGCCGGCGATGACGGCGCCGCTGCGCGGATCGAACTCGGCCCGATTGAGCGGATGGGCGAGCGTGGCGACCAGGCGGTGCGCGGTTTCGCGCGGCATCAGCGTATCGGCATCCAGCGTGATGACGTACTTGATCTCAGGCAACACATCCAAATCGCCCGTCTGTACGCTGAAAGCCGTTTCCGCGCCGCCGCGCAGCAGCAGGTTAAGTTGATGCAATTTGCCGCGTTTGCGTTCCCAGCCCATCCAGCGCTCCTCGCGAGGGTTCCATTTGGGATCGCGATGAAAGAGATAAAACGGCCCCGACGTTTTCCGGTGATGTTTTTCATTGAGCGCACGGATGCCGGCGGTGACTTGGGCAACCAGCGGGTCAGCGCCGGAATGGGGCTGTTGCGGCGTGTCGGGCAAATCGGTGAGCAGCGCAAAATAGAGATGCGTGTCCTGGCTTCGCAAAAAGTGCAATTCCACTTGTTTGAGCAATGACTTGACTTCAACCGCACTGAACAACAGCGAGGGGATGACCACCAGAGTCTTGTACTCAGCCGGGATGGCGTCCTCAAAATCCATCTTGGGCAAAACGCGCGGAGGAATGGCCAGCGTAATGATCCAATTCATCAGACCGGCGGACACGGTGAGCGCCGGGATCAGCAACAGCAGTCCGACCGCCAGCTCTTGCCAAAGATTCGCGCCGGCTTCTCTCGCATAAAGGATGGCGCCGAGCACAACGATGAACGTGATCAACCCGATGCCGCCGAGATACACCGGCGTCGGATGATCCAATGCCCCGCGGCGCACGCGCGAGCTCAGGGGCACACGATAGCCCACGCGCGCGTCGAGCTGGGCACGGCCCGCATCGAGCAGATAGTAGCCGACGTGCGCGGCGCGCGGTGTGGCCGCCTGTGAACGGGCCCGAGCCAGATCAATCGCCTGGCGCGCGACGGATGGCTCATCCCGGCCGGTGGCGCGCGCCAGCGTTTCAATCACCTTGCGATAGCGGTCGCGTGTCTCCTGATCCATTTTGGCATAGACGTTCGCCGGATCGCCGCGCAGAATGTGTTCGACCCGGCTGACGCTTTCAAAAAAGTCTTGCCAATCCTGGGTGGCCAGCATGTGCAGACTGGCGATGCAGTTGGCGACCGTCTCATCATCGGTGATCGCGCGTGGCAAGGCCAGCGTGGGCAGCGAATGGGCTCGGGGAAGATCGGTGATGCGGCTGACGCTTTGCGCCAGGAACTCGACGAGCCCAAGGCGGAGCATCACGGGCAGGGCCCACAATTCGCCCATTGTCAATGGCGCGAGGTCCTGATAGAGACGCACAAATCGCGTGATGGCATCCAGATCGAGCCGCGCCTTGCGCATCACAATCATTTTTTGCGCGACGGCATAGACGCGAGGATATCCCCGCAGCGGCCCTGAGTCTCGTTTCGGCAATTGGCGATAGAAACTGGACGGCATATCCTCGCGGATTTGACGGCAGGTTTGTTGGACCAGATAGAAATTATCCGGAAGCCACTCGGCGGCCTTGGAGAGCGAGGGGGCGTTGGACCTGGACTGCAACCGCCGCGTCGCCGCGCGAAACAGCACTTCTTGGGCCGACAAATACTTGGGCAACGGAAAGGACGGATGGGCCATGCGTTAGGACTTTCCGAGTTCGCCGCTTGGCGCTTTGATGGGGGGGGGCGCTGTTGGGGCCGGCGAACGATCTTCCATGATGACCAGCGGCGTCGTGCCATAGGCCATCAAATTGCCGACCACATTGCCATAAAGTCCGCGGGTTTGACTGGAGCGACCATGCGCGCTGAGCAGCACCAGATCGGATTTTTCCTGCTCGACCAATTCCTGCAACGTTGCCGCGAGGTGATCGCTGACAAGGACGCGCGCTTCAACTTTCCCGGTCATCCGCGACCGCAGTTGATCCATATACTGGATCGCCTCGGCCTGATTGCGCTCTACGAACTGGTCAGCCAACTCGACATCCTCGCGGCTGGGCGGCGTCCTCCGGGGCATGGAGGGCTTCTGGACGATGTGCGTTAAAATGATTTGCGCGTCGTGTGCGCGCGCCAGGGCGGCGGCGGCGGGCAGGATGGACTCGGTGCGTTGGGTGCCGTCCATCGGCACGAGGATGCACTGATAGCGCAAGCCCGTTATGTCCGTGGCCATGGGCTGAGCCGCGCGCACGATCATCACCGAAGTGCTCGAGCGAAGAGCAATTTTCTGCACGATGCTGCTCACGCCCCAGTCACTCAAGCCGCTTTGCCCGTGACTGCTCAGGATGATCAGTTGGAACGCGTGGGTGTCCGAAAACCTGATGACTTGTTCAGCCGCAAACCCTTCCAGGATGTGCGTTTCCGTGAGCAAGCCCGCTGCTTGCAAGCGCAGGTCCAAATCGTGCAAATACGTTTTCGCTTCGGCTTTGCGGATTTGCCAATTGAGCGGATCCATCGCCGGTCGCCGGTGGGCTTCGCGAGGCGTATCCATCACATGCAAGAGCGTGACTTGGGATTCGAACGCGCGCGCGAAGGCGATCGTATGCGGCAGCACGCACTCGGCGAGCGCCGAGCGATCCAAGGGCAGGAGAATTCGTTTAAACATCGGGCGTTCCTCCTTGAGCCACAAATAACACCGACCGGATAGCCGGTCCGATCAAACGCGCGGAATAATCGGTCAACGTCCGGCTGAACCGACTTTCTTGAAATCGATAAAGCCGCGTTCACCATCGATCGAAATCAGTTGCACGCGAACCCAGTCGCCGACATCCAGGCCGTCGAACCCATGAACCAATTTCCCTTTCACCGGCAGAGGGAGGAGCCGCACTCGCCGGGCGATGCTCTGCAAAAGAGCCCGGTGCCGCTTTTCACTCGCCCTGATCGTGTTCATAGGATGTCCCTTTTCACGCCGCCCATCAATTCTCTTTAGCTTTTTTCTGGGGATAAGAATTTGCTTTTTCGCTCTTCGCGACATTCCTTCCTAAAAAGATCGGCATCAACACTTCCCCTCGCATATAGAAGGTAATCCTTGCCGCGGATCGATGTCAAGAACGAGGAAAACCTCCAATTCATACCGTCCGGGCAGATTTTCGTTCCGAACGACCCCGAAATCCTCCAAAAGACGATGGACTCTCCTCTCGAAATCGCCTGCCCTTAAAAATACTCGACCCGCTCCTCGGCCGCCATCAGGGCGACCTGCTCGATGACGTGCGCCGGCGGCGGCTTCTCGGCCACAAACGTCAGTTTGAGGTGGTCGATGATCCGGTCCACAGCGGCATATTCCGTGATGAAGGCCACGACCTTCATCGTGCCCCCGCACTTGGGACAGATCATCGGGTCGACCTCTCCCCAAGCCGCTTGGCGTGACAGGAGGGACAAAATCCCCGTGTCTTGCACGAAAACATCAGAAGATGTTCCGCCCGGCAGCGCGGACAGCGGATCCGGGCGAACCCACAGCGGGGATTTCCGCAGTCGAGGTACTTCTCGACGACGTCCTTGATGATCGGCCGGAAGTAGCCGTAGGCCTTCTCGAAACGCTCGTATTCCACGACAAAACGCTCAAAATGATGGAAAAGCACCCGATATAGAACGGTCCGCTCAGGACGTCGAGGACGATAGACTCCCGCCATGGCGGGAGAAAAGCCTCAAGAAACGGGCTAGATTTACTTGATCCCCATCTCCTCGAGCAGGAAGCCCGCCCCGCCGAATTTCTGCGTCACCCACAGGACGTAGCGGATGTCGACGGCGATCGAGCGGCTGTAGTCCTCGCTCCAAGCGTAATCGTTGATCGTGGCGTCATAAGTCCGGTCGAAGTTGACCCCGACGAGCTCCCCCTTGGCGTTGAGGACCGGGCTCCCGGAATTGCCCCCCGTCGTATCGGCGTCATAGAGCATGCAGACCGGAACGTCCTTGAGGTCGGGATGGGCGAAGCGGCCGAAGTCCCTGGCTTTGTAGAGGTCGAAGAGCTTCGACGGCGTGTTGAACGGGGGCTGTCCCGTGGTCTTGTCCAGGACGCCGGCCAGGGTCGTGAACGGCTTGTAATAGACCGCGTCCGCCGGCGAGTAGCCCTTGATCCGGCCGTAAGTCAAGCGGAGGGTGCCGTTGGCGTCGGGGATGAAATTCTTGCCGAGGAAGGCCTCCTTGGCGTCGCTCAGCCGGGCGAAGAGCGTGTCGAGGGCGCCTTTCCGCGCTTTCTGAGCCTCTTTGAGCTCCTGGTAGGCGGGATAGAGGGCCGCCGCCAGCTCGACGAACGGGTCCTTCGCCGCCCGAATCTCGTCCGGCGTTTTTTTGAGGAGATCGGTGAGCGCCGGCTCGGTCGCGAGCTTGGAGGCGGCATAGGCTTTCGCGATATAGGCGTCGACCGCATTTTCGGAAGCGTCGGCCTTGAAGAGGTCGTCGACGGCCTTGATCCGGAAGCTCCCCTTCAGGCGCAGGGCGCGCAGCAGGAGCTCCTTGAAGATGGCCTTGTCCGTCGACTCGTGGTAGTTGCGCTGGACGAGCTGCAGCCGCTGTTTCGTCTGGGCCCAGTTGCGGTCCATGTAGGCCGCGTCGCGCTCGAGATCGGGCTTCTTGAGCTCGGTTGCGGCCTCGACGGCGGTCCATCCGAAATTGAAGAGGTTGACGCTCGACCGCAGGTATTCCAGGACCATTTCGTATTCGGCCCGGACGCGATTCTCGACGTAGACCTTGTCAATGCCGGCCAGCACGTCGCCGAAGGCGGCCCGGCGCTTCGCATCGGCCTCGATGTATTTCTGGAGGTCCCTCTCCTCGGCCTTCTTCCTGTCGACGATGCCGATCTTCTTCATGCCCTTGAGCTTGCCTTGATAGTTCTTCATGGTGTTGGCCAAGCCCTTGATCCGCGAAGCCAGGGCCAGGGCGACGCCGGCGTCCTTCTCCCCCATCTTCTCCATGAGGGCGATCTGCCAGCCATACCAATCGGCCACATACGGCATCCGCAGGCTTTCTTCATATGCCAGATAGCTCGCCGTGTAGTGGCGGAAGGTGCGGCCCGGATAGCCGAGGAGGAACATGAAATCGCCTTCCTTCACGCCCGCCGGGTTGACCTTGAGGAACCGCTTGGGCTTGAAGGGCACGTTCTTCGGCCCGAAGTCGGCCGGCGACCCGTCCGGCCCGACGTAGGCCCGGAGGAAGGAGAAATCGCCGGTGTGCCGCGGCCACATCCAATTGTCGGTTTCGCCGCCGAACTCGCCGATCGAGCGGGGCGGGACATAGACGATCCGGATGTCCTTGAGATACGTGTAGAGGAAGAGGACGTAGGTCTTGCCGATAAACATCTCCGAGACCTCGGCCCGCTTGCCGGGGTTCTTCTTCTCGGCGTCAGCCACGATCTCCTTCATCCGCTTCTCGATGGCCTTCGTCCGGTCCGCGAGCGCGAGGCCGGGCGTAACGGCGCTGAGGACCTCCCTGGACACGTCCTGGAACGTCTCGGTGATCCGGGCGGTCATGCCCTTGGCCTGGATCTCCTCGCCGCGCGTCCGGGCCAGGAAGCCGTTCGTCAGGTAGTCGTGCTGAGTGGTGCTCGCCGCCTGGACGGCGCCGAAGGCCACATGGTGATTGGTCACGAATAGGCCGTCGCCCGAAACGAACGAGCCCGTCGCGCCGACGCTGACGATGGCAAAGATGAGGCTCGGCCGGTCCGGGGCGAAGATGTCCTCGGGGTCGATGGCCAGGCCCTTCGAACGGAGGTCGAGCTTCTTGAGCTCGCTGAGGGGATACATGCCCTCGTCGGAAGCGGCGGGGCCCGGCAGGGCCGGCGCCTTGGCCGGCCCCCCCGCCTTAGCCGGGGCCGGTCCCCCCGCGTAAGCCGGGGCCGCCAGCGCGCCGAACAGGACGAGGACGAGTGCCGCCGAAATCATTCCTCTTCTCATGGTACCTCCTCTATTTTTCTTCTTTCTCCTATAATTATGGCCGGGTGTAAAGAAAATTGAAAGAAAAAATCAGCAAAAAGAGTGCCATTTTGAGAATTTAGCCCCGGCCCGGCGCGTCTTTTCCATTGAAAAAGCCGTCGAAAAGGCGAATAATAATCCGACAATATCTTCAAGGGGTACGCCATGCTCAAAGACATCATCAAAAAAGAGATCGTCGAGACCATCACCAGCGCGAAGTTCGTCTTCACCTTTCTCCTGTGCGCGGCGCTGATCCTCCTCTCGGTCTATACCGGCCTGTCCAACTACCGGGCCGACCAGAAGGAGTATTCCTCGGCCGTGGGCTTGAACAAGAGAAACCTGGAGAGCCAGCCGACGTACCAGTCGGTGGCCAGCTTCGGGACAAAAATCAATCGCCCCCCCCAGGTCCTGGGCGCGATCGCCAGCGGCGTGAACGAGGCCGTCGGCCGGGTGGCATCGGTAAACATCGCCTATGATCCAAACCTGGTCGATTCCAAGTTCGAGAGCAACCCGGTCTTCTCGGTGTTCGGGGCGCTCGACCTGACCTACATCGTCAAGATCGTCCTCAGCCTGTTCGCCATCCTCTTCACTTACGATGCCATCGTCGGGGAGAAGGAAAAAGGGACGCTCAAGCTGATGCTGTCCAACAAAGTCCCGCGCGACCGGCTGATCCTGGGCAAGGTCATCGGCGGCTTCATCAGCCTCCTCATCCCCCTGATCATCCCCCTGATTTTGAGCCTGCTGCTCATCATGGTCTATCCGGGCATCGCCCTGGCCGGCGCGGACTGGATCCGGCTGCTCCTGATGTTCCTCATGTTCTTCCTCTACCTCTCGGTGTTCTTCACCCTCGGGCTCCTCGTCTCGTCCCGGACGAACAAGAGCTCGACCAGTTTCCTCATCCTGCTCTTCATCTGGGTGACGTTCGTCACGATCATCCCCAAACTCTCGATCATGATCGCCGCGCGCCTCAATCCCATCCCTTCGGTGCACGAGATCACGGCCAAGAAGGACGCCTTCCTCCAGCAGATCCAAGGCGGGGCCCAGAAAAAGGTCATGGACTGGGTCAAGGAGAACACGCCCAAGACGCCGGAGGACCAGAAGTCCTTCCAGGAGAAGCTCCGGAAATACCTGGAGGATTATCAGCAGGATGCGACGTCCCAGATCGACGCCAACAATGCGGCCCTGGAGCGGGACTACCAATTGAAAAAGAACTCGCAGGTGCGCTTGGCGGTCAACATGTCGCGGATCTCGCCGGCCTCGGCTTTGACATTCTCGACGATGAGCCTGGCCCGCACCGGCCTCGACGAACACGAGCGCTTCCTGGCCTCCATCCGGGCCTACAAGCCCGTCTGGACCAAGTGGGCGAACGCCAAGATGATGAGGACCCTCAATTTCGGGATGAGCAACGACCCGGCGGCGAAAGTCGTGCTGGACGACATGCCCCAGCACAGCTTCGCGGCCGAGCCGCTTGGCGCGTCGCTGGCCCGGACCATCCCCGACTTCGGGCTGATGGTCTTCCTGGTCATCGTCTTCTTCGCCGGGGCCTACGTTTCGTTCCTGAAGTACGACGTCCGTTGAGGAGAAACCCATGCTCGAAGCCATTGAACTTACCAAAACCTACGAGGACGGCCAGCTGGCCCTCGACCATCTCAACTTGAAGGTCGCGCCGGGCGAGATCTTCTGCCTGTTCGGGGCCAACGGGGCCGGGAAAACGACCACCATCAATCTCTTCCTGAACTTTATCCCGCCGACCTCGGGCACGGCCCTGATCGAAGGGATCGACGTCGCCAAAGAGCCCCTGCGCTCCAAGGAATTCATTGCGTTCGTCTCGGAGAACGTCACGCTCTACGCCAACTTCACGGCCTACCAGAACCTCGACTTCTTCACCAAGCTGGCCGGGAAACGGAACCTGACCAAGGCCGACTACGCAAAAGCGCTGGAGAGCGTCGGCCTCCAGAAGGACGCCTTCGACTTGCGGACGAAGACCTATTCCAAGGGCATGCGCCAGAAGCTCGGCCTAGCCATCGCCCTGATCAAGGGAGCGCCCAACATCCTCCTCGACGAGCCGACGGCGGGCCTCGACCCGCAGAGCGGCCGGGAGTTTTTGAACCTCCTGATCAAGATGCGGGACGAGGGCAAGTCCGTCTTCATGTCCACCCACGACATCTTCCGGGCCAAGCTCATCGCGGACCGGGTCGGGTTCATGAAAAAGGGCCGGCTGGTGATGCTCAAGACCCGCGCGGAACTCGAGGGCGAGGACCTGACCGAGCTCTATATCCAGTATATGGAAGAGCACGAGAACTGATTTTCGGGGGGAGGCCGCTTCAGACCGCGAAGCGGAAATTGATGATGTCTCCGTCGTGGACGGGATAGTCCTTGCCCTCGAGGCGGAGGGCGCCGGCCGTCCGGCATTCGGGCAACGAGCGGCAGACCGCGAATTCGTCGTAGGGCACGACCTCGGCCCGAATGAAGCCGCGCTCGATATCGGAATGGATGACGCCGGCCGCCTGCGCGGCGCGCGTCCCTTCCCGGATCGTCCAGGCCTTGACTTCGTCGCTCCCCACCGTAAAGAACGAGGCCAGTCCCATCAGCCGGAAGGACGTGGCGATGAGCTTCGCCAGGGCGGTATTTTCGATCCCGAAATCGGCGAGGAGGGCCTTCGCCTCCCCCTCGGGAAATTGCCGGATCTCCATCTCGAGTCGGGCCGAAAGGCCGATGACGGCCGTGTGCGGCTGCCGCGTCCAGGGTGCGAACGGGGCCAGGGCCTCGGCTTCCCGGCCGATATCCTCCTCGCCCAGGTTGACCGCGACGATGAGGGGCTTGATCGTCAGGAACCGGTAGCCCCGGACGAGCGTCTCCTCCCCCGGCTTTAGCCCGGCCTGCCGGAGCGGCGTTTCCCCTTCCAAAAGCTCCCGGCACTTCTGCAGGACGGTGAGCTCGCGGACGTCGCGATCGTTTTTCTTGGCCGCGATCTGCTTGGCCAGCCGCTCCATCCGTCCTTCGACGATGGCCAGGTCGCTCAGAAGGAACTCCGCGTCGAGCACCCGCAGGTCGCGGACGGGGTCGACAGACTCCAGTGGGTGCGGAAGGGAAGGGTCGGCGAACGCCCGAACGACGCAGAGCAGCGCATCGGCGGCCCGGAGGCGGGCAAGGAACTGCTCGGAGAGGCCCTGTTTCTTCGGCTCGCCGGCGGCCAGGCCCGCGATCTCCGTGAATTCGATCGAGGCCGGCGTTTTCTTTTTGGGCTTGAAGATCTCGGTCAGCAGCTCGATCCGGCCGTCGGGGACCTTGACCACCGCGATCTGCTCGGGGCCCTTCGTCGAGGCGGGCGCCGCGGCCAGCCCGGTCAAGGCGGAGAACAAGGCCGATTTTCCCGAAAGCGGCAAACCGACTAGACAGATCTTCATCTACTTTTCTCTTCTGGGGTTTTAAGCCGAAAGACGAATGAGCCACACATAATAGAGGGTTTTGGGGCGAAATGCAATCCCCCTTATGTCCCTTCGCACCAAAACCGGGCCGGTCAAGGGATGAGCCTTCGCGGCGGAAGTGGACCCCCGGGCAAAGCCCGGGGGTCCCGGCCGCCGGATGTTGTTAAGTCCCTTACTTCGCCGGGGGTGCCGCGGGGGCAGGCGGCGGACTCAGATTCTTGAAGTTCAACATGGCGTTAAAGACGAGGGAATAACTCCCCTGCGTCTCATGGCGCCACATGGGGTTGAAGCTGAACATGACCACGTGACCCGTTCCGATGGGAGCGTCCACCAGGGCCGGGGCGCCGGCCAGCTCGGTCCCGCCGTCCAACCCGCCGCTGATCAGCAAGTCTTTCGCGTCCCGGGTGAAATTGATGATGGTCCGGTTGCGTGACGCTCCGCCGCCCATACCGCCCCGCCCTCCGCCCCCGCCCGGGCCGCCCGCGGCCGCGCCTTGGGGCTGGGTCTTTCGGAATGCGTCGACCGAAGCCACTCCGATGTCGCGCGGCCGGCCCTGCGGGATGTCGGCGTCGGTCGCGGTGCCGCGGCCCGAGGGACGTCCAACCGCCCCCGCCGCTCCGCCCGGCATACCGCCGCCGCGCCCACCGCCGCCGAATCCACCCTGGCCGAACACCGGTGACTGGCTGAAGTACACGCCCAGCGTGTCGTCGTAGCCGTAGACGATCGGACTGGCCGCATCGGCCACGTCGGCCTTGAAGATGCCGCCCCGCGCCCAGAGGTTCGGGGTCTGACGGATCGAGATGCCGCCGGCCAGGCCGAACTGGATCGGAAGGGCCGAGCTGTTCCCGATCGTGATGAACAGGCCGCCGTCCTTGACGAAATCGCGCAAATGGAGGACGCCTTCGAGCTCGATCCCGCCCCGCATGTCGTCCGTCGAATCTTCGGACCCGAGGTTGGGGGTCAGGTCGGACTTCTTCCAAGGCAGCGGCTGGTCGCCGGTGAGTCCCGAAACCGTGCTCAGCGCGTCGCCGGACGCGGGCCCGAAGAGGATGACGTCGTACTTATCGCGGAGGCGGGCGTTGTCCCGGACCGCATGGACCGAGATGTAGTCATAGGGGATCTTGAGGTCGTCGAGGGCGATGCGCACCCAGCCCTCGTTCTGCGTATTCTGCCAGGTGTGCATGACGGCGATACGCGGCAGAACCAGGTCATGGACCGGGACGGTGGGAACGGCGGGGACGCTAAAAGCCGGGATTCCGCCGCCGGCCTGTCCGACGCCATTGAAAAAGCCATCCAGGTATGTGGAGGCATCGTCGTTGTCGGCCCGGAAAATATAGCTCCCCGCGTTGAACTTCTTCCCCTGGGCCTCAAATGCCTTCTCGGCGATCTGGATCTTGCTGTAGTTCATCCGCGGATTGTTCTTGGTCATGAACAGGAACGTGGCCAGCTGGTTGTCGGCGTTGTTGTTGATCAGATAGGCCCGGGCCGTGCCCGTCCCGAGGCGCGTTACGCCGCCGGGCGCCTTGACGTCGCCCTTGACGAGCGTCATCGGGACCATGAGCACGGACTGGTCGTCGAGCCGCGCGGTCTTGACGTTGAAGACCGGCCCGAGCGTCCAGCCCACGTCGTCGTACGGCGAGGGGTCCTTGACGTTGAAATACTGCTTGTCGAGGAGCATGTCGGCCATGCGGCAGAACGGCTGGTCCATCCGGACGACGTAGGAGCCGGCGGGATATTCAACGTCGCCGCTCTTGAACGCCTTGTCGGCTTTGTGGACTTCGACGCCCTGGGCCTGCAGGAGCTGGAGGAGTTTCGCCTGCTGGCCGAGGCGCGGGTCGCTCGCCGGGAAGACGTAGGCGGACGGGCCTTCGTTCTTCGGCTTGGCCACGGAGCGCTTGCTCTTGAGGTAGAAGTTTTCGAGGTATCTCTCGTGGTTCGTGGCGATGAAGTTCATCCCCATGAGGAGGGCGCTCTGCTGGATGTTGACGTTGTTGCGGATCGACCAGACGGTCGAGGCGACCGGCGGGTTCGGCCGGTACCAGGCCCGGACCGTGCTGTTGGTGATGATCCGCGTGCCGCCGTCGCCGGCACCCTGGGTCTCGTAGAACCGGCCGATGGCGTTGTGGCCGTTGGCCGCGTAGAACGCGTAGTTCGGGGCCCAGCCGTCGTAGTAGTTGTGCGTCCAGACACCGGGCACGCCTTCGCGGGTCATGCCGTCCACCTCGTTGTAGGCCATCTGGTGCCACTCGTCGACGACGATCGGGTCGAGCCAGGCGTTGTACGGGCCCGACCCCGTGGAGATGTAGAGGTGCGAAGCGGATTCGTGGAGATCGTGCATCACCTGGGGATGGTAGTCGAGCTCGACCTTCATGATGTTCTTGGACAAGGCCAGGGACAGCCCGATGTTGTCCCGGTTGTTGTCGTGGCCGACGTATTTGCCCCACCAGAGAAGGTTCCGCGGCGCGGGGGCCTTGGGGTCCTTGCGGGGGGCCATGGCGATGTCGACGTACTTGTCGCGGCCGTCGACTTCCAGGATGGGCGTGATCATGACGATGGCGTTGTCCCGGATGGTTTTGATGAAGGGCGAATCGTCGACCGCGAGGCGGTAGGCGAGCTCCATCAGCATCTCGACCGAGCCGGTCTCCGAGGAGTGCATGCCGCCCGTCGCCCAGTAGATGGGCTTGCCCTGCTTGATCAGGGCCTGGGCGTCGGCCTCAGAGATCTTTCGGGGGTCGGCCAGCTTGGCCACGATGTCCTTGTAGCGGTCGAGGTTCCGGATCGTCCCCTCGTCGGCAACGACGACTAGGATCCAGTCGCGGCCTTCCTCGGTCTTGCCGATGGTGAAAACCTTGACCCGGGGCGAGGCCGCGGCCAGGGCGCGCATGTACTTATAGACGTCCTGGGAATAGCTCAGGATGTTCGGCGCCCCGACGATATGTCCCAGCACCTGGAGCGGCGTGGGGACCCCTGCCTTGGCCGGCAGGTAGTTCACGTATTTCGTCGAGAAATGGGTGTCCGTCGTGAATTCGCGGATCTTTTTCGTGTACTCCTCGTCGATCTTCTGGGGGAATGCGGCGGAGAAGACGAACAGCAGCGCCAGCGCGAGGGCCAGCGGCGCCCGAGCGGACTTCGCCCGGCGGACGCCGTACGAAACGAGGCGGGAAACGGATCTCATAAGGCTTCCTCCTTCCAAGGAAAACGTGGTTCAAACTTATCACCGGACGACGAAACCTGTCAATGGCGCGAATCGCGCCATCTATAATCTTACTGAAAGGGCATATGTCTTGCCATTTAAAAATCTTATGATCGCTGGACGCGATCAAGGAGCTCTATTTACTCTGATCTTCTTTGGGAAGGAGGTCAGAGCATG
>Ga0209226_10000616_pt1 | contig 18580 bp, 15 predicted proteins | sample BarGraNGADG00212_2_FD_184497 | JGI IMG/M metagenome (GOLD analysis project Ga0209226, IMG submission 184497) | Arctic peat soil microbial communities from Barrow, Alaska, USA - Barrow Graham LP Ref core NGADG0011-212 (SPAdes) (version 2) | ecosystem: Environmental > Terrestrial > Soil >...
CGCGAGGTCGAGATCGCTCCAGGACCGGAGGGCGCGCCGATTGCCGTCATCCGCGGGACACCCTGGTTCAACTGTTCCCTCAGCATCAGCCACGAACGCGAGTACGCGGTCGCCGTGGCCATGGTGACTCAGGGAGAATATGGGAGCATGTATGAGAGCGGCGACTCGTAGTCAGATCCGCAGTATCGAGAAACACACCTTCAACGAATACGGCATGCCGTCGATCGTGCTCATGGAGCGCGCCGGCCAGGCTGTCGCGGACGTGGCACTGAACATCGCGGACGAGGACGCAGAAGAGGGACTGAGGCCGCACTTCGTCGTTCTGTGTGGAACAGGCGGCAACGGAGGCGATGGCTTTGTCGCAGCGCGCGACCTCCTGTTCGCAGGCTTCCCCGTCAGGATATTTGCACTCCCCGTCAAAGGACACCCCAGCGACGATGTAGAGACGGAACGCGCATTCCTGGAACGGGTCGCCCCCGAAGGTACCTTCATCAACGTCACGGACGAAGAGGTCCTGGACAAGATCGAGGAATCGATCGACGAGGACGCCATTGTGATCGACGCCCTGTTTGGCATCGGCCTTGACCATCCGATTTCAGGAATAGCCGAGGACATCATCGAGATCGTCAACGCAAGTCTCGCGCACGCTGTCGTGGCGGTAGATATCCCATCCGGCATCGACTGCGACACCGGCATGGCGCTGGGAACTCCCATCTTTGCCAGCGATACCGTCACATTCGGTCTGCCAAAGCTGGGTCTATACATGGGTGCGGGCGCAGAAGCGTCAGGCGAAGTCCACGTCGAACAGCTCATCTACCCCGACATCCTGCTGGAACAGAGTGCGATCCATGCTCAGCTGACCGAGCCCCCCATGTTCCCGGAACGGATACGGACCATGCACAAGGCCACCTATGGCAAGGTGGCTATCATCGCCGGCTCTCCCGACTACACGGGCGCCCCTGTCTTTGCCGCCGAGGCTGCACTCACCACTGGGACAGGCACGATCCACCTCATCGTGCCTCAGAGCATCGCGGACGTCGTCCGCGTCAAGGTCGACGGGCCGATCGTTCATGCGTTCGCCGGCGACGTCCTTACCGTCGAGGCACTCCCCCATATCCTGGAACTGCTGGAAGATACGACTGCGGCACTGATAGGTCCAGGTCTGGGGCGCGATTCCCGGACACTGGAGGCCGTCCTGCTTCTTGCCACCGCCTTCAAAGGAACGCTCATCCTGGACGGCGATGCATTGTTCGCCTGTGTGGGTCATCTGGACGTGCTGTGGAAACGCGACGCTCCGACGATCCTGACCCCGCACTCCGGCGAATTCGCCCGTCTGGTGGGCCTGACACCGGAGGACGTCGAAAAGGGTGGAACGCTCAGTTCAGCGCAGACACTTGCTGCTCAGGCAAGTGCTGTCGTACATCTCAAAGGACACCGCTCGCTCACCGTCCTGCCCGACGGCTCGCTGTACATCAATACGACTGGCAATCCCGGCATGGCCAAACCCGGCATGGGTGACGCTCTCGCGGGCATCATCCTGTCGCTGGTTGCACGTGGAGTGGCGCCTGACCTGGCAACGGCCCAGGGGGCGTACATCCATGGACTTGCTGGAGACGCGGCAGCCGAGGTCATGGGGGAGGAGTCGATGGGGACGCCAGAGCTCATCATGGCTCTGGCCGCTACGATCAAGGAATTGAACGCCGGATAGCATCACCGGTAGACCACCCGCAAGGGAAGGTCAGCGTCACCGACCGGGACCTGGTGTCACTCCTGCGCTAGGCGGGAGTGATGACGTGCTGCCGTTCTGCAGGGCATTGCCGCTTCACAATACTTTGACAAAACAACGCCGGGGGCAATAATGTGCGAGGAAATAGCCTGCTGAACAATGTTGAATCATCGGCTGTCTAATGATGGGTGATGTGATGAGAAGACTGAGACTGATTTCCTGTCTGATCGTGGGCATGCTGTGTTGTTCACTGCTGGCACCGGTCGCCAGTGCGGCATTGACGTTCACGGCCGACCTGAGCCTCTACAGTACCAGCAACAAGACCACTTCGGACGCTGCGCGCGAGCTGGCGGTCTACGTCACCGCTGAACTGCTCTTTGCACGCTCACTCAAGCGTATTGCTCCACAATCGCCTGTGCTCGTCCGCACGTACCTGATCGCGCTCGACCAGGTGGACAGCGCGACCCGACGTATTGTCCGGGACCAGCGTGCCAGTGACCGCGTGCTCGCCGACGTCCTCGCACTGGCTGGCGAGAAGCGTATAGAAGCCGCATGGATAGTTCTGAAGAGAGGTGCTGCGGGACAGCAGCGTTTCCTGGCAACCATCACACGAACCCGCCTTCTCGTGGCCAGATGCAAGCTCCTGCATGCCCAGCTGACGCGGATGGGAGGGTAAGGGGGCGCATGTTCGGCATCATTCCGGGCCTCATTACGGCTCGACTGTCCGGACTGCTGGGCGGTGTCGTCGTCGCACCCTTCGTCATGCTGTTCATGGTACGCTACGATGCGTACCGTCTGCCGGTCAGGCTCTCCTGGTTCAAGGCATTCCTGGTGTCTGCCGTCTCGTTCTTTCTGCTGTTTGGGCCGCTGATCCTGCCTCGCACGACAGCGCTGCTGCGGTTTTCGTTTATCCGAGGCACTCTCTTCCAGGCACTGCCTTGGGCAGTCCTCTGGTTTGTCGCAGCCTTCATGCTCGCATGCCTGGTCGTTTCAGCGGTACTGGGACTGTCCTTCAGACAGGCCGTGTCATGGTGGAGCATCGCTTTCGCCGCGACACTGGCTGTCAGCTGGATCGGAGCACTGGCGGTCGTCCTGCTGTACCGGTATCTCATCCTGCCAAGTCTGACGGATTTCTTCTAGCATCGATGCTCCTGGATTTTGAGACGCTTATGAACAGTTGTGCAGATGAAATCTACGCATACCTGGTCTCACGGATGGGCAACCGGTTCGACGCGGACGACGTCTTCCAGTCCACGTTCTTCAAGGTGCGCCATTTCCTCCCGTCCTTTCGCGGCGACTCCAGCCCGACAACGTGGGTCATGAGGATTGCCATGAATGAAGCAAGCAGCTTTCGCCAGCACAAGGGACGGGAGCTTCCCTTGCTGACCCCGGGAGACGCCTTGCCGCAAGCGGGTTCGGACGGGACGGGGTATGACCCGGTGCAGGCCGAGACCGTACAGGACGTCGCAGCGGGCATGCAGCACCTTCCGGGCGACCTGAGAGACGTGTTGTACTTCTATTACTACAAGGAGATGCCCTACAAGAAGATCGCAGAACTCATCGGAAAACCCGTGGGAACAGTTAAATCGCGCCTCTTCCGCGCGAAGGAAGAGCTAAAGGCCTTCCTGGAGGCACATCGTGACCATCGAACACAGTGACGACGAGCTTGACCAGCTGCTTCGGACACACTATCACGCGGCTGTCGACGGCGTGACGGTACCGGAGCTACTGCTGCACCAGATTCTGACAGAGACCAATCCGCAGCGCGGACGGACGGCCTGCTGGATGCCCGTCCTGGCCTTCGCTCTGGCCGGCGCCTCGTTCCTCATCATCCTCGCCTCCTCGCGCGTTGTCGAGGTTCTGTTCAGCTTCTAGACTGCCGTCTCGTTCACAAGCGCTCCCTGAGTCTCGTCCAGACCGGTCAGTGCATGAGTTGCACTGTGGTTTTATTTTTTCCTTGGGCACGCTATAGTTTCTTTATGGAGAGGGTTTTCAGACCGTGAAATCCGTCGAACGCAACATAGCCAGAATACTCATTTTGCTCCGGTACGCCGTCATTGCCGGAGGAAGCGTCTGGTGGCTTTTTGTTATGCTCAGACAGCCCCACCGACCCATCGGGCTCGTGCTTCTGTCGGGGCTGCTTGTCATCGCAATCGCCTTCAACGTTGCGCTTGATCTCATAGACCGCTTCGCGCCTCGCAGCGGCGCAGTGCGCGCCATCCTCCGCCACCAGATCCTGTTCGACGGCATCGCCATGAACCTCTTCCTGGGCGCGATGGGAAGTCCTCTGCTGATGGGCAGGCCCGCGTTCTATGGCGGAACACGCATCCTTCCGTTTGACATCAGCTTCGTCGTCAGTGGCTGCGTTGTCATTGCGTCCATTATCTTGCAGAACGGACACTTCCCCCTGTACCTGACAGCAGCCCTGGCAAGTCTCGTGGCAAGCCAGGGATTGTCGATTGCTCACCAGCAGGGAGACAGCTTCGTGCAAGCGTTCCGGTTAGCCAACTGGGGAGACATCGGTGCAGGGATGCTTGCTGTGGTGGTCGTGGGGATCCTGTCATATGCTGCCGACCAACATGTCAGGCGCAGTCTTCGCACTATGGATACCCGCGTCGCTGATGTCAGTCGTGACAAGGAGCGCATGCAGGCCGCCTTTCACAAGCTGTCCTTCCTTACCGCCATCATCCGAGACATGGCTGCATCTCAGGCCTATCAGCAGGTCCTGGAGGCCATCACGGACCGCGCAGCGCTGTTCTTCTCGGCCGACGACGCTATCGTCGCAACCATCGACGCGGATATGGAGCACCTGTCCGTCGTCGCCGCCAAGAGCGAATACCGCGAGGCTCTCTCGCACCTGCGCATCCGGCGGGGAGAGGGGATTCTGGGCAAGACCTTCGACGGCGATACCCCCGAACTCATCAAGAACGCCCTGCTGGATCCGCGCGCCATGCAGATCTATGGGACCCCCGAAGAACCCGAATCCATGATGGTCGCCCCCCTGCGCAAAGGCAGCCAGAAGTTCGGTCTCGTCTCCGTCAGCCGGATTGGCGTAGAGAACCCGTTCAACGAAGACGACCTGGCCCTATTCACGTCGTTCGCCAACATCGCTGCCTCGGTCCTGGACAATGCCACGATGATGGAGGCTCTGAAGCGCAAAAACTTCACGTTGACAGTCACCAATCAGCTGTCTTCGGCCATTGTCTCCCCCCTGCCGTTCGAGGAAGAGATCAACAGCTTCCTCTCTATCATGAACAACGCGTTCCAGCTGTCACGGATCAACCTGCTGATGGTGGAAAACGACCACTTCACCCGTTTTTTTGCGGTGCCGCCGCCCAAGTCCCCTGTCCCACCTCAGGAGATCATTGCCCGTATGAATGCAGGAGCAGGCATCGTTGGACAAGCGCTGCGCGAGCGAACGATCGTCAATGTCCCCAACATCACCGATTATGCCAACTACATCATGGCCGATGAGGCCACGCACAGTGAGCTGGCCATCCCGATGAAAAATGCGGAAGGGCGGGTCATCGCCGTGCTTAACCTGGAAAGTGGCAAGAGCGACTACTTCACCAACGAAGTATCCGCGGACGTGCTGGCGGTTGCCGGAGAGGTCCAGGGATTCCTGCAGGGAAGGCTGATCTGGGAAGAAGTCAAAGAGCAGCGCAATATCCGCGAAGCTATCAACAGGGCAGAGCTGGAAAACATCGACGTCTCGACGACCGAACAGGCAACAGCGCATCTCAGTCGCCTCTTGCAGCGAATCCTGCCCGGGTCAGGGAGTGTCATCCTGCTGGAAAACTCGAGCAACACGGCACACGCCTGGACTGCCATCCGGTCCGCCAGCACGGAAGAGGCGGAACTTGTCCGTCTCTTCGAAAGCGAACTGCGCGCTCGACTGGATGTGACACACTCGCTGTCGCGCTCAGTCACCGGCCTGCTGCAGGGTCACGACCTGCTGGTGCATCAGCTGGACTTCGAGCAGCGCCTCGTGGGCTTCGTCATCGTGGGCATCGGGGGCCACAGACTGCTGACTGTCAGCGAGACCAGTGCATTCGACCTCTTCATGGCCTATGCGGAGTCCATCGTACAGAAGATCTTCCTGAAGCAGCGCTCCGCCCTGCTCACGAAGTATCGACTCGCGGCAAAGGAACTGCTCGACACCTCTTTCAAACGTACAGACCTGCGACAGTTCCTGGCTGCCACAGCTCGCAAGCTGCAGGACGTCATGGAAGCGGACGGTTCGGCATACGTCCCCTTCGAAGCGGAGTCCAGACAGCTGGTCGTCAGCCAAGCCGACATCATCGGGTTCACTCCAGAGCCTGGGGTCGAGCCGAGTATCCTGACCGAAGCGTTCAGCAGTCCCAGCATTTCGGTCGTTCACGCTGAAGTTTCGAACACTATGGTCCCGCTTGCACCAGGGGCCATGACCGAGCTGACACTCCGCATGACACTCGAAGGCATCCTGTACGGTGTCCTGTACGTGTCGTTCAAACGCCCCGTGCTTCTGACGGACGAAGAGCGGCACATGGTGGAGGCTTTCGTCTCGGACTGCAGCCTGGTCGCCGAGAACATCCTGTACGTCCATCGCATTGATGAGCTCTCGGTGACCGATGAGTTGACAGGCCTGGGCAACTATCGCGCGTTTGTGGCGCACTCCGTCGAGCAGTCAGAGCGCACAGCGCGGTTTGGTGAAGAGTTCTCCCTCCTGTTCTTCGATATCGACGACTTCAAGAAGTACAACGACACCTACTCCCATCTGGACGGCAACCTCGCCCTTCAGAGCATCGCAGACATCCTGCGCCATAGCATCCGGAGTGTCGATTCAGCCTACAGGTATGGCGGTGAGGAGTTCGTGATCCTGATGCCAGGGGCCTCTCCCACCGACGCGCACAAGGCCGCAGAGCGTATCCGCGCGTCGGTCGAACGCAACAGCGCTCGTGACCACCGCCACTTCCGTACCGTGGTCACGCTGAGCGGCGGCGTGGCAAGCTTCGAGGACCGCGTGTCCGATCCCAAAAACCTGCTCCTGCTCGCCGATCTTGCGATGTACCAGGCAAAGAAGAGCGGCAAGAACACCATCTACGTCCTGGACAGCCTAGCCAGCCAGAAGCAGATTGAACCGGGACCCCCGGAATAGTCCATAGTTTGCTCCCAATTCGTTGCATCTGGGGACGTTTTCCCTATACTTGTTCTGTTCGTGTTCCTACCATGCGGAGAGGTGGCTGAGCGGCTGAAAGCACTCGCCTGGAGAGCGAGTAGGTGGGTAACCCCTGCCTCGTGGGTTCAAATCCCACCCTCTCCGCCAGTCTGGAACCGTCCATGTCTCTGGTCAGGTGCTCACGTCGGATCAATCCAGGTCGCCTATGCACAGATATGATGCTGTCCTCTTTGACGTCGACGACACGTTGCTGGATTTCAGGGCCAGCGAGGCTGCAGCATGCAGAGCCGTCTTCGACCTCTACCCCGACACAGGTTTGCTCCCCGACGCTTTTCTCGCGGCGTTCCAGAACGCCAACGATCTCACATGGAAACTCTATATGCAGAAGCGTATCACTCGAGCCGAGGTGGCCGACCGGACATTCGAGGCCCTGGCCCGACTTCTTCCCATGTCAGGCCACGCGGACAGCCACGCCGCAGCGCTGGCATTCGACATGGCATTTGCGGAACGCAGTGTCACCGAACCAGATGCCTCCCGCGTCCTTGCTTCTCTCCACGGCTGGTGTGTCACCGGCGTCATCAGCAACCACGAGTATCCTACCGTCCAAAGACGGCGGCTCGTAGCATCCGGCCTTGCCGGATTCCTGGACATTGTCGTCATATCGGGGGACATCGATATCGAGAAACCGGACCCGCGGATCTTCAATCACACCCTTCAACTGCTGGGCATGGCTGCGGAGCAATGTCTCTTTGTCGGCGACTCTATCATCAGTGATGCCGCAGGCGCCCGGGAAGCCGGCATGGACTTCTGCTGGTATCGTCGCCACCATGCGGGCGCCCACGCCCAGGCAACGACCGCATACGTCATCGACTCGCTCTCCGAGCTCCTTGCCCTGCTCGACGCTCCAAGTGCTCCCGATCTGAGAGTCACCGGTTGACCAGGGAGCCGTGGGAAGCTACAATGGGGAGTAGACCGAAGGTTTGAAGCCTTCGGCCGAGATCATGTCCGGCTGGTTGAGGTGACCTGATGGCACAGTACGCTTGCACCGAGGCTACGGTATCCGTATGAAATGGATCCGATTGCACGAACGACGCCTCCTGCCTCTTAGCGACGTCGGCATGGCTGGCCAGGCAACTCTCGCCATGATTGCAGCCAGCTTCAACGTCACTGAGACATTCGTCCTGCCTGGAACCGCGTACCGTGATGCCCTTGTGGGAGCAAGAACGCTGCCTGACGCCCGGCGCGCGCTGGAGTCATACGATTTCTCTGCTGATGCCCTCTCCTTCGCCCGGCTGATCGAATCGGTCGGTCCCGACATTATGGAACGATGCTCACCGGTCGTGCCGCGCTCGTGGGTCTGGTTCGACGTGGCGACCTTCGACACAGCGGAGACCTTCCGCGGACTCGCAGAGCTGCAAGACGGCATCCGGGAATCATGGCTGCGACTTCTGGACATTCAGACTATTCAGAGAGCCCGTGACGCCGGCGTGACGGAGGCTACGTACCTGTCGACCGCCTCCATGGCGGTCCTCGCACAACGCGCCGAGCTCCACCCCGGACTCTCGGGCCGCGCCTGGTCGCCGAATGCCAGCCTCGGGGAGTCGAATGCCATCGTGCAGTGTACATTGGGCGCAGGCGATGGTGAAGCCGCTGCCTGGGAGTGGACTGTCAGTACGACCGGTGAGGTCCTCCACCGGCCAACGCCGTCACCCGCCGACGAACACCCCATTAGCCAGTCTGCACGTCTGGCCGCGCTCCTCGGTGACCGGATGGCCATGCCGTGCACCCTCGACTGGATCTGGGACGGCCAGGAACTGACGTTCCTGTCTGCCCTTCCTGCCCCCGCGCACGCCACCGCACGAGCGTTCTCACGACGCGCGCTGGCTCGTCTGACGCCACGTCCACTGGGCCCGATGGCAGCCGATATCGTCGTCGTGCTTCTCCACGATTTGTCGAAGGACGCCGGAGAACTGCTGCTCGGGGACCGGATGCCCCCGATTCCACCGGACGTCGCGAGAGTGTTCGACGGCACCGTCTACATCGACTTGACCTTCGCCCGCTATTTGCTCGACCATGCAGGGCTGCCGCGAGATGCCCTGGACGACCTGCTGCTACAGCGGACGACTGCCAGAGCCAGGCTGTCCGTCAAGTCCCTCATCCGTCTTCCACGCGTATCGCGGGCAGCGATAGCCGTTCGACTTGCCGTGCCTCGCCTGCAGCGGTGGATCAGCGACAACAGTACCCGCCTCGCGGAGCTGGACAGCGTCCAGGTCGAGACCCTGACCGGCGACGAGACGCTCGCCAACCTGCAACAGTTGCTGACCTTCATGCGTCCTCTGGTTCTGGACCTCCTCCTGCTGCTGGTCTCGTCCTCGTTCCGAGCAGACGACTTGAACCACGCGCTGACACATCGCGGCATCCAGGAGCATCTCGACGAAGCACTGGAGGCTGCCAGCGAAACGGCCGGCCTGGACCCGTGGACACACCTCGATCGCATTGCAGCAACGGTCTCCGACGATACCGCGCACCTCGCTGCCGAAGCGATAGCGAAGGGTGATTCCGAACAGGCCCTGCGCACTCTGTGTGCTGACGTCACTATCGAACGCGACCTGGAAGCCTTCATGCGGGCCTTCTCTTTCTTCAGGACATCTATTGTTGACGTCGGATCTCCGACCATGCAAGAACGCAGTGACCTGCTTCCTGTCGCCCTGCTGCGGGCACGCGAAACCGGTGCAGCAACTCGCGTGGAAGCAGCCCGCGATCCGCTCGCCTGGCTGGACACACTTCCCGGCGGCAACGACATCCGGCTCAAGAAGACGTACGAGGCGATGATGCGGACGTCCGCCGTCACAGAGAAAGCCTGGTTCTACGTCGCCAAGTCGCTGTCGCGGGCACGGATGCTCCTCCTGCACGCAGGAGATCTTCTTGTCGAGAGAGGGCAGCTGGACCGTCGCGACGACGTCCTGCTGCTTGAACGCGAGGAATTAGCACAGAGCGGGGATTTCAGGGCACTCGCCGCGGAACGCGCACTCAGCGTTCAGAGCAACATGACTTCGACCGCGCCAGAGGTCATCGTCGTCGAGTAGTAACCATCAGTCGCGCTTGAAGGGCAGCTTGGGGACCAGGTAATTCACGAAGGCGCCGAAGTTACGCGTCTGCATATAGATCGTGCCTGGTCCCGTGAGATCTACGACCAGACCCTCACCCGAGAACAGCGTCTGCTTGACTCCGCCGACAGTCCGGACGTGATAGCCCATCGTCGCATCGAAGGCAACCATATGCCCGGTGTCCATGACCAGCTGCTCTCCGGGAGCAAGCGTGACCGCATGAATGGCACCGTAGCTGGACAAGAAGAGCATGCCCACACCAGTGGCTTTGAGGACGAACAGCCCTTCTCTGGAGAAGAACGTCCGGGCCCCACCCCACTTGGTGTCCAGCTCGATTGACGGAGAAGACGCAAGAAATGAGCCCGACTGGACGAACAGGCTCTCGCCTCTCATCTCGCGAGCTGCGATGTCGCCCACCATGGTCGGGGCAAAGGCCAGTCTGCCCGGACCATCCTGAGCCGTAAAGGTGTTCTGGAACATGCTCTCTCCACCAACGGCGCGCTTCAGTGCACCAAAGAGACCTCCCTTGGCCCCTGTCTCCATCTTGACACTCGGCGTCATGCTGACCATGGCATCCGATTCGGCGACGACAGACTCAGACAGGTCAAGCTGCAGCTCCAGCAAGGAGTAGGACGGCTGATACATGATCTCGTATTGCATGGATACCTCCTGTCAATTGGGCGCAGCTTCACATATGCTGTCCCTGCATGCAGAGTATTGGGGGCCGGTTCGTTGTCAAGCGGCCCGCGTCCGGGACAACTGGACCTCGCTGGAGGCCACGTACCAGGCCAGTTTCCCACCGGTCGAAACGCTTCCAAGCAAACTCGTTGCCGAGACCGCTTCTGGCGCTACAATGCACGTGGAGGTGATGCCATGCAACTGGAGTTAGTAGCAGTCACGAAGGACGAGGACATGAACGTCATCATCGGGCAGACGCACTTCATCAAGAGTGTCGAGGACATCTATGAGGCCGTCGTGAACGCCGTGCCGGGCGTGAAGTTCGGGCTCGCGTTCAACGAAGCATCGGGGGTTTGTCTGGTGCGGTGCGCCGGAACGGATGAGCACCTGATCGCACTGGCCCGGGATAACGCACTGGCCATCGGCGCAGGGCACATCTTCGTCCTGCTGCTTGGGAACGCCTACCCGATCAATGTGCTCAACGCTCTCAAGACCGTGCCGGAGGTCTGCAGCATCTTCGCTGCCACGGCGAACGCACTCCAGGTGATCGTTGCGGACGACGGAACCGGCCGCGGCATCCTGGGCGTCATCGACGGAGAGAAGCCGAAGGGCGGCGAGAGTGATGGCGACGCGGCGGACAGAAAGGCCCTGCTGCGACGGTTCGGTTACAAGTTCTGAGGTAGTCTCCTGCATCTGTGACAACCGGCCAATCTCGGTGTCGCAGATTGGTGTTGTGTAGTTCGACTAGAATCCCCTGGATGCGAGGACAACAATGAGCATGATCGTCCCGATCAACCAGACTCCTGTCATCGTGCTTCCGATGATGAGAGACTTGTGCGCGCGGCGCCTGTCGAAGTCGGCTCCACCGACAAGATCGAACATGTCACGGGCTTCACGCGCGAACAGGACTGCGAGAAGACCGAGAACAATGCCGGCCACCGGCACGAACACGGATGCAAGGGCGAAGTGCCAGGCGAGCGTCGCCAGCTCAGACTGGCGCTGCATGACACTGCTCAGACGTATATGCGCGGGATCGAAGAACGTGTCGAGCGTATGGTCCTGGGAGGTGTCTGCTGTCGCAGCTTTCGGCGCAGCAACATCCTCCTTGCGCGGCCCAGCGACCGGCGCCACCACGGAGGGTTGATCCTGATGTTTGTTTCTGTGTCTTCTGGCTCCCATATCCTTATCATATCAAATCATGGGCCAGAGTAAACCAGACGTACCCGCGTGACCGGGACGATCAGACGACCTCGCCGGTCTCCTCGCCCGTACCACGGATGATGTGGTACCTGTGGACCATCGCCACACCGGGGACCAATGTCCCGCCGACAGAGCAGTACTTCTCGGCAGACAGCCTGACCGCCTTGGCAACGTTGTCCGTTAGAACACTGTCACTGGTCAGGTAGTAATCGACGAAGATGCGGGTAAACCGGCGAGGGGGTTCCTCCGCGCGTTCGCCGGACAACTCGACACGGAATCCCGCGTACGATTCTTTCATCTTGGCGAGGATCGACACGATGTCCATCCCCGTGCATCCACCAAGCGCCATCAGGAGCAGCTCCATGGGGTTGGACCCGGCTCCATGACCGCCACCCGATTCGGACGTATCCAGGACAACCCAGTGATTGGACGGACCACGTGCCATGAATGTGAGTCCTTCAGTCTGACGCACTTCGGCGTGCAACATGTTGTCTCCGGCCATGGACCACCCCTATCGACGAGTCGGCCGCCATGGGCCGCAGCTGTCAGTGTACCCCTGCGGGCGACAGGTGCAAGACGGGTACTTCAGGAAGCCAGAAGGGACTCTTCGCGTGCGATGACAGACCGCGGATAGGATATGGTTACGCGCGTGCCAACATTGATCGTGCTCCTGATGTCCAGGTGACCACCTTCGATCTCTACGAGGTCCCTGGCAATGGGAAGGCCGAGGCCCAGACCTCCGCTCCTCCTGTTGCGTGAACGGTCCCCCCTGAAGAACCGATCGAACACGTGCGCCAAGTCTTCTTTGGGAATCCCGGACCCTGTATCCTCGACGATGACGCTGACCCCGCGCGACTCATCGACCTTACTGGAAAGAGTCACACAGTTGCCCAACGGCGTAGCAGTGATGGCGTTGCTCAGCAGATTGGCCACTGCCCTGTCCAGAAGCTGACGGTCGAGATGAACCTTCACGTTCGCCTCGAACTGATGCGGCAACAGAACTCCACGGGCCGCAGCGATGGGGGCGAACCTCCGCCAGATATACCCCAGCACTTCATCGACATCGAAGTCCGACTCCTCAGGCATGACGGCATTGTTGTCGATCTGGGCAAGCTGCCGCAATTCGTTGATCATGATCTCGAGATTGGCCGTCTCCTGGGAAATCGCTTCTGCCGCCGAATGCAGCTCCTGGGGGCTGGCGATCAGCCCGACGTCAAGGGCTTCCATGTAGCCCTTGATGACCGTCACGGGGGTGCGAAGCTCGTGAGAAAGGTTGGAGAAGAGTTCCTGCTCCACCTCGTCACGACACTTCAGTTCGTGCGCCATGTGATTGAGCGAGTCGGACAGCTCGGCAAACTCACGCAGTCCCTGATTGTTCGAGATCAGTGCGTCGTAGTCGCCATGGCCGATGCGGTCGGCAAAGCTGGCGAACCCCGAGACGGGCTGAGAGAAGCGTCGCGTGAACCAGCTCGCCACGCCGAGCGCGATCAACATGACGGTGCCTCCGCCGATCCACACGGAGACACGCATCATGTCACGGAACTTGAGATACGTGGTGGTCAGGAGGTAGCTGTTCGGCTCGATGACCATCGACTTGATACCAAAGGGCGACCCATATCCGCCGGCGAGGAAGGTCTTGAATGCCCGTATGAAGAAGGCGTCCGCTGCGGTGATCGACAGCACCATGACCAGCACCAGAAGCGCCGCATAGCTGAGGATCAGCCTGGTATAGAAGCTGGACGTCTTCTTCAACAGGTCACGTTACACCAGGATACGGTATCCGACTCCGTAGATGGATTCGATGTACGTCGGGTTTCCGGGGTCGTCCTGGATCTTCTTGCGAATATTCTTGATATAGGCATCGATGGTGCGGTCGAAGACTTCGTCATCGCTGCCGCCATAGATCTCTTTGATGAGGCTGGAACGCGAGACGGGTTCGCCGTTGGCTTTGACCAGTAGTGTGAACACCTCGAATTCCTTGGGGGTGAGCATGATGTCCTTGCCCGCCTTGACAACGCGGTGCTTGCCCGGATAGACGATGATGTCCTTGAAGACCAGTTTCTCCACCGGCGCCGTGTCAGCCAGACGCTCCCAGTCATACCGCCTGAGCGCCGCCTTGATGCGGGCCATGAGTTCGCGCGGGCTGAAGGGCTTGGTCACATAGTCATCTGCGCCGATCTCCAGGCCTTCCAGCTTCTGGATCTCGTCACTCTTGGCTGTCACCATGATAATCGGCACGGTCGACTTCTTGCGGATTTCGCGGCAGACCTCTTCGCCGCTCAACTCGGGCAGCATGAGGTCCAGGATCACAAGATCAGGTTTCTGTTCGTCGAACAGGCGTAATGCCTCGCGCCCGGTTGCGGCCAGAATGGGCTCGTAGCCTTCTTTCTGCAGATAAAGCTTCTCGAGCGTACGGATGTTCTCTTCGTCTTCGACTACAAGTATCTTTCTCATGGTTGTATTCTACCCTCGATGGATGATTGTGTCATCGCCCTATGTGAACAGACAGTGAACCGCAAGCCAGCATGAATAGCGCCTGTGGTTCAATCACGCCAAGAAGTGGCATTCAACTGGATTCCCGTTCCCAATTGTGAAGAACATGAAATCATACTACCATCCTGCCGCACGTATGCAACACCGGCAACATGGTTTCGCCCCGTCGATGTATCTCGGCGGGGCGAAACGGACGAACAGTATTTCAGCAAAACCTTCAGTCGAACTCGAAACTGACGGATACCGAGACCAACAGGACGTTGGTGCCGGTTTCTACGGGGACGTAATCTGTACTGCCCGCCATTCCCTGTGGACCAGCATAGACCACAGAAGGCCCGGACCAGTCTGCCGCTATCGAGACGATGTCACCCAGGGAATGTGTTGTGCCTTCCAGCGTTCCCAGGGCTTTCGCCCGCGCGTTCGCCATGGCATCCTTCATCAGTCCCGCCTTCAGCTCCTCACGATTGCTGATATCGAAGCTGATGCTGTTGAAGATGTTCGCTCCGGCTTTCGACCCTGCGTCGATGACGGCTGAAACAAGATCCGGCTTGACGCGGACGGTCACGGTATTGCTGACATGCCACCCGGTCGGTTTCGCCGATTTCCCGCTCGAGTAGTCGAAGTTCTGGTTGATGTAGAAACTGCTCGTCTGGATGTCTTCGCTCTTGACGCCGGCCGCCTTCAGGGCAGCCAGGACACCGTTCATCGTCGCCAGGTTGTCCTGTTGAGCTTTCTGCACTGTCAGAGCATCCGTCTGGACACCCAATTCCAAATGGGCGATATCCGGCACAAACGACTTCTGGGCCGTGCCGGTGGCAGCAACAACCCTGAGCTGACGTACGGGGCGTGCAACCCCGAGGACCAGTCCCGTCGCAGAAATGACCACCGCGACGACAAGCAGACCGACAATCAGTCCCTCATGCTTCATGATGCACGCCCCTCTGATATATTATTACTGGATTCAGGGCTTCGGATACGTGATCTCTACACCCTGCGTCGCTGCAATCCACGTTACCTGTGCGTTGAATGCCTCCGAGATGAACCGGATTGGGACCATCGTCGTGCCACTGATGATGGATGGCAGACCTTGGAGCACGATCTTCTTGCCGTTCACCGACGCGTAATTGTATCCCATCTGCAGATAAATGATCGTTGAGCCCAGCTGAAGCCGGACAATCTTGAGCACAGGCTCCCACTCCACCGTCGCCCCAAACGCTTCTCCGATGAACCGGATAGGAACCATGACTGTGCCTTTCACGTTGATGGGAGCCGCCTGCAGCGTCTTCGTCGTGTCGTTGATCATTGCAGTCTTGTTGCCAACCTGAAGCCGAATCAGCGTGCGTGCGACATATGTAACAGGGACGCCCATTTTGGCAACGTTCCCAGCCGCATCTGTCGAGGTTACGTCGATGACGTTCAGTCCTTCCTTCGGGAACATGTACATGATGCTGAACGAACCGTCCGCTGCCACGTTCACCTGCGCGCCTGCGACCGTAACGGTCGCGCCCGGCTCGGTCTTGCCGCTGACCGCCACCTTCTGTGCCATCACCGTCGAGTAGATCTTCGGCGACGTCATGGTGAGCACGGGCGGCTTAGTATCGAGGGTTACGTTCACACGTGCCTGGCCGATGTTGCCTGCGAGGTCTGTTGCAGTAATCTGGATGGCGTTGGCACCTTCATGAAGTGTGACAGAGCCTGTGAAGTCCCCTGTTGCCTGAGTGGCCACAGGGCTACTGTTGATGACAACAGAGGCACCAGCCTCCGTTCGCCCGATGACCGTGATGTTGGCATTGCCTGTTGCGCTCCCCTCAAGGGGTGCCGTAATCGTGATTACTGGAGGCGTGGCATCAACCTTGAACGTGAGTTGTTTGGCCGGCTCCTGATTTTCTTGCGTGTCACGAGCGTAGTAAGAGAACGTGACTGACCCTTCTGGAAGCTGGACAGGGCTCGAATACTGTGTATCAGATCCAGCATTGATACGGTAGAAGATGGTGACTGCCAGTCCGGAGGGACTCGTGGCAGTCAGTGAGACGGTCGGACGCGTCTTGTAGTACCCGTTGAGCCCGTCCGGGGCGCTCGGCGACGTGACAGCAGTCGTCGTAGGAAGGTTGACGATGGAGTAGGTTGCGCTGGTCACTGGTGTCGCTTCGGCGGTCGTGTATGCCGAGAGCGTGTAGTCGGTCCGGGCAGTGGACGGGTTCGTGATGTTCGCCGCCGCATCAATCACAACCTGCACCTGGGAGTTGGCAAGGATCGCCACTGGAGTCGTGACTTCGACTCGCCGATTACCCGTTGAAGACGTGACGATGGACGCAGTCGCGCCGTTGACCCTGACGTTCTGGCCGGCGATGGATGCGGGAACAGTGGTTCCTACAGGAAGCGTGATGTAGATTCTCCCTGAGCCTGCCGACAGGGCACCACCCGCTCCTGTCTGGAACGTCACCGTATAGCCGGATGCCTTGCCCACGCCGTTCGTGGTCAGCGTCACCTGCGGCTGAGTGATCTGTGATGTCGTCGTCGTGTAGGACGCTGACATGGCGGACACATCCTTTGAGGTCGAGACCTGTATCGTGACAGTAGCCGGTGCCGTGGTCGGGTTCGTGATGCCGAACTCGGGGGCAAAGACGACGGTCACCTGCTGATTGTTGCTGATAGCGACCGGCGTAGTGATGGACAGCTTGCCTGTCGAGAGGAGTGTCACCGCGCTAGCCTCCATGCCGTTCACAGTGATGTAGCTGTGTTCGAGGACTGGAGGCATGGTCACGTTCGATGAGAACTGAACGACGATCGTGTCAGAACCCACCGTCAGGTAGCCGGAGCTGGATGTTACGAAACTCAGCTGAATGCGAGGATTCGACCCACGAGACTTGGGATCCGCCGTGACAGTCAACCCCGAGATCGTGGTCCCGTAAACCTGATAGGAGTTGTTGGAGGTCACGGCCGTCGTATCCTTGCTGGTCGACACCTGCAGATTGTAGTAGCCGCTCGTCGTGGGGTTCTTGATGCCAAAGCCTGAGTAGATCTGTACTGAGATATACGTCTGAGCATATGTCAATGAACTGGGAATCGGGATCGTCAATGTTGTTCCACTCACCGACAGGGCCCCCGTGACGGCAACATTGTTGACGAGAATCTGACCTGAATTGTACGTCGTCGGGAACTCGGTCCCGGTCGGGAACTTGATGTAGATGTAGTTACCGCTCAGGAGTGTTCCTGTTGTGCTGGTCGTGAAGCTGACGTAGTACTGGGCCGCTGTCCCCGGAAGCAGTGGATAGACTGTCAGACTGAGGTTCGTTATCGCACCACCAGTCCCGCCGATCGTGACGGTACCTGACAGCGTCTGCGTGGATGATCCATAGAGCGTTGCAGTCGCAGTATAGGTACTTGCCGTCGTGGGGTTCATGAGGCCGAAGCTCGACGAGAAGTATAGTGTGTAGGAATAGCCGGCCGTCAGCGCCGTGCCAAAGTACAACCGAACGGTGCTTGTGCTGATCAGAGTGGCCGTCGCAACTGATGAGCCTGTCCCGCCGCTAATCGAGACATTGGCGGCTGATGGTGTCGTCAGGAACGTGTACCCCGAAAGGTAGAGGTCCATGTAGTTCACGGAGTAGGTCGGAGTGAAGCCAACAGTAAGATAAACATAGGTAGCTCCCGCTGCGGTGGAGCTCGGGGTGATGGTGAGGCCACCGGAGCTGCCACCACCGATGGTGACGGTACCTGTGAGTGTCTGGCTACCGCCGCCGGACAGGTTTGCAGTAATGGTGACGGTGCTCGCCGTCGTAGGGTTCATGAGTCCGGCGCCAGACGAGATGACCAGCATGTATGTGGAGTAGGCCGACAGTGGGGAACCGAAGGTCAGCCCCAAGGACCCAGAGGACCCGGAAACCGCCGTAAGCGACCCTGACCCGCCGGTAATGTAGACGTTGGCGGTTGACGGTGTCGTGACCCAAGTGTAGCCCGGAAGGGTGAGGTAGATGTAGCTCACCGAGTATGTCGGGGTGAAGGTCAACTGCAGAGACACATAGGTTGCACTCGCGGTCGTGGAGCTCGGGGTGATGGTGAGATTGCCGGAGCCGCTGCCACCACCGATGGTGACAGTACCTGTGAGTGTCTGGCTACCTCCGCCGGACAGGTTTGCCGTAATGGTGTAGGTATTCGCTGTCGTGGGGTTCATCAAGCCACAACCCGACGTGATGTTCAAGGTGTAGGGATAGCCGG
>Ga0209226_10000617_pt1 | contig 18577 bp, 19 predicted proteins | sample BarGraNGADG00212_2_FD_184497 | JGI IMG/M metagenome (GOLD analysis project Ga0209226, IMG submission 184497) | Arctic peat soil microbial communities from Barrow, Alaska, USA - Barrow Graham LP Ref core NGADG0011-212 (SPAdes) (version 2) | ecosystem: Environmental > Terrestrial > Soil >...
GTCCTTGTATGAATTTCATATAGTTAAGAAACAAGACCCATAGTTTTTTGAAGAATCACCAGCCTTGAAGTTATGAACAAACATGGTGGGTTTTTAGACAGTCTGACGGCCCGGCAATAAAGGGCGTTTGTGTTATCCGACGACAGCACCGGGCAGCGTCCCGGTACTTTAGCCAGAAAGCTGTCACGGTGCAAGGAGGGTATGGCGCACTTTTTGCCGTCATGGTACAATTTTTTTGAGCATTACGAGTGTCACGGTACACGTTTGATCGGAGCCGCGAATTTATCCCAGGTTACAAAGTTGGTGGCGGGCACTGGCGCAGTGTCGCGGTACAAGCTGTCTCGAAGCCAGAAATTTGTCAAGGTGCAGGATTTAAATTGTGGGCAGATGCGCGTGTCCGGGTGCAACGGTCATTAGGAATTTGTCTTGGGTGCAGGAGCAAAAGCAAAAAGTGTGACAAACAACTTACCTTTATTGTCCGTGTTAGCGGAGCGTTTTTTTTATTAATATCTTTTAAGTCTGTCCTGTTATATAAACCTGGACTTGCATGGGATCATATATCTATGATTATTGTATTCACATTTTATTATCTTGCGATATCGCCTAGAAACTCCGTATCCATGAAGTATTTTTCCGGGTTTTCCCTGTCTATATAAACATCAATAGTATTGCGTCCTGCTAGCAGTGGAGTCGGATCTTTCCAGATATTTTTAATGGTGTGAGTGTACTCTTTTGCCGTCATGGGATCAACCCACTTGCAATTGACAAGATATGGATGCATCTTCCTGAAGGATATATTTATATCGGTCTCGATACCAATAATTTCCGCTGCGACCTTCCTGCCGGTGGTCTTAAACTTCATCGCTGATTTGTTTCTCGCTTTGCCTTGGTAGATAAGAATCAGATCAAGAAAAAGCATGACAATTGCAATAATTATTAACTTCTTCCCTCCTTTTTTCCCATCGGTTATCCGTGCCTTGTCGGGATTATCTATCCGGTAGAAAACCATTAGCTTATCACCTTCTCTGTGTTTGTTATTCTTTTGTGATCCACGGAAGGTATGCTCCACTCCATCATCTGATGTGTATTTAACACGATAGTTACTTCCAAGTCTATAATCAACTATGCCCTCTGTAACTTTAGCTTTCTTCTGATATGCTGAAGCTTCAAAATATATTGCTGTGCCGGCAACAATTGCGAGCAGACAAAGCACAAGCATAATTATGTTTCCCTTATACATATATCAAAGTTTATGCAGTTAATAGTGTCTAATGTACGATATTTTTTAATAATGGGATGCAGTCGTGCAATTCGCGCTTTCTTTCAACAGGCCACTAGAGCTATGAGCTATTTTCGATGTTTGTTTTTTCTTTTTGTATTTTTACGAAGATGAAAATTGTCAGCTACCACTTTATCCCTCGATTCGATAATCCTCCTACCCACATGATGAAGGCCTGCTGATAATGATTTGTCTTTTGGAGTTAGCGGGCGTTTTTAAAGTCACCAGTAAATAAATCAATTCGGTATAAATCCATCTAGAAAACGGTAATGGTCCGGTGTTGAATTTTTAGCATCCTGAGTCCTGGGATGAGTGATAAATCTTGACTAACGGCAAAAATTGGCATTAATAATCAAGGTGTTACAAAATCGATAATTGTCTTACATTTTGTCCAGATTATATCAATTTTTGCCGTTCGCTTGCGAATTTAATCGGAAATTTCGATGTGTGGAATGCCCGCTAACGGCCCGGCAATAAAGGGTGTAAGCGTCCCCGCCGTCGGCGGGGTGGCGCGGTTTTTGGAGTCATGGTACAAAGATGCTGGCTTATATGAGTGTCGCGGTACAATGCTGATAGAAAGCATGTTAATTATCCCCTTATTGTTGTTTATTTAACAGCACTGGCGCAGTATCGCGGCACAAATTGATAACGGAGTCTGGAATTTATCATGGTACAGAATCTAAATTGCGAGCACTGGTGCGGAGTCCAGGTGGTGCGATTTAAGGGTCACGTTATTAGAAAGTAGTTTGTTCAAAAACCGTGACAAACAAATGACCTTTATTGTCCGTGTTAGCAATAGTTGTTTATTCTCAATAAATTGTCTCGTGATCTAAAATTATTATTCCAAATCCAAGTTTAATTCCTAATGATTGAGTCTTGAAGGATCCTTGATGTAAATTAATCTTATTAATTCCAGCATCACCCGTAATATCGAGAGATACAGATACTTTCTCATTAAAAAGCTGCTTCTTAATTCCCATAGAGTAAATAAGTAACGTCTCAGAATTTTTAAAACTTGACTCATTATTTAGTCGTGGAAATGATTCCAATTGTGATCTGTTTCCATAATTGGAAGCGGGCTCTAATGCGTCGACAGCAAAACCCATTTTGAAATCAAAGAAAGTATTAATCCAGAATTTGTAATTAACCTGCCAAAAAAGACCAAGTGAATGTGCAGGCATTTCTATTTTACAGTCTGAATATATTTCACTTATCGATCCTTTTGTACTTGCATTAAAATTAAATCCAATACCATATATCAGATCATCCTCAGGAAGTCCAAAATTAACAACATATGAAAATCCATATGATGGTTTCCAAAGTCCATTCCCAATAGTAGCTTTATCATTATGAATTTTTGAATTGACGATTTCAGAATTCCAAAATCCAAAATCCGGAATGATCTCAAGAAATGTTTGAGCATTCAGATTGACTGAAATTAAAATACTGAGTAGTATGAATCTGTATCTTAACATCTTATATTGTCACGGCGATCAAATTATTGCTGACGGCCCGGCAATAAAGGGTGTTTGTGTTGGTTTGGGCATGGAGGCTGTGAGCAGAAATGTCGAATCGGGGTAGAGTCCCGGTACACAGCCGTAATGAACAAACCATGGCGCATTTTTTGCCGTCCAAGTACAAAGTTTTGTGGGTTATACGAGTGTCGCGGTACAGGGTTTATTGGGAGCAGGTCACCTGTCCCCATACACAAGGTTTGGTTGAGAGCAGCGGCGGGCCTGTCCCGTTCGAGCGAAGCGAGCAACGGGATCACGGTGATGTCCCCTTATACTGTGTTCTCTTGAGAGCAGGAACGCCTTGCAAAAACCGTGACACCTGTCCCGCTTTTTAGGATAAAAAGCGGGAAGCTTATAACCTTTATTGTCCGTGTTAGCCTTAGTGATTTATTTTAGTCCCCTTAAAGAGGTTTGTCTGAATCTTCTGGCAGAATGATGTACAGTTAAAATGTGAATTGTCAGACTACTGGAAATCTTGTAAATGATCCTATAATTGCCGAAAATAATCTCTCTAATTTTGTCATTTTTCCCTATTTCGGGAACCATTCTTCCAATCCTGGGATTAGTTTCGAGATGTTTTGTTACATCAATAATTCTCTCAAGAGTCAAGGAAGCATATTTGACAGAGTCTTTTGAGATGTACTCAGCAATTGATTTTAAGTCGATTAAGGATCTCTCAGTCCAGACTATTTTAACCATACCTTGAGTTCTTGCTTTACTTGGTCAGTTGTAAAGACTCTTCCATCCTCAATATCTTTAAGTCCTTCCTCGATCTTATTTAAAACGACAAGTTCTTCAACAAGTTGATCAACCGTGAAGTTGTCTGGTAATCTGTCGATTGTCTTCTTTACTTTGTCTTTGGTTAACATGGTATCATAATAATTATTGCAAAGATAATAAAAAGCAGGAAGCTATGAAAGTTCGTTACGGCAGCGAAGCCCCACATTAAGGCTAACGGCCCGGCAATAAAGTTGGTAAGTGTTACCCGACGAAGCAACCGGCCCGATGTCCCGGTTCTTTAGCCAGTAAATTGTCCCGGTGCGAGAAGGGTACGGCGCAATTTTTGCAAGTCCCGGCGAACGGCAAAAGTGTCATTTGTGCAGTTAATTGTACAGAGCCGGAAGTCACGGCGGAAATTAGATGTTTTGGCTGGTAATTTATCACGATTTAGCTGTCAAGGTGGCCTGCAAAAATTGTGACGAACTTATTAACTTTATTGACCGTGTTAGTGCCCGTTGCAACATAGATCACGGGTTAATCTTACCCTCGGCATTGTCATTGTAGATTCTTATCTGCAAATGGGCCAAGGAAAATTTTGTTGCCTTGGAGCTGTCACCATTTGCCAAAAAAATGCAAGTGGAATTCTGTAATTAAAATTATTGTTGGTACTTAAATGGCCAATCCTTTAGAAATTTCCCTTTCGAAAAAAGCAAGATAGCAATCCACCATACTAAAGCTATTGTTATTCCTTCAAAAACGTCACTTGAAGTAAAGGGTTTAGAGGATATTAAATATATCAAGATTTTAACTCCAAGACAAATAGCACATGAAAATAAAAGAAGAATCAACCTGTTCAATATATTTCTCATAGTTTTAAGGATTAATTAATAAATAATTTAAGTGTCTGTAATCCATTAATTAAGGAAAGTTATGTAACTATTAAACACAAGTCAAATATTTATCCAGGAGATGTCACAATTATATTGTTTTGCAGGCCGGTTAAATCAATTGTCAAGCAGAGAGAAGTTGTCCAGTTAGAGTATCATTATTAGAAGTTGGAAAAGTTAAAAGTCAGGGTTAGCATAAAAACTTAAAGCCCGCAGCTGCAATGAGCACTAACGGCCCGGCAATAAAGGGTGTAAGCGTCCCCGCCATCGGCGGGGTGGCGCATTTTTTGCCGTCCAGGTACAAATTTTATTGAGTATTACGCGTGTCGCAGTACAATGTTGATAAGTGGCCGGGAACTTGTCCCGGTGCAGGATGTTTTAAATGAGCACAGGCGCGGTCGCGGTATAAGCATTACGAATTTGTCTTGGTAGCAGGAGCAAAAGCAAAAACCGTGACAAACAACTTACCTTTATTGTCCGTGTTATTGGCTGGTTTTGTTTATTTTTCTATCATCTCTTTGATTGTGGCAATGAATTCTTTTACCTGATCCACAAGTGGGAGAACAGTTTTATCATCAAAGTCGAATAGGTCCCCGTAGTCTCCTTTTTGTCTGAAGTCAAAAAAGTTTTGAGTAGAGTTTTCCATATCTTTTATCAAGGATTCCAGTCTTGACGAATTCATTACCGAATTTTGTTCTGGCACCGTCATGAGTCCTTGTTACAAAGCCATTTTTAAGTAGCAAAGAAATTACAGCGTAAAAGCAGGAATAGTATAATCTGTTAATTGCAGTATTCCACCTTTTCTTTTCAATAAGAATTAAAGCATCTTCGAATGATTCTTCAGCTCTTTTGAATCTGTATTTGATATATTCATCTCGTTTAGCGGTCATAGTTTAATACCCTCTTTTTTAATTGATTCAAATAGAGGTGAAAGCTTCAGTTTTTTCTGCCAGTATTCTTTTGTGTAAATGAAAGTTGAAATAATTTGACCTGATTCAAGTTCAATATTATATAACACATCTCTAAACTTGTCTTCAATATCGTTTGTAACTTTTTTATTGTCAACAAGAATGAGAATATCCCAATCAGAATTACGTTTGTGGTCTCCTCTAGCTCTAGAGCCAAATAGGAAAGCTTGAGCAGAAGGGTCCTGGGCATGAATTGCAGATGAAATACTTTCTATAATTGCATCGTTACTCATTGAACCGAAATTTTCTCAAAGGTACGGAATTTTATCAGAATCCTAGCTTTGAAGCGCGTACCAACTTGCCAATAACGGCCCGGCAATAAAGGGTGTAAGCGTCCCCGCCATCGGCGGGGTGGCGCGGTTTTTGCCGTCAAGTTGAAAGTTTTTTGAGTTTTACGAGTTTCGCGGTACAAGGTTTGTGGCGACCAGGTCACAAGTCAAGGTATACTGAGTTTTGAGAGAGCAAAGGAGCTGTCGCGGTATAAGGTTGTTGGTCATGTTTTAAGGAGCAGGAGCTGATTGCAAAAAGTGTGACAAACAAATGCACTTTATTGTCCGTGTTATGTTTAGGCCGGAATTTAGAATCAAGGCGGAAGTTATATTTTAAGAGTAAAAGCTATGCTCTTTTTTGTCCAATCAGTTGATAGTCATGGATTAAAAGTCCAGGCGAAAGGCTTAATCTTTTCGTAAGGTTTCGAATCATCTCAAGAGTAAGTTTACGTTTGCGATTAAGAATCTCTGAAACTCTATTTTCTCCACCAAGCGCATCAGCGAGGTCAGATTGCTTGAGTTGCAATTCTTCCATCCTGATCTTGATGGCTTCAACAGGATCTGGCGCTTCTATCGGGGAATGTTTCCTTTCATATTCGTCGATCATTAATCCAAGAATATCAGCTTCGTCACTTTCCGGAGTCCCTATTTTTGCATCAAAGATTTCCTCAAGCCTTTTAAGAGCTTTCTGGTAATCTGCTTCGGTTTTAATGAGTTTTATATTCATCGCTTTAATCTTTAAATCGTATTTGCGTCAATCTGATCATATTCTGAGTGTGTGCCAATGAATCGAATGAAAGCCCATTGTTTCTCAAAATTGAATTTCACTACCAATCTGTATGAATTGCCTTTGATATTAAAAACAACTCTACTGTCTTTAAGAATACTTGCATTTGCATAACTCTTTTTGACTTCATTAGGTGTTTTCCAATCTGAGTTCATTGCAGTGTCATACCATGTTTTCAAATACTGTTCAGAATCGGGCCGTCTTTCCCAAAATTGTCTCAGAGTACTTTTTGCAAATATTCTCTCCATCAAAACGTAAATCTGAATACAAAGATAAACTTAATTTCCCAATTTGGGAACTTTTTAGTTAAATATTATTATTGTCATGCAATTTTATCAAGCAAATATTAGATGATCCGTTATGTTTAGGCCATAAAAGTCCAGAGATAATTATCTTTTTCGTGGCTATAGGCTTAAACATAACGGCCCGGCAATAAAGGGAGGTTGTGTTACCCGACGACAGCCCCGGGCAGGGTCCCGGTACTTTAGCCAGAAAATTGTCACGGTGCAAGGAGGGTATGACGCACTTTTTGCCGTCCAGGTACAGATTTGATTGAGCATTACGCGTGTCGCGGTACAATTTTGATAAATAGCTGAGAAGTTGTTTCGGTTGCAGAAAGTTTATAAATGGCACTGGCGCAGTGTCGCGGTACAAAGTTGATCGAAGCCAGAAAACTGTCAAGGTGCAGCATTTTAATTGAGGTTATTAATGAGACAAGTAAACCAATCACAATTCCATGAAATAAAAAATTAAGTTTTAAGTTGCTTATTCCAATAAAAAAGCCAAGCATAAGTCTATTAAAAAATGTGGGGACTATTGCAAAGAAAGAGAACTCTGAAATATTACCACTCAACAAGCCTCCGGCGGAACAAATTAAACCTGCAATTATTCCTCCAATAGTACAAATTATTAAACGTTTATTTTCCATATCTATACATTTTTAGGTGAATAAATAGTAATTTTTAAATATTGTACAACGTTCAAGTATATAGTGAGTTCTGTTGTGTAAAAATCTTCTTTTCAATAGTTGAATATACTGTGCTTTCAAATACATTTTCATCTCAAAAGGTCGATTGTGTTATTTTTGCCTATCCCGATAGAGGGACGAGTGTTTTCTTCCCCAGTTGTAATTGTCAAAGTAATAAAGTCCAGATAGACATTCAGGAGTTGTCATTGTAAATTGACTTTGCTTTTCTGTTATGGTTAGTTCTTTAAAAAATTATCTAACGTGCAGAATATGTGTTTGAATTAACCATAACGGCCCGGCAATAAAATTAATAGGTGTTACCTGACGCCGCACCGGGCAGGGTCCCGGAACTTTAGCCAGAAAACTGTCACGGTGCAAGGAAGGTACGGCGCGTGTTTTTGCAGTCCAGGTACAAAGTTTAGTGAGCATTACGAGTGTCGCGGTACAAGTTTGATGCGAGCCATATATTTATCCCCGGTTACAAAGTTTATGCGTTGCAGTGGAGCGGTCCGGGTTTATCACCAGTTACAAAGCTGTCTTGGGAGAAGGAGCAAAAGCAAAAAGTGTGACAAACAACTTACCTTTATTGTCCGTATTAGCATTTCGTGCTGTTATTATTACACTTAAAATAAGAAGTCTATGAGCAACTAAATGTTAATTATCTGTCATGCATCTAAATGATTCTGGATATTTAGATAAAGAGTCAATTTCTTCTTCAGTTATATTGATATTAATACCCCAACCTTTGAAGAATGTAAATGCTTTAGAAATGAAATCCTTATTGATGTTGGAAGAATATTCAATAAAATGTGGACTCATATTTCCAGATTTATCATAGTTTAAATCAAGAGCTTTTGGTGTTTTATTGCAGGAGAAATCAAAATCTTTGAAATCAACATATTTTATGTCAGCTATTCCAGGTTGTTGTAAAAAGATTTTTTGTTCTCCAATAATCGTAGGAGTTTCAAAAATCTTGAAGTAAATCCTCATATTAGTAAAGTCATAAACTATACTCCATTTGGTTCCTAATCCTTGACTTACAGCTCCTAAGAGGTCAAATGCTTGTTTAATAGTAGAATCACTGCCTGAAGATCTGAGTCTCTCAATTTGTTGAGCCGCAGTACAGAAATTGTATAAGGATAAATTCGATTTTGTATCTCCATTTTTATTGTAACAATCTATAGATTTTTCATAAGTGCTGTTTGCTAGTGTCTCAGATGGTAGAGACTTTCCAGTGTGACATATCATTTTCCCATTAAGAAACTCTATTGCAGCCACATGACCGAATCTATCGCTGACAAGGAAATGAAATTTAGAGGTAGCATCGACAATTCTTAACAATGTGTCACTGTTTATAACCTCTTCAACGGTTGAATAATTATCCAATTGAAATTGAATCCATTGGCATGCTCCAATTGCATAACGATTATCTTTGGAAGGATATATCGTTTCATCTAAGGTCATGTGTTCCACGATAAGTCCAGATTCGTTCATTCCGCCATATGGTAAATCTCTTCCGACCTGATTAAAAGTGATGCTTCCAAATTTAGAGTCCCATTTAATTGCCCTTTCTGAAGGATCTACAAGTGCTATCTTTTCTAGGTTTCTTGGGTTTGTCAAAACCAAACCGGTCCCGGTTATCCAATCTAGATTCCGTCCAAAAACAATTCCCTTTTCAGTACGTAAAACAAAAGTTGTGCATGGATATGCATTGGAGGAGGTAAGAATAGCTAAAATTGAAAGAAGTAACGGGAGAAGTGGTTTAAGTATTTTCATAACCTTTTTAGTCAAAGACGTGTAGATCAATAAAATGTTGCAGCGCGGGTATATTATGATTTATCAATGTAATGTTAATCCATGCAATAGCTGAAAATCTGATTTTGAAGTTAGCATTTGTGCCATTTTCGATATCTCGGAATTGTCTCTTTATAAGTAATTTGTCACTTTGAACGACGACCCGGCATGAATGCTAACGGCACGGCAATAAAGGGAGGTTGCGCTACCCGACGTGAGCACCGGGCAGATCCAGGTACTTTAGCCGTGAAACAGTCACGGTGCCAGGAGGGTATGGCGCGTGTTTTTGCCGTCCAGGTAGGATTAAGCTGGGATATTCGAGTGTCGTGGCACAATTTATCTAAGTGGACGATAGTTTGTCTCGGTTGCAGAAGATTTGTAAATGGGCACAGCGCAGTGTCGCGGTAGGAGTTGCTTCGGAGCCAGAAAATTGTCATGGTTGCAGGAATTTGATTGCGGGCAGAGGCGCGAGTCCGGGTTTAGCTCCCATTCCTGATTTGTCTTGGTAGCAGAAAGCTCTTCGCAAAAACCGTGACAAGCAACTTACCTTTATTGTCCGTGTTAGCACACGGTAGCATTAATTTGTCAAGATTAGCTCTATCGCAAGGTCGAGATTTTCTTCTTTTTTTAAATGATCAGGTATAGATAGACGGCTCCATTTGCCTCCACTGTAGGTCCAAAGATTAATTGATCCTTGTTTTGGGAAAGCGCAGAATCTAGGTTCAAATCTTGTTTCGCGTATTTTCTTTCTTTCACCTTTCATTGAGTAACTAAACTCATATTTATTACCGTCTATGATAAGCCATTCCAATGCTACAAAGAGACCATGCTCTGGGAAAATAAGATTCTTATCCTCTAGGTTTAGTGTAATGACATGAGTCCCTTTATTTGTTACTGCAATAATGTTTCTTTTTGAAATATTATCAAGAGGTTCTCCTTTTTCATTAGCCTCAATAATTCTAAGATTAAATTTTGCAGAATCAATTTTCGAGGTCACTAATATTTTTACCTCTTTAATGAATCTGACATTCTCATATTCCTTTTTGTATTCGAAATATTTACCGGTAATCCACGGATACCCGCTACAAACTAAGTAATTACTGCAATTTCTACTTGGTATTTCGTTTGCAACTACATTCAGCTTCTTCCTATTGGGCTTGACTATTATATTAGATAGCTCATAGATTTTTGGTTGTAAATAAATCTCAACAAGACTATCGGTAACCAAATGATGTTGTGTTTCAAAGCCTACCGAGGAAATCACAAGCCTTTTTCCAAGAATAGACTCTTTGAAACTAAAATGACCATCAATATCAGATGTAGTCCCTATAATGCTGTTTTCGATTCCAATATTTGAATATGGAACGGGTTTGTGTGTCTCGACATTTAGGATTATTCCCCTTACTTGTGATATGCCAGAGGTAGAAATTAGAAAGCAGAAAATAAATATTATAAATCTCATCAATTTTATCGATTACTGTGTGCTAACGGCCCGGCAATAAAATTAGTAGGTGTTACCTGACGCCGCACCGGGCACCAGTCCCGGTACTTTAGCCAGTAAGCTGTCACGGTGCAAGGAAGGTACGGCGCGTGTTTTTGCAGTCTAGGTACAAATTTTTGTTAGCATTACGAGTGTCGCGGTACAAAGTTGGTAAGTGACTGGGAATTTGTCCCGGTGCAGAAATGATTTAAATGGCTACTGGTGTGGTCGCGGTACAAGCATTACGTATTTGTCTTGGTAGCAGGAGTAAAAGCAAAAACTGTGACGAACCTATTAATTTTATTGTCCGTGTTAGCGGCTGGCTTTTATTTGTCAATTCTTTTTAAGTCTAAATCTTGAAAGTCAAAACTAAAGTCAATATTTGGCGAAATTCCTTTTAACTTAATTGATTGTGCTTTGCCAGTCTCATCAAGTGTAAACATAGCAAAAGCATCGCAATTCATTGCTTGATATTCCCATTTTACAGCAAATGCATTTGCATTATAAAAAGCCATTGGGCCATTTAATTTTGGAGAACGATAAGATTTTATCCATAATTGGTTTTCCTTTTCAAAAACCTCAACTTTACCAAACCATTTGTCTTCGTATAATCCAATAAAGTCTTCATTTTTAACCTTAACGTTTTTCACGGATTCAACTTTGTCCCATACCTTTTTGCTTATTTCATCACCTGTGTTTCTTCTTTGCTTCATCCTGTCGACGATTTTATCCGTCCAACCAAAATTGTCCAAGCCTAAGTAACTGTCAGAAATGGTATTGATAAGGGCCGAAAAAAGTCCAGAGCCACCATTTTCGGTATTAGTTAAGATTACGATTCCTAAGTTCAAATCGGGATACAACGTTACGATCGATAACATCCCAGGCAAACCTCCTGTATGTTCTACTTTTAAGTTTCCTTTCACATCTGTTAATCCCCAACCTAACCCATAACCGTTAAAGTGAGAATTGTATCTTGGATTCGGATTGGTTTCCATAACAGTATGTAACCGCCACATTTCGTTGTGATTTTTCAAAGAAAACATAGATGTTTTTAATTCACTTCCATATTTACCTTTATTCAAATGCAATTGCATCCATTTTGACATATCTGCTACATTCGAATAGATTCCACCGGCAGCACTACCCATTCCTATATCGTAAGTGTCAATGGTTTTTATGGTTCCCGATTCTGAAGAGTGTGGTGATGCCAGGTTGCTTTTATCTTTTAACAAACTGCCTACAAATGTATTATTCATTTGTAAGGGTTCTATAATTCGTTTTTGTACAAATGACTCATAGCTCATACCGCTGACTCTTGCAATTACTTCTCCTGCCACTATATAAAGTAAATTGTCATAATCAAATTTTGTTCTAAAGGCCGACACAGGTTTAAAATATTGAAAACTGGTCAAAACATCCTTAACCGTAAAGTTTGAACCGTCTGGAAAAAACATTAAATCGCCTACACCTAACCCCAGTCCACTGCGATGAGTTAATAAATCCTCGATGTTAAAGTTCTCGGTTACATAGTCGTTATACATTTTAAATTCAGGTAAATGATCTTTTACTTTATCAGTCCATTTCAATTTGCCCTCATCCTCTAGAATAGAAAGCGCGGCAGTTGTAAATGCTTTGGTGTTTGATGCAATCTGAAAATTGGTGTATTCATTAACGTTTTGTTTTGAAACAATTGAAGTAACTCCATACCCTTTTTGGTGAATTACTTTTCCATCTTTAACAATGGCTATTGACGCTCCTGCTACATTAAATTTTATCAAGGCATCCTGCATCAATGAATCAATTTTTTGAGATGTTAATTGAGCAAAGGTTGAAGTAGATGCTAAAAGAATAAATAGTAGCGCTGCTAAAAGAGTTGTTGTTTTTTTCATATTAAATTGTATTAAATGAATAATATTAAGGACGAGATATGCACACGCTTGCCGCTAACGGCCCGGCAATAAAGGGTGTAAGCGTCCCCGCCATCGGCGGGGTGGCGCGGTTTTTGCCGTCAAGTTGAAAGTTTTTTGAGTTTTACGAGTGTCGCGGTACAAGGTTTATTGAGAGCAGGTCACCTGTCCCCTTACACAGGTTTTGGTTGAGAGTAGTGGCGCGATCACGGTGATGTCCCCTTATACTGTGTTCTCTTGACAGCAGGAACGGTTTGCAAAAACCGTGACAAGTCTTATAACCTTTATTGTCCGTGTTAGGCGTTAGGTCTATTGATTTTGGTAGTTGTCATGTTCTTGAATCTTCTTTCGGTAGCCGGTCACTAGTTACCTATATTATCAACTACTCTATCTTTTTTACCATTGTCCCGTCAATGGTGAAGCCTGTCACATTGCCTTGCTGGTCACTTACAAAGCGGAGGTCGACCCTGTACTCCCTTATAAAAAAATCAACATTCGAGGTAAACTGTACTTTCCAGAATATGCCGGAAGAAAAACTGATTGTCAGTTCCTTATTGCGCCTGGCCAAATTCACCTGTGTCCCCTCCAGATCGTACTTGCCTGCATATTTATCCAGTAAATTTTCAGGAAGTTCAATCACTTTTTTTATTACCGGCTTATAATAATCCTTCCAGTTATAAACAGATGCAACACTGTTCACTATCTCATCAAGGATAGCACCGTTGTCGCTATTGGTCATCACTGCCATACCTTCACCTCCGGCAAAACTGCCGACATACTGGCAGCTAAAGCCTTTATTTCCTCCTTGATGCATAAAATATTTTGGCGAGCCATTTGTATTTACAAAAACGCCAAGAGCTGCATCCTTAAAAACAGGGGTGATTCTTAATTTTGTCATTTCAGGGGTTAGTACCTTTGATGATTTCCCCTGGTATGACAGCTGGGTTTCAATGATATATCTGGACAGGTCAACTGGATTGGTCCAAAGACCTGCTGCAGCCTGTTCAGGATAAATATGATATTTCCCCGACACCTCTTCTCCTGAAGCTTTGTAGCCTGTGGCAAGGAGATTCTTTTTTTTCTTTAGTGGAGGCTGATTAAAAAAGCTGCTCTTCATTCCAAGTGGATTCAGTACATTTTTCTGCATATATTCTTCATAGGGCTTGTGAGTAATATCCATTACAATCATTTGGGATACAATCACACCGCCTCCTGAATAAACAAAATTTGTTCCTGGTTCATTCATCGACCTTATCGCCTTTGTATTGGCAGGCTTCTGCCCCTCTAGTATCTGAAACAGAGAAGGCAGTTCCTCTCCGGCAGCATATCCTGGAAAGCCATCAATATTAATTCCGGCAGTATGGCTCAGCAGTTCCATAGTTGTTATCTTTTCCCCTTTTGATTTTTCGTCATACGGGAATTTCCACGAAGTCAGATAATTGTTGATGTCTGCATTGAGGTCAAGCTTTTTATCCTGCACGAGTTTAAGAACTCCTATACCGTTCAGGGACTTGCTGATGGATGCTGCCTGAAAAAGAGTCTTCTCATTTACAGTACGTTTCTCCGATTCATCGGCCCATCCATAGCCACGTACCCATTCTATTTTGTAGTTATGGACAACGGCGATTGCGAGCCCTTTTACATTGTAAAGAGTCATCCTTTCTGCCAAGGTCCACGTAGTTTGATCCTGTGTCTGCACCCATCCGATAAGGCTCCTCTCCACTTTGCTGATCCTGCCTTCAATCTCGGCAGAATATTTTGGGTTTTGTGCTGTAAGATTTAAGGCATTGATTGTTAATAATATAACAATAAGCTGTAACGAGTAAGTATTTCTTTTCATGATGAAAACATTTAATGATATGAATTTTCAATAATGTTGTATGAATTAGTATTTGCAGACTATCTATATTGTTGCAATGGTTCAGTAAGTTAATGACTTACGCCTAACGGCCCGGCAATAAAGGGTGTAAGCGTCCCCGCCGTCGGCGGGGTGGCGCGGTTTTTGCCGTCAAGTTACAAGTTTTTTGAGTTTTACGAGTGTCGCGGTACAATGTTTTTGGGGAGCAGCTCCCCTATCCCCTTACAGGAGTTTATTTAAGAGCAGCGGCGCGGTCACGGTTTAATCCCCTTATACTGTTATTTTATTAACAGCAGGATGTGGTTCGCAAAAACCATGACGAGCTTATTAATTATACCGTCCGTGTTAGGCCATGTTTATTGTTTCGCATTATTTTTTTCTTTTAGTCTATCAATAATCTTTGCACTCACCCAAAAAACGTCCTCGTCATGGTCGGGCGTATCACGAGTGAAAAACAGATACTTGCCATCCGGTGATATAGATGGGAACCGTTCCAATTGATTCGTATTGATTTGTGCGTCCAGACTAATCGGTTCAAGCCATCTTCCATCGGGCTTCCGGAAGCATATAAATAGATCGCCTTGATCAGATGAGGGAAGTCCACGGGTTGAGCAGAAAATCAGATAACTCTCGTCTGGTGCGATAAAAGGTGTCCAGTTACGGATACCCCCCAGAGTATTAATGCTTGATGGAAGCAATTCCGGTTTTGCGTACTCTCCATTGATGAGTTCAGCCCGGTAAATGCCGATATCAGCCCACTGTCCTTTAAGATAGCCCATAAAATAGAGCGTCCCGTTGTTTGCGATCGAGGGAAGGTAAGCATACTGCAATTCGGGGAAGCGAGAGACAAGGTCGATGTACTTTGGCTCACCCCAACTATTATCTTGTTTCTCGATATAATAAGGGTCATCACCTTTCCCTTTGCTACCGAAATAAAGTCGTTTTCCGTCGGGAGAAAAGACTGCTTCATCACCATAAGGAGAGGCTTCAGGTGCCGTCCATTTGTTCCCAATTCGCCGCATAGTCATTGGGAAATTAAGCCACTTTTCGTTTTCTGATTTGGGCCGTTTGTTTGTCTGCCAGAACACTTCGTTGCCATCTGGAGAAAAGGCCGGAGCACCGTGCTCCTGGTAATCAGTTGAAACGATTCCATGGGCGAAAACCACTGGAATATCACCTGGAGGGGTTTGTCCTAAATAATCACCATATAAATCAGTGAATTGTTGTCCAAATGAAGATAATACAAGCAAAACTAAAATAGCAATCAAGAATCCTTTTCTCATGATTTATTAGTATTAGTAGTGATCTCTAAAATGTGGCCTAACGGCCCGGTAATAAAGAATGAAAGCGTTGCCGAGCGAATGAAGGCCGGAAAGTAGTGTCCCGGTAGAAAAGACAAAGCTATAAGGCCTGATTGAGTGAGGCATGGCGTGTTTTTTGCAGGTCCAGGTACATGATTGAGGTTTACGAGCGTCGCGTTGCAAGGCTGATTAAGTGTTGAATAATATATTTTCACGATTAAGTGTATTTTGTACACTTGCGCAATCACGGTACAATCCCCTTATACATTTCTTTATTGAGAGCAGAGAACTATATGCAAAAAACATGACAAGCTTTTTTTCTTTATTGTCCGTGTTAGAGGTTAGTTGCGCCGAGCAGGATTTGTCTAGGGAGTAGGAGCAAAGGCTTGCGAAGCGTCGGGATTGTGGGCTGTTAGATTTCAGGGCAAGCCGGATTCCAGTTCCCGAATTGTCTAGTTGCTCTATTTCAAGGTAAGCTGTCAAGGTATTAGAAATCTGTCAACAATTACAAAACTATATAAAGTAAAGAGTCAAGTTTTTTGCGCAATTACCGCTAACGGCCCGGCAATAAAGGGTGTAAGCGTCCCCGCCGACGGCGGGGTGGCGCGGTTTTTGCCGTCAAGTTGCAAGTTTCTTGAGTTTTACGAGTGTCGCGGTACAAGGTTTATTGATAGCAGGGCACCTGTCCCCTTACACGGGTTTGGTTGAGAGCAGCGGCGCCGTCACGGTGATGTCCCCTTATACTGTGTTTTCTTTAGAGCAGGAACGGTTTGCAAAAACCGTGACAAGTCTTATAACCTTTATTGTCCGTGTTAGGCGAAGCCGTTATTATTGTTTTAATAGATCCTCGACTTCTTCCTTAAGTTTAGGAAGGCTATTTATAATAATACTCCAAATCAGGTCGTCAGTAATTTTATCATATCCGTGAGCTATCCTGTTTCTTGTACCGATTATCTGTCTGGCATTATTAAGTGTAAAATCTTTATCTTGTTTTAATATTCTGTTTACTGCCTCTCCAATGATTTCGATATTTCTTTCAACTGCTCTTTTTGTTCTGAAGTCAGATACATATTCCTCAAATTTCTTGGGTCTGTCTGAATAGTAACTCTCTACCTCTTTAATAGATTGGAGGATATCATAAAGCCATGTTTTAATGTTATTGTCCATAAATGAGTTGCTTTGAGGAGTCTATTGATTGACGTAAGTATGGATTTTTTATAGCCTTGTCTTCAAGAAGATCGACATCTCGTTGAAAAATCTTTTCTAAAGCATCTTTTAAATCAAAATAATTGTCGGCGTAGCTATATAGATCAACATCCTTAAAATCAACCAGGAGATCGATGTCGCTACTTTTTCTAAATTTCTTAGTGAGCGCTGATCCGAAAACGAATAGTCTAGATACCTTATGTTTTGAGCATAGGTCTCGAATTATTCCAATATTTTGATCAATTACATTCATGTCTCAAAAATACAAAATTTTCTCTCATGTCCTATATTTGGTTGTTATGGTTGGTGCGGACTCCGGTTACGCCTAACGGCCCGGCAATAAAGGGTGTAAGCGTCCCCGCCATCGGCGGGGTGGCGCGGTTTTTGCCGTCCAGTTGCAAGTTTTTTGAGTTTTACGAGTGTCGCGGTACAATGCTTTTTGTGAGCAGATCATCTATCACCTTACACAGATTTGATTAAGAGCAGTGGCGCCGTCACGGTGATATCCCCTTATACTGTGTTCTCTTGAGTGCAGGAACGTCCCGATAGCTATCGGGATGCAAAAACCGTGACAAGTCTTATAACCTTTATTGTCCGTGTTATGGTTAGTTGTTTATTTTTTTATCCTTGAATCTATTATTTTGTCTCCTGGGTCCCTACGACAATCCCAGATCATTGAAATATAGATTTTGTTGTCAAGGATTTCATAAATTATCTGATAATCACCTGTTACCAAGGCTCTAACAGTTTCAATTCCTGTTTGAGTACCAATGTATGGTTGTTTAGCGATAAGATTAGTACTCTTATTAATTTTTGAATAGAGTTTCTTGCTATAGGCTGCAGATTTGTTCCTGGAAACATAGAAATCCAGAATATCAAGAAGGTCTAGTCTGGCCTCAATCGACCATTCTATTTTGAATTTAACCATTGTAGAACTTCTTTATTAAGTGCTTCATTTGAAATTGTCTGCCCCTTTTTTACCTGCTCTCGGCTTGCTTCAATTCTTTTCTTTTGAAAATCTGAAAGTTGGTAGACTTTTTCATCAGCTTTTGATTCTACAATAGTCTTGATGGCCTTAAGGAAAGAGATATCATCAATATATGATAGCTTCTCAATTATATAATGTCTAAGTTCAACAGTGCTCATTTGTGAATGTTTTTACAAAATTAGTCTTTTATCACAGATTTGGCATATTAAAATCAAGGATTTGTCCCATTAATACTTACTTAAACTTGATTCGTTATGGTTAGTTGGTTTTAATTATTATAGTGTGCAGAATGTCAACCAATTAACCATAACGGCCCGGCAATAAAGGGTGTAAGCGTCCCCGCCATCGGCGGGGTGGCGCGGTTTTTGACGTCCAGTTGCAAGTTTTTTGAGTTTTACGAGTGTCGCGGTACAAATTTTATTGGGAGCAGGTCACCTGTCCCCTTACACTGATTTGGTTGAGAGCAGCGGCGTCGTCACGGTGATGTCCCCTTACAGTGCATGCTCTTGAGAGCAGGAACGGTTAGCAAAAACCGTGACAAGCTTATAACCTTTATTGTCCGTGTTATGGTTAGTTTTTATTTCCAAATCTATAAGCCAAGGTTAAATTGGCTCCAGAATTGCTCAATCCATAATTAAAGCGTGTATTTGTT
>Ga0209226_10000618_pt1 | contig 18574 bp, 16 predicted proteins | sample BarGraNGADG00212_2_FD_184497 | JGI IMG/M metagenome (GOLD analysis project Ga0209226, IMG submission 184497) | Arctic peat soil microbial communities from Barrow, Alaska, USA - Barrow Graham LP Ref core NGADG0011-212 (SPAdes) (version 2) | ecosystem: Environmental > Terrestrial > Soil >...
GCACGAAACACAACTCGACCTCTTCTAGTAGCACTCGCTTCGACGCAACCGGGCGCTCGACGCCGAGGCTCGATCAGGGCGAGGGGGGAGGGTCTCGATAGCCTTCGCCTATGCAGCTCTTGAGTAATTCTGCGGCGGAGACCGAACGGCTTGCGGGCCTGCTCGCCGACGCCCTCGAACCTGGCGACGTCGTCACCGTCGCCGGTGAGCTCGGTGTCGGCAAGACAACCTTCGTGCGGGGCGCCTGCCGCGCGCTCGGCGTCGAGGGCCCGGTGACCAGCCCGACCTACACGATTGGGCATCGCTACCAGGGGCGGCCGATGGTCTCTCACCTCGATCTCTATCGCTTGAGTAGTGTCTCGGCGGCGGAATGGGGCGACCTCGAGCCCTACTTTTCAGACGCCGTCGTCTTCGTGGAATGGCCCGAGGCCGGCGCGGGCGCGCTGCCGCCGGCAAGGGCCGAGGTCTCGCTCGAGCACGACGGCGATACGCGCAGGCGCATTACCATCGAGAGCTCAGACCCAACCCTGCTCGCAGGTCTCGACCGTGCTGACGCTCGCCCTTGATACCGCCACTCCCCGCTCGAGCTGCGCCCTACTGAAGGGTGCCGAGCTGCTCGGCGAGCGCGAGACGAAGGCCGCCAGCGTGCTAGCCGCGGCGGACGCGCTGCTCGTCGAGGCGGGCTTCAGCGCCGCCGATCTCGACCAGATCGTCTGTGGCACCGGCCCGGGTAGCTTCACCGGAATTCGCATCGGCCTTGCGGTCGCGCGCGGACTGGCTCTGGCGCGCGATCTTCCAGTGGCCGGCGTCTCGACTCTCGCGGCGCTGCAGGCAGCGGCGCCCGACTCGCTGCCCGTGATCGACGGCAGCCGCAAGGAAGTCTTCACGCTGATTGACGGGCAGCCCGCGGTGATCAGGCCGGAGGATCTCGAACCGCCATCGGGGACGCTCTGCGTCGGTGACGGAGCCGTTCGCTACCGCACCCTGCTCGAGGCGGCCGACGCCGAGGTTCCTCCCGACGCGAGCGAATTGCACCTGGTCAGGGCCCGCTTTCACGCTCGCCTGGCCACGGAGTTCGGAGCGGCGGAGCTGGTGGAGCCGCTCTACCTGCGCATCCCTGACGCCGAGAAGGCGCTCAAGCGATGACGGATGCCCAGGATCGCGAATCGCGCTGGCGGCCTGAGATCGCTCCGCTTCAGTTCGCCGATCTCGATCGGGTCGAGGAGATCGAGAAGGAGTGCTATAGGCTGCCCTGGTCGCGCGCCATGTTCGCCGGCGAGCTGATCAAGTCGAGCTCAATCTGTCTCGGAGCCTTCCGGCTCGAGCGGGTGATCGGTTACCTGATCGTCTCGCTCTTCCTCGACGACTGGCACATCATGAATCTCGCCGTCGATCCGACCTGGCAGCGCCGCGGCGTGGCCGGGCTGCTGCTTGAAGATTTCCTTGCGCGTAGCGAGGGCGGCCGCGAGCGCGGGTACACGCTCGAGGTGCGGGTGTCGAACGAAGCGGCGATAGGGCTTTATGAGAAGTTCGGCTTCGAAGCGCGCGGCATTCGGCGCGGCTACTACATGGATAACCACGAGCACGCCCTGATCATGTGGCGCGAAAACGCACCTGGGCAGGTAGGTAGCGGAGAGTGAAGGCGCGAACGTGATCCTGGCGATCGAGACCTCCTGCGACGAGACCGCAGCCGCGCTGATCGATGCCGACGGCCGCCTGCGGGCCAGCGTCGTCTCATCACAGGCCGAGCTGCATGCCCGTTTCGGCGGTGTGGTGCCGGAAGTCGCCTCGCGGCGGCATCTGGAGCTGATCGCGCCTGTGGTGCAGAGCGCACTCGACGAGGCGCAGCTGACCTTCGAGCAGCTGGACAGCGTGGCCGTTACGCAGGGCCCCGGCCTGATCGGGGCGCTGCTCGTGGGCATCTCGGCCGCCAAGGCAATCGCCTGGGCCAGAGGGCTGCCGCTGATCCCCGTCGACCATCTGCTGGGGCACGTCGCCGCGCTCTACCTGGAGCCGCTCGCGCTCGAGCCTCCTTTTCTCTGTCTGCTCACTAGCGGCGGCCACACGCTGCTTCTGGACGTGCAGGAGCACACCTCGTTCCGGCTGCTCGGAACGACGCTGGACGACGCGGCGGGCGAGGCCTTCGACAAGGGAGCGCGCCTGCTCGGGCTCGCTTATCCGGGCGGTCCCGCGCTCGACAAGCTGGCGCGCGAGGGCGACCCAGGCGCCTACTCCTTCCCAGTCGCCCGCCTGGAGGGCCTCGATTTCTCTTTCTCCGGTCTCAAGACCGCTCTGCTCTACGAGGTGCGCGGGCTCAAGCCAGGCGAGCTGGAACAGCGGCGTGCCGATCTGGCCGCTTCCTACCAGTACGCGATCGTGCGGGCCCTGGTCGAGCGAACGCAGCAGGCGGCCGAGAAAACGAGCGCCCAGCAGATCGCAGTCGCGGGTGGAGTGGCCGCCAACTCGGAGCTGCGTGAAGCGCTTGCCGGTGCGGCTCTGGCGCCAATCGAGCTCTGCACCGACAACGCGGCGATGATCGCCTCGGCTGCCCGTTATCTGAAGCCGATCCAGCCGCCCGGCTATCTTGATCTCGATGCCTACGCCTCCCGGCAGCTTGCGTAAGTTCTCGCGCCTCGTGCTGGTGGCGCTCTTTCTTGTCGGCGCCGTCGTGCTTGGGCTCTCGTTGCGGGGAAGCGGCAGCGGGCAGCAGAAGGGGGCGAACGACTGGGCCGGGCTGGCCGGAGCGCCGCGCTCGAACGTCTCGGTCGGCGAGCGCGTAATCGTCGTGCTTCATGCCCAGTCGCTGGCCGACCACGTAGCAGCCGCCGGCGGCCTGGCGAGCGACGAGGAAGAGCGTGCCTGGAACGCCCAGGCCCTCTCCGACCAGAAGACGATCATCACCAAGCTCGCTCTGCGCGGAGCTTCTATCGAGCCCGAGGTCAGCTTCACGCGCGTCATAAACGGTTTTTCGGCCGCGCTCGATGCGGGCACGATCGCCGTGCTCGAGCGCTCCGAAGAGGTGCGCGCCGTCTATCAGGTGCGCGTCACTTATCCCACCTCGCTCGATGTGAAGTCGCTGGGCAATCCGCCGGCTCTGACCAGGGGCTACCACAACGAGCTGACGCTTTCGCCCTATGACGGCCGCGGGGTGACAATCGCCCTGCTCGACACGGGCATCGATCGCCTGCACGAGTACCTGCGCGGTCACGTCCAGTCGGGGCTGGATGTCGTGGGCGGCGACCCCGAAGCGGGCGCCGCGCCCAATCCCGATAACCGCACCGAGCTCGAGCGCCACGGCACACAGCTGGCCGGAATCATCGTCGGCCCGGCGGCCTTCGGAGGCGTTGCACCGGGGGCCTCGATCCTGCCCATCCGGGTGGCGGGTTGGCAGCGCGATACGAGCGGCGCCTACCAGGTTTACGGCCGCACCGATCAACTCATCGCCGGGCTCGAGCGGGCGGTAGATCCAAACGGTGACGGCGACGCGCACGACGCGGCGCGCATCGCCCTGGTCGGCGTATCGGCGCCGCTGGCCGGTTTCGCCGACGGCCCGGAGGCGCGAGCCGTGTCGGGCGCGGCGGCACTAGACACGCTCGTCGTCGCGGCGGCCGGGAATGACGGATCCTCCGGGCGGGTGCAGGGCTCGATCGGCAGCCCGGGAGGCGCCACGGATGCCCTCACGGTCGGTGCTCTCGACCTGCGCCAGACGAGCGAAAAAGTCCGCGTCGTAATCCGCAGCGGACTCGACGTTCTGTATGACGGAGCGGTGTCACTGGGCGGCTCGGCGGCGCCGAAGTCGGCGCTGAACAAGCTGCTTGCCAGTCCGCGGCCGGTCAAGGCAACGGCGGAGGAGTTGAAGGCCGCGCCCGACCTGAGCCGATTTTTCAGCGCCAAGGGCTACAGCCTAGTTGCCGGCAAGGCGGCTCTCGTGCCCGCCGGTGACGATCCCCGCACCGGCGCCCGCAACGCCGGGCTGGCCGGCGCCTCGGCAGTGGTTCTGTACGGAACCTCGCTGCCGAGCGGAGCCCTCGGTCTGGATGAGAACATCGCTGTGCCGGTGGTCAGCCTCCCCGCCCGGGTCGGCGAGGATGCGAGTATCAGGCTGCGCCGCGGAGAGAACGTTCAGGTCTCGATAGGTAAGCCTTTCAGCGTCTCCAATCCCGACAGTGGCAAGATCGCCGCTTTCTCCTCCCGAGGCCTCTCCTTCAGCGGTGAGATCAAGCCAAACCTGGTTGCTCCGGGCGTCGGAATCGCCAGTGCCGATGCCGGCACGACCGAACAGGGCTATCCGGCTTTCGCCACGGTTAGCGGCTCGAGCGCGGCGGCGGCCGTCGTCGCCGGAGCCGCGGCACTACTCACGCAGGCCCGGCCCGACCTGAGTGCAGGCGAGTTGAGATCGCTACTCGAAGCGAGCGCAAGCCGGCTCGAGGGGTATTCGCTCGCGGCCCAGGGGATGGGCGTGCTCGATCTGGCGGCCGCAGCGCAGGCCCCTGCCAGCGTCGAATCGCAGTCGCTTACATTCCCGCTTCTGCACGGGAAGCACAAGCAGGCGACGCTTCAGTTCAGACTGCGAAATATCAGCGCCAGCAGGCTCACCGTGGCGCTGAGCGCCGGCCGAGAGGGCAACCCGAACTGGGTGCGCGTGCGGGTTTGGCCGGCCCGCCTGCTTGTTCGGGGCCTGCACCAGAGGCGGATCAAATTGCGGGTTGACCTGGTTGGAGAGAATCGTGGCTCGAGCGCGCAGGGAACTGTCACGGTGCTCGTCTCCAGTGGGCAGGTGCTTCGGGTTCCCTGGTCGGTCCGCTACGCGGCGGGCCGCAGCGATCTGATCTCCGCGGCCAGCCTCTCGCGCCGTTCCGTCAGTGTCTCGGATGTCGCCTCTCTAGTGCTCACGCTCGGGCTGGGCCGCGTGAGCGGAACCTTGGAGCGCCAAATCGAGCCGGCGGCCAAGGTCGAAGTAACGCTCTGGAACGGGGTAGGCCGCTATCTGGGCGTGCTAGCGAGGATGCGGGATGTCCTTCCCGGCCACTACGTATTCGGGCTGACCGGCCGCAGCCCGGCCGGAGCGACACTGGCGCCGGGTGACTACCGCCTGCGCATAACGGCCTTCCCCAGCGGCGGCGGCAAGGTCTCCAGGAGGACGCTTCGCTTCATGATCAAACCCGCGAAGAAGATCACCACAACGGCCACTACCGTCACCTCCAAGACAAAAACCACTACCACTCCGCGCAAGAGCCAATCAGGAAAGGCCGGGAAGCGATGAACCTCGACGAGACACTGGGTTACTGCGGCCTTTACTGCGGCGGCTGCGGGACGTTCCAGGCCACGGCGGCGTGAGTACGAGCCCGGCTCCATCACCACCTGTCGCGGCTGTAATTCGAACGAGTTGAGCATCTGGTGCTCGGACTGCGAGATCAAGAGCTGCGCTCGCGAGAAGGGCCTTCGCTACTGGCTGGAGTGCGCGGGCTTTCCCTGCGAAAAGTAGCGGCGCTTTCTCTACGACTCCAGGTATCCGTACCACGAGGACGTTCTCGAGACGATGCCGAGGCTGCGCCAGGTTGGTCTCCAGGCTTGGTCTGAGGAGCAGCGCGAGAAGTGGATCTGCGCGAGCTGCGGCAGCGATTTCGACTGGTTCTCGCAGCGCTGCCCGGGTTGCGGCGTTGCCGTGAACGTGCGCTAGGTATCGATTTCGCTACCTGCGCGACGGCATCAGTAACACTGGTAGCGTTCCGGCCTCCTGACCCAACCTGTCTTGGAGGTTTCAACAGGTGGATGTGCGACTGAGGATGAGCGTTGCAACACGGCTGAGCCGGTATCTGCAAGTGGCGAGGCAGGCCGCCAAGGGTGGCGCCGAAAGCATCTCGTCGTATGAGATCGCCGCCTACACCGGCGTAAACGCGACTCAGGTTCGTCGTGATCTCTCCTCCTTCGGCAAGTTCGGAAAACGCGGCTCTGGATACGCGATAGACGTGCTCTGCGAGCGGCTTCGCACCATCCTCGGCGCCGAAGAGAGTCAGTCGGTCGTGATTGTTGGCGCCGGCCGGGTGGGCGAGGCGCTACTCAACTCACAGCTTTCCGATGCCCAGGGAATCGAGATCGTGGGCATCTTCGACATCGATGCGAGCAAGATCGGGAAGCAGGTCGGGCCTCTCAGTGTGAGCTCGGCAACGGAGCTCAAGCCGCAGGTAAAGCGCCACAGCGCCAGGGGCGGCGTGATCGCGGTGCCTGCGCAGGAAGCGCAAGGCGTGGTCGATGAGCTGGTCGAAGCGGGTGTTCGCGTCCTCTTCAACTACTCAGAGGCCTTGCTGGACGTTCCGAGCGACGTGACCGTGCGCACGCTCAGCCCGGCCGCCGAGCTTCTCTCCATGCTCAGCCGCGGCGCATAATCTCTGCGCTGTGCGCATTCTTCTCTGGCACGGATACCTACTCGGTGGGACGGGCTCGAACGTCTATACCCGTTCGCTGGCCCGCGAGTGGAGCAGGGCCGGTCACGAGGTCGTGCTCTTCTGCCAGGAGCGGCATCCCGAGCGCTACGACATCGGCGCGGCCACCCTGGTGCGGCCCGAGATCGGATCGCTGCTGCCGGTGTTCGTGCTCGACCAGTACGAAGGGCTCGAGGCGCGTCTTCTTCAGGACTTGAGCCGCGACGAGCTCGAGCGCTACGTCGAGCTGAACGCCGAGGCCTTGCGCCGTCATCTTCCGGCCGACCTTGTCTTTGCCAATCACGTTCTTCCGGGCGCGGCGGTCGCGGCGGCGAGCGGGGCGCGCTTCGCCGTCAAGGCGCACGGCTCGGAGCTCGAGTACTCGATGCGCGGCCGGCCCGCGCTTGAAGAGTGGGGGAGCGCGAGCCTCGAGCGGGCGGCTGCGATCTTCGTCGGCTCCGCCCATATCCGCCGCGCGCTCGAAGAAGTAGTCGGGCCGCAGGAGCGAGTTTTCGAGGTTCCGCCCGGGGTGGATGTCGAGGCCTTCAGGCCCAAGCCGCGCGAGCAGGCGCTTGCGGCGCTGCTGGAGCAGGCGCGGCGCGACCCGCCCAACCCCACCGGCGCCGACGAGCGCCTCCCCGATGAAGGTAACGCCGAGCGCTTCGAGGCTTTCTTCTCGCAGCCGGGCGCCACCGTCCTCTACGTGGGCAAGCTGCTCGAGAACAAGGGCGTTCATCTACTGCTCGAGACGCTGAAAGAGTTGGACGCCAAGGCGGTTGTGGTCGGCTTCGGCGACTTCCGGCCCGAGCTGGAGCGGCTCGCCGGGCCGAACGTGCTCTTCAGCGGGGCGCTAGAGCACCGTCACCTCGTCAACCTGCTGCCGCTCGCCGACGTGGCCGTTACACCGTCGATCTTTCCGGAGGCCTTCGGCATGGTCGCCGCGGAGGCCGCGGCGGCCGGAGTTCCACCGCTCGTCGCCCGCCACTCCGGCCTGGCCGAGATCGCCGCGGGCCTGGAGCGCGAATACCCTGAGGAGCAGCGCGAGTTGACGGGCTTCACAAACGGTGACGCGGACGATCTGCGCGCTAAGCTCGCGACCCTTTTGTCGTTAACTCAGGCGCAGCGCGAGTTACTTGGGCAGGCGGCACGCCGCGCGGCAGTGGAGAACTGGAGCTGGAAGACGGTGGCCGAGCGATTGCTTCAGCCCTTTACTATTTGAAGTATCGCCCTACTTCCTTTATTCTTTGAAGCAATGGGTGAGGGACAGACGCTTCCGGTCGACGAGCAACTGGCATCGGCCCGTGAACAACTCGAGAACGGTCGCGACTTCACCGTGGCGGTCGAGGAGGAGTTCGCGTTGCTCGATCCCGACACGCTCTCGCTCGATAATCGCTTTGAAGAGCTACAGGCTCTCGCCGTAGGGCGCGAGGTCGAGCCGCACCTGGTCGGCGAGCTGATCGCTTCGGAAGCCGAGGTGCGAACCGGGCGCAGCGAAAGCTTCGGCGAGGCGGCGGCGAAGATGGGCGAGCGGCGTGAGCAGCTGAGCGCCCTGGCCGAAGAGCTGGGCGTCTCGCTCGGCGCGAGCGGAACCCACCCCTGGAGTTCCTGGCAGGCACAGAGGATCATCGACACGCCTCACTATCGCCGCAACGACGAGCTCCTGCGCTACGTAGTCTGGCGCAACAACACCTTCGGGCAGCACGTCCACGTCGGCATTCGCGGCGCCGACCGCGCCGTCCAGGTCGCCAGCGCGATGCGCAACTTCCTGCCCGAGCTGCTTGCGCTCTCGGCCTCCTCGCCCCTAGTCGAGGACGTGAACAGCGGACTGCACTCGGCCCGTACTCAGATCTTCACCCGTATGTTCCCGCGCTGCGGCGTTCCGGATGCCTTCGCCGACTGGCGCGAGTACGAAGAGTTCGTGCGCTTTCTCTATCGCTCCGGCTCGATCAGCGAGCACACCCAGCTCTGGTGGAGCGTGCGCGTCCACCTCTCCTTCCCGACTGTGGAGGTGAGGATCGCGGACGCCCAGCCCGATCTGGGCGAGTCGCGCTCGCTGGCGGCCCTGGCCTTTTCGCTGGTCGGCCGCTGTGCCAGGGCCATCGACGAGGGTGAGCCGATCGCCTGGCAGCCGCACAGAATGATCGAGGAGAACCTCTGGCGCGCGATTCGCTGGGGCCTCTCGGGCGAGATGATCAACCTGCAAAGCGGCGAGGTGCGTTCGACCAGGGCCGCCGTCGAGGAGTTGATAGAGTGGGTGATGCCGGTCGCCGAGGAGCTCGGAGCGGCGTGCTTCCTGGCCGTCCCCGAGCAGAACTCCGCCGAGCGTCAGATCGCGCGCTTCGAAGAGGGCGCCAGTCTGCAGGAGATCTACGGCGAGCTGGTCAAAGGGTCGGAGCGCGTAGGTGGCTGACGATCAGAAGCAGGCTCCGGAGGGTATTAGCGCCGAGCAGGCCGCCGAGCAGTTGAAGGTGCTCCAGGTCGCCGATCTCGTCGTGCAGGCTGCGGGCGGGTTCATCTCGCTGGGGTTCTTGCGCTTGGGCGGTGAGCAGCGTGACCTCGTTCAGGCTCGCCTGGCGATCGACTCCCTGGGGGCGCTGGAGCCGGTTGTGCGCGACCAGATCTCCGCCGAGCTGGCCGACGAGCTGCAGCGGGCGCGCGCCGGCATGCAGCTGGCCTTCGCCGAAGCCGTGAACGAGAAAACGGAGCCTGCCGGCCCCACCGCGCCCGCGCCCGAGGCCGAAAGCGACGCAGCGCCGCCGGCCGAGACACCCGGCTCCGACAGCTAGCTGCGGGTTTTCGGCTCGCTTACCCGACCGGGCAGCGGTTGAAGCCGCTTCTCCGGCCGTCTTCTGTGATACAAAAACCCGGCGCCGACAGCCTTCGGCGCGGACCTTGTGAGAGCGGGAGGGAAATGGACTTCTTTCAGAACCACGCTGTGCTGTTCGCGCTTGTAGCCGCGGCCGCCGGCGTTTGTTACGGAGTCGCTCTGATCGTCTGGCTGCTCAGGCAGCCGACCGGCACAGAGCGCATGCGCGAGATCTCGCACGCCGTCCAGGATGGCGCGCGCGCTTATCTACGCAAGCAGTACACGACGATCGCCATCGTCTCGGTGATCCCGTTCCTATTGATCGGCTTCTACCACAAGCTCGGTTGGGGAACCGCGATCGGATTCCTCGTCGGCGCGACGCTGTCGGCAGCCGCGGGATTCATCGGCATGAACGTTTCGGTGCGTTCGAACGTTCGTGCCGCCGAGGCGGCCAAGGGCGGCCTCAAGCCGGCTTTCAAGATCGCTTTCCGGGCCGGCTCGGTGACGGGCCTGCTGGTGGTCGGTCTGGGCCTGCTCGGCGTTGCCGGCTACTACTGGATTCTCACCGCCGGCTTCGACGTCTCGCAGTCAACGGCCGTTGACCATCTGGTCGGTCTGGCCTTCGGAGGCTCGTTGATCTCGGTCTTCGCCCGGCTTGGCGGCGGCATCTTCACCAAGGCCGCCGACGTCGGTGCCGACCTGGTCGGCAAGCTCGAGGCCGGTATCCCCGAGGACGACCCGCGTAACCCGGCGGTCATCGCCGACAACGTCGGCGACAACGTCGGCGACTGCGCCGGTATGGCGGCCGACCTGTTCGAGACCTATGCCGTCACCGCGGTAGCTGTAATGCTTTTGGCTACCCACTTCGAGTCGAAATCGCTGATTCTGCTGCCGCTTGCAATCGGCGGCATCTCGATCTTCGCCGCGATCATCGGCACCTTCTTCGCCCGCATCGGGCGCTCGGGCTCGATCATGAACGCTCTCTACAAGAGCGTGGCGGTGGCCACGGTGCTCTCCGCCATCGGCTTCATCCCGATCATGATGGCCTACGACAACGGCCTCTTCACCTTCCGCCAGCTCTACCTGCCGGCGCTGATCGGCCTCGCTATCACCTTCCTGTTGGTGGCGATCACCGAGTTCTATACCGGCACCCGCTGGAACGCGGTCAAGTCGATCGCGGCGGCTTCGCAGACCGGGCACGCGACCAACATCATCTCCGGGCTTGCCTGGGGCATGCAGGCCACAGTCGCGCCGGTGCTTGTTATCGCCACCGGCATTCTCTCGGCCTACTACCTGGCCGGTGGAGGCGACGACGCCAAGAAGGGCCTGTACGGCATCGGCGTCGCGGTCATGGCGCAGCTCTCGATGACCGGCTTGATCGTCGCCCTGGACGCCTACGGGCCGGTTACCGACAACGCCGGCGGCATCGCCGAGATGGCCGACATGGACGAGTCGGTGCGCAAAATCACCGATCCACTCGATGCGGTTGGCAACACCACCAAGGCCGTGACCAAGGGCTACGCGATCGGATCGGCCGGACTGGCCGCTTTAGTGCTCTTCTCGGAGTACGCGACCAAGCTGGGAGCCTCGCACGTGCACACCAACTTCAAGATCGACAACCCGTGGATTATTGCCGGTCTCTTGGTCGGCGGCATGATGCCCTTCCTGTTCGCCTCCCTTGCGATGCAGGCCGTCGGCGTCGTCGGCGGTCAGGTCGTGGAAGAAGTACGCAGGCAGTTCCGTGAAATGCCGGGGATCATGGAGGGCACCGAGAAGCCCGACTACACCACGGCAGTCTCGATCGTCACCGGTTCGGCGATCAAGAAGATGCTGCTGCCGGCGTTGATCCCGATCGTCATTCCGATCACGGCCGGCATCATCTCGGCCGACATGCTCGGCGGGCTCTTGATCGGCACGATCGTGACCGGTCTCTTCCTGGCTATCCAGATGACCTCCGGCGGCGGCGCCTGGGATAACGCCAAGAAGACGATCGAGGACGGTCTCTACGGCGGCAAGGGCTCGCCCGCGCACGCCGCCGGCATCACGGGAGACACCGTCGGCGATCCCTACAAGGACACCGCCGGCCCCGCGATCAACCCGATGATCAAGATCGCCAATATCGTCGCGATCCTGATGATTCCGCTGATCGCCTCGATCCACTGATCGATCCGGACAGATAACACAATGAGCGAGGGGGCCGAAAGGCCCCTTTGCTTGTTTCTGGGCGGCTGGTTTACTCAGCGGTAGCGGCCTGACCTGGGCGTGTGTCCAGCATCGTCACCCGCCGCATTTTTCAGGGTTAGTGGATGCTGGTAACAGAATCCAGCACGCACCCGGATAAAGAGCGATAGGGTTCTGCGGAAGCTGCAGACTGGTGGCGAGATCACTCGGAGGTTAGAAGGAATGAGCATCACCGACCCAGTAAACGCAAAGCAGATGTCGCAGCCAAACGAGGGGACGCCCCCCGTGGGCGAAACGGACGAGGAGCTACGCAACGAGGCGATCGCGAGCCTGGAACGGAAGCGCAAGTTCACCAAGGACGCCTTCGGTTACGTCACGGTGAACGGCGTTCTCTGGGTGATCTGGGTTCTGAGTGACCGCTCGAGCGATAGCAGCATGCCTTGGCCCGCGTGGGTTTCCGCAATCTGGGGATTTTTCCTTGCAATAGACGCCTGGAAGGCCTACGGCCCCTGGCCAAAAAGCCTGAACCGGTCGATCACCGAAGCGGACATCGAGCTTGAGATGAAACGGTCCCGCAGAGGGTAGTCGCGTCGCGGGCGGATGATCCAAGGAACAGGCGCCTGGATTAGGGAGGGATGCCGTCGCCAGGGACGGAGCTCAGGGGCGCCAGTAACTGCGGCTGAAGAGCACGGCGACGGGGATGATCTCCAGGCGTCCGAGCAGCATCAGCCCCGAGAGCACGAGCTTGGAGACGTCGCTGAAGGGAGCGAAAGAGCCCGTTGGGCCGGCGAAGCCGAGGCCCGGGCCACCGTTGGCGAGCGCTGCGGTGGCGTCGGCCAGCGCTGGGAAGACGTTCAGTGTGAAGTCCATCCGCGCCGCGTCGAGCTCGAGCGCAAGCACGCCCAGGGCGAGCAGCCCGAAGAAGATGAGAACGTAGGAGACGACGCCCCAAACCGCCCGCTCGTCAACGCGGCGGCGGTTGATGCGGATGTGCAGGACGGCCTCCGGGTGAACGGTCTGGGTCAGCTCGCGGTGCAGCAGCTTGCCGATGATCAGCATGCGTAGGATCTTCTGCGAGCCGGAGAGCGAGAACGCACAACCCCCGATCAACGCCAGCCCGACCAGGATCGCGGTTGCGGCGAGCGGCCAGGCCGAAATATTGTCGATCGCGAAGCCGCTCGTGGTGAGGAAGGAGACCGACTGGAAAAGCCCCTCGCGCAGCGAGCGCCAGCCGCTCGCCACGTTGCCGGCGGAGAGTGCTGCCGCAATGCCCACGGCTCCGAGCAGTGCGATCAGCACGTAGAGGCGTGTCTCGCTATCGCGCAGAAGCGCTCGCCCTTCGCGCCGCACGAGCCCTCTGAAGAGAAGCACGATGTTCGCGCCGGCCAGCGCCATGAAGGCGAACACGACTCCGTGAGTTGCAGTCGAAAAGTCCGCCAGCGACCCGGCATGGGGCGAGAAGCCGCCTGTTGAGACGGTGCTCAGGGCGAGACTGATAGCGTCGAAAACGCTCAGATGCTTATCGATATCGAAGAGCGCGAGGCAGCTGAGCGTGAGCGCCGCAGCGGCCGTGAGACCAAGGTAGAGAAGGCCGAAACGGCGAATCACTCTTTTCACGCCGCGTGAGAGACGCTCTACCTCTTGCCCGGGTGGCTCGGCGATGGCCGGCTCGCGTCCGCCGACGCGCAGGCGCGGCAACAGAGCCAGTGTGAGCACGATCACTCCCAGACCGCCCAACCACTGGCTGAACTGGCGCCAGAACAAAAGCGAGTGCGACAGTGTGCCCGGATCGGATAACACGCTGATGTTGGTGGTGGTAAGCCCGGCCATCGACTCCATGAAGGCATCTGTCCAGTGCTTCAGCCCGCCGCCACCAAGTAAATAGGGGACGCTGCCGAGCAGCGCCGCGGCCAGCCAGGCAAGCACGATGACGAGGAAAACCTCTCGCGTTCCGAGGCGACCCTTGCCGCGATTGGCTCGCTCCAGTAGGTAACCAACCGCCAGGCCGATCGCGAGTGGAATCAGGAAGGGGAGAGGATCTTCGAGGTAGGCCGCGGCGACGAGCGCCGGCAGGGCGAAGGCCAGGCTGACGACCTCCAAAACGCGCCCCAGCGCGTGCAGGCTGGCACGAACGCTGACGCCGATCGAGCGGCGCTTGACTGCGCGCTGAAACCGTTGCCTACCCGTCACAGTTCGCGCTCGAGCTCGCCGGCGTGCTCGGACTCGGTGAAGACGATTACGCGATCACCTCGCTGTAGACGATCGTGGCCGTGCGGGAAGATGGCGCGGTCGTTGCGGATGATCGCACCGATGAGCGCACCGCTAGTGGGTAGGTCGCTAAGCGGTTTTCCGATCAGCTCGTTGTCTTCGCGCACCGTGACGTCGAGAATCTCGAAGCGATTGCGCTCGAGTATCGAGATCTGCCGGGTGCGCGGGTCATGGGCGAAGCGAACGATCTCCTCAGAGGTGATCATGCGCGGGTTCAGGGCCACGTCGATTCCCGATTTCTCGAAGACCTCGATCGAGACGGCGTCATGGACGATGGCGATGGTGAAGGGCACACCGTGCAGCTTGGCCAGCGTCGCTGCGTAGTGGATCTTGGCGTCTTCGCGCATCGCGAAGACGGCCACCTCGGCGCGTCCGATCTGCTCGCGATCGAGGAAGTCGGGGTTCATGCCGGTTGCTTCCAGCACGCGGGCTTGGGGAAGCAGTTCCGCGATCTGGTGCGCGCGTCTGGCATCGGCCTCGATGATGCGCACGCGGCTGCCCTGCGAGAGCAGCACCCGCGCAATCGCCACGCCCGTGCGCCCGCCGCCGAAGACGACCACGTCGCCCGTTCGGTGTACACCGCTGGCGACGATCGCGCTCCAGAGGTTGATCGCCTTGGGCGATCCGATCACGACGGCACGGTCGCCGGGCTCGACTCTCTCGCTGCCGCGCGGAACAATGCGTTTCCCCTGACGGATGATGCTGACGACGCGCGAGTCATAGGGAACTGCGCTCTCGCGCAGGCGCTTGCCGATCACCGCGCCGGAGCTGATCTCGCGCGGCACCTCGAACTCGACCATCTGCACCTGGCCGTTAGCGAAAACATCGGTCTGGCGAGCCGCCGGAATACCGATGATGCGCGAGACGGCAAGGGCTGCCTCAAGCTCCGAAGAAACCACGAAGTCGACGTCGAGGAAATGGTCGCGCCAGACCTCCAGGTACTCCTCATTGGAGACGCGAGCAATCGTCTTGGCGTTCGGAGCAAGGCGGCGCGTGAGCAGGCAGGCGATCAGGTTGGCCTCGTCCTGCGAGGTGCAGGAGATGAAGAGATCGGCCTCGGCGATGCCTCCCTGCTTGAGCACGCGACGGCTGGTGCCGTCTCCCTCGACCACGGCCACGCCGTAGTTCTGCACCAGCTCGGCCAGACGCTCGTGGTCGCGATCGACCACGGTGAACTCGTGCTCGCCGCGCAAGGCCTCGATAATCGTCGTTCCCACCTGCCCGGCTCCGACCATGAAAATCTTCATCGCTCGAGAAACTTATAGCTAGCCGCAGTCGGATGCGGTGCCTGAGCGTGGGCGGTAGCTCGCGCGGGTCTCCTTCCCTTCACCGACGACCGGGCGGCGCACTAGAGTGCCCTCGTGCCGAGGCGAAGAGCGCAGCGACTCGAACGCGTGCTGGGCACGCCGGCTCTCTTTGCGACCGCCTACGGCAACGTCGGCTCCTCGATCTACTACACGCTCGGTCTGACGGTCGCCTACGTGCTCAAGCACGCGCCTTGTAGGGTGATGGTCGTCTCAGCTTCAGCCTCGCCGGCATGAGTTTCTACCGCCTCTCGATAACCTTCACCTCGCTGGCCTTGATCTGCCTCGGCGTTGCGATTGTAGTGCGGACTGCGCTTGCCGGCGGTGGCGTCTTCGGTTTTTTGATCGGGCCGCTTTTCGCCGCTGCCGGGGCCGGGCGCCTGTATCTCTCGCGACGTCAGTGATGGGTCGTTCGAGTCGCTGTTCTCTCCTAAGCCGAGCGCCAGCGCTCGCGGGCCCTGTGGTCGGCGGGCGCCTTCACGAGTTATTTAGCCCCCTCCCGCACGTCACCGTTAAGCTCGGCGCAGATGGCTAGAAAACGTCCACGCCTGAAGCGCGTTCTCGGCGGGCGAGATCTTTTCTCGATCGCCTACGGCGAGGTGGCCTCCTCGATCTACTTTGCGCTCGGCATCGTGGCCGCACGGGCGCTCGGCCTGACGCCGCTAGTGCTCCTGGTTGTCGGGGCGCTCTGCCTGCTCGTTGCGCTTTCCTACGCCGAGGCGATCACCTCCTCACGCGAGGCGGGAGGCTCCGCGACCTTTGTTGGCCGGGCTTTCGGCGATCTGGCCGGTTTCGTCGTCGGCTGGGTGGTGATGCTCGATTACCTGATCGTCATCGCCCTGACGACGCTCTTCGTGCCGCATTACCTGAGTGCCGCCTTCCAGATCTCGATTCTCAGGCGGCCGCCTTTCGACATGCTGATCGGCGTTGGGCTGGTGGTCGGCCTGACCCTGATGCGCCTCGCATTTCGGCCGAGCCTCTATCGCTTCGGCATCATCCTGGCCGTTCTCGACCTGGCCACTCAGATCATCCTGATCGGGCTCGGGCTGAAGATGCTCTTCTCCTGGAACGGGCTCGCCTCCGGCGTGCATCTCGGTAGCACGCCGAGCTGGGGCTCGCTCGCTTTCGCCCTGTCGCTGGCGATGCTGGCCTTCACCGGCATTGAGACCGTTGCCAATCTCTCGCAGGAGAGCCGCAACCCTGAGGGACTGCCGCGAAACCTCTTCGCGGCGATAGGCAGCGTGATCGCCGTCTACGTGCTGATCGCCGTCGTCGGCCTGTCCGCGTTCCCGGTCAAGGATGGCCACACCGCGCTCGGCGATGAGTGGAAGCGCGCTCCGTTGATGGGAATCGTCTCGGCCCTTTCCTCGCACATGCCGAGCGTCCTGGCCACGCTGCTGAGGGTGTTCGTTGGCCTGAGCGGCGTGGCAATTCTGCTTCTGGCCGCTACGACGGCCATATCTGGCTTCGCCCGTCTTACTCGCTCGCTCGGCGAGCACCGCATGCTGCCGGCGCCCTTCGGCCGCCTCTATCACCGCACGCTCGTGTCGCCGCAAGCGCTGGCGATGATCGTGATCGTGTCCGGCGGGCTCCTGATCGCGACCGAGCCGCTGCATCGCTCGGGCCTGCAGGGACAGGCGACCTTCCTGACCAGCCTGTTCTCGTTCGGCGTTCTGATCGCTTTCAGCGCCATCCAGCTCGCTGTGATCAAACTCCGCTACAGCGCCCCGAGCCTCTACCGCTCCTACCGCGTCCCCTGCTCGATCCGTATCTTCGGCGGCGAGCTTCCACTGCCCGCTGTGCTCGGGTCGCTCGTCACGATCTTCATTTTCGTTCTGACGATGATCACTCATGTGGCCGCTCGCTACGGCGGCCCGATCTGGCTGCTCTTGGGGCTGGCGATCTTCGGGCTTATCCGGCGCCAGCGCGGTAACGGCCTGCTCGAACAGGTCGGGGCCGGCGGCGAGCAGGAACTGCCCGAAGCCGGGTTCACGACCATCCTGGTGCCGATGAAGCTGGGCGACATCGGCGAGGAGATGATGGCGACGGCGGTGAGGATTGCCCAGGAGCGAAGCGCCTCGCTGATCGTCCTGAATGTCATCGAGGTGCCGCTTGAGTACGCGCTCGATGCGCCGCTCGCGCAGCCAGAGCGTCTGGCCGCGGAAACTCTGGCCGATGCACAGGCTCTCGCCGATGAGAACGAAGTACCGATACGCGGCTACACGGTGCGCACGCGCTCGATTGGGGCTGCGGTCGTCGAGCAGGCGCGCGAGGTCGGCGCCGACCTGATCGTCATCGGCTCGGGCGCCCGCTGGCGCCGCCAATCCCGCTTTTTCTCGCCGACCGTGGAGTACGTGCTGCGCAAGGCGCCCTGCGAGGTGATGATCGTCTCCTTCCCCGAAGACGCCTTCGAGGGCTTGGCGGAGCCCGAGCCGGAAGAGACGAGCCGGGGTGACGACTCGCTCTAGGCCTCGACGCGTCGACTAGGGGCCTATCCCGGCAGGCCCACACGACCGATGCGGCCGATTCGCGGCGCCAGCAACCACTCGATCCGCTCACCGCACTACCAGTGCGCTTTCGCGGCTCGCGCGGCCCCTGGCATCCATGCCTCGACCACCTCAGCCGCGTCGCCCTACCGGGATAGGCCCTAAAAATCGACGTAGATGAACTGCGAGATACCGCTGGAGAAGACGAAGGCGGCGGCGATAAGCAGCGCCCAGATCAGGCCGATAGCGATATCGATCACGAGCAGCTTCGCGCGCTGGCTCCTGAATCTCCTCACAGTAGCCTCTCCAGCATGTGCCAGAAGCGGTCGTAGGGCATTACGAACAGGCCCCAGCCCAGGGTCACGAGCGCGAACGTGAACAGGCCTCCGGCGGCGCTACCGGCGTAGTGCAGGAGCTTGCCGGCGGCTCCCCGGCTCAAGGAGGGGACGGCAGCCAATAGGGGCTTTCGGCCGAGCTCGCTCCAGAGCCGGTGCCCCACCAGGAGCAGGCCGTTGAAGGCGCCCCAGGCGGCGAAGTGCCAGGCAGCGCCGTGCCAGATGCCGACGATGGTGAAAGCCACCATTAGATTCAGGCAGGTCACGACGAGGCCGCGGCGGTTACCGCCGAGCGGGATATAGATGTAGTCGGTAACCCAGCGGGTGAGCGACATGTGCCAGTGGCGCCAGAAGCTCTGGATGCTGGAGCGCAGGTAAGGCCAGGAGAAGTTCTCGGGCACCGTAATGCCGAACAGGCGCGCCGAGCCGATGGCGATGTCCGAGTAGCCGGAGAAGTCGAAGTAGATGTGCAGGGAATAGGCAACCAGGGCGCTGACGATTTGGAACTTCGAGGCCTGGTCGAGCGAGCCGGTCGAACCGAGTGGTCCCAACCAGAGCGTGAACGTGTCTGCCAGCACCATCTTCTTGGCCAGCCCTACGGCGATACGCGTGATGCCGGCGCTGACGTCGCCTGCGTCGGCGCGGACCGCTTTAACCTGCGGCGAGAACTGCTGGAAGCGCTTGATCGGTCCGGCGACCATGGTCGGCGCGAACATGGCGAAGGCTAGGAAATCGCCGAGGCTGTGGCGCTCGATCGTGCCGCGGCGGATGT
>Ga0209226_10000619_pt1 | contig 18560 bp, 16 predicted proteins | sample BarGraNGADG00212_2_FD_184497 | JGI IMG/M metagenome (GOLD analysis project Ga0209226, IMG submission 184497) | Arctic peat soil microbial communities from Barrow, Alaska, USA - Barrow Graham LP Ref core NGADG0011-212 (SPAdes) (version 2) | ecosystem: Environmental > Terrestrial > Soil >...
GCGCGCGGTGCCCCGGCAGGGGCAGCGCACGCCCGCCCCGCGCTCGCACGGGAACCGGCGGCCCCGGAGGCAACCGAGAGCGGGCGTGCAACGGTCGGGCATACTCCGAGGCATCCATCCGATAGCGGAGCCTCAGCCCGCAGCGGAGCGGGTCCAGCGCCCCTCCCAGGACAGCTCGTCAACTTTCGTGCGGAGCACGCTCCCCAACCACTGCCAGAGTCGGCGCTTGACCCGCGAGAGCGAAGGGCCAGGCTCAGCGACAGGATGGACGCCGGCAGGCGGCATCGAACCCGCAACCGGCCAGCGCGCAGCGGCCTGCGAGCCCCCGAAGCGACGGGGCGGATTGGCAACACGTCGGCAACCCGACCTGGGTCCCGCCGGAGCAGCCCTGCCCGAGCTCCTTCCGGAAGCACAACGCGGCATCGGCGCAGCCGAGCTGACTGTGTGGTGGAGGTTGCCAGCCCTGTTGGTGGCCGGCGTCCTCGGGCCGCCTCCTGAGCGGGAGAGGCTCGCAGGCAGAGCATCCCCGTCCGTAGTCCCCGGGCTGCACCATGGTCGGCACCGGCCCCAGGGTGCGGGTGGGAGAGGAAATCCGGGACACCTCTGGCACTAGCAGTTTTTCCGTGGTTTGGGTTGGCCTGGCGTGTTGCGTTCTGGTGCGCGCCCCTGCCTGTATGGGGACTTTTCGTTCTGCCCGTCAGCGCCGCCGCCGCGACGCGCTGGTGGCGCGGCCACCCGGGGTGGGTGTGCGGCCGTGGTGATGACGATGCATCGTCTTTCGGCGGGGGCGGGGTATCAGTACTTGCTCAAGCACACGGCGACGGGTGACTGCGACCGCACCGGGTCGTCGCCGTTGACGGCGTACTACACCGAGTCGGGCAACCCGCCGGGCCGGTGGCTGGGTAGTGGCCTGGGCGGTGTCGACGACGGTGCGGGCGTGGCCTTGGGTGCGATGGTGACCGAGCCGGGTATGGCGAACCTGTTCGGGGCGGGTAGGGACCCGGTGACCGGGGCCGCGTTGGGTCGGGCGTACCCGGTGTTCGTCCCGGCGGTGGAGCGGATCGCGGCGAAGGTCGCCGAGTTGCCGGTGGCGATGACGCCGGAGGCGCGGGCGGCGGCGGTCGACACGATCACCCGCCTGGAGCTGGGCAAGGCCCGGCCGGGCGCGGTGGCGGGGTTCGACCTGACGTTCACCCCGGCGAAGTCGGTCTCAACGCTGTGGGCCCTTGCGGATGACGCCACGCAGCACGCGGTGCTGGTGGCGCACCGCGGCGCGGTGGAGGAGGCGTTGGCGTTCGTGGAGCGCACAGCACTGTTCACCCGGACCGGGACGGCCGGTTGTGAGCAGAAGCGGACGACGGGTGTGCTGGCGGCGGCGTTCGACCACTGGGACTCCCGGGCGGGTGACCCGAACCTGCACACCCACCTGGTGATCGCCAACAAGGTCCGCACCGCAGATGGCAAGTGGCTCTCGGTGGACTCCCGGGCGTTGCACCACGCGGTGGTGACCATCTCGGAGGTCTATGACGACCTGTTCGCCGACCGTCTGGCCGGGCGGTTGCCGGTGTCGTGGGGGTGGCGTCATCGGGGTCCGCGCCGCTCACCGGGGTTCGAGCTCGACGGGGTCGATGACGACCTGATGCACGAGTTCTCCACCCGCACCACCCAGATCGATGAGGCGATGACGGGCGCCGTCGCGACCTTCTATGCGTCGCGTGGTCGGGGGCCGAACCGGATCGAGATCTCCCGCCTGCGCCAGCAGGTGACCCGTGCCACCCGCCCGGACAAGCACGTCCACCCGTTGCGGGACCTGTTCACGGCGTGGCGAAACCGGGCGAGCGCGCGCACCGGGAAGACCCCGGAGGAGCTGACGGCCGCGGTCCTCCAGGCTTCCCGCGCGACGCCGATGACGGCGGCGCAGGTCCCCGAGGTCGTCATCGGTCACCTGGCCGTACACGCCACCGGGGAGGTGATGACGCGCCGCTCGACGTGGACCCGGTGGAACGTCCTGGCGGAGGCGGCCCGGGCCACCCGGGGGCTGCGGATGGTGTCCGCCGAAGACCGGTGGGTCCTCCTCGACCGGGTCGCCGACGCGGTCCTGGCGGGGTGCGTCAGCCTGGAGGCGCCGGAGCTGTTCAGCGTGGCCGGGGAGTATCAGCGACCGGACGGGTCGTCGGTGTTCACCAGGCCGGGGGAGGCCCGTTACACCCACCGCCGGGTCCTGGACGCCGAGACCCGGCTGCTGGCCGCCGCGCAGGACACCGGCGCCCCGGTCGCCATCAGGGGTGTCGCCCTGTCCCGGGTTGACCAGCCCTTGCACCGTGCGGACGGGCGGGTCGTACGCCTGGCCGGCGACCAGGCCGACGCGGTGCGCGCCGTGGCCTCCTCCGGGCGGCGCCTGGATGTGCTGGTCGGCCCGGCCGGCACCGGGAAAACCACCACCCTGGCCGCCCTCAAAGCAGTGTGGGAGACCGCCCACGGGCGGGGCAGTGTGCTCGGGCTCGCGCCGTCGTCGGCCGCCGCCGCCGAGCTCGGCGAAGCCCTCGGCGTCGCATGCGAGAACACCGCCAAATGGTTGTACGAGTCGGTTGGCCCCGGCGCGGTCCTCCGCACCGCCTACCTGACCCGGTTGGCCGTCGACCGTCAGGGCGCGCAAGGCCTCGCAAACCGGCTGCGGTTGCGGACCATCGACACCGCGATCCAGAACCTGCACGCCGAGCAGGCACGGTGGACGATGCGCCCCGGCCTACTCGTCATCGTCGACGAAGCCTCCCTGGCCGGCACGTTCACCCTGGACGCCCTGACCGCCCAGGCCAACGCCGCCGCCGCCAAGGTCCTCCTCGTCGGTGACCACGCCCAGCTCTCCGCGGTCGACGCCGGCGGGGCGTTCAACCTGCTCACCGAGCGCGGCCGACCCGCGGTGCTGACTTCACTGTGGCGGTTCAGCCACCGGTGGGAAGCCGGGGCCACCAGCGGGCTGCGCACCGGCAACCCGACTGTCTTGGACATCTACGCCGACCACGAGAGGATCAGCGCCGGCCCGGCGGAGGTCATGTGTGAAGCCGCATACACCGCCTGGCAGGCCGACACCGAGAACGGCACCCCCGCCATCCTCCTTGCCGCCGACGCCCACACCGTCGAAGCGCTCAACACCCGCGCCCACAACGACCGCGTCACCGACGGCCTCGTCGCCAATGAGGGGCTGACCACGGCTGACGGGACGGTGATCGGCGTCGGGGACCGGGTCGTGACCCGCTCCAACAACCGGCGCCTGCGACTGCGCGGTGGGTTCGTGCGCAACGGTGACCTGTGGAGCGTCACCCGCGTCGGAGGGGACGGGTCCCTGGCTGTGACACGGCTGCGTCGCACCGGCGCCCACACGGGGGCCAGCCTCGACATGCCCGCCGACGCACGCGACGACGTCGTCGTGCTGCCCGCCGACTACGTGACGACCAATGTCGACCTCGGCTACGCCACGACCACCCACCGCGCCCAGGGCATCACCGTCGACCACGCGCACGTCCTGGCGAGCCCGGGCATGGTCCGCGAGAACCTCTACGTCGCGATGACCCGCGGCCGGCACACCAACCACGTCTACGTCGCCGTCGACGACGTCGACCCCACCTGCGACTACCTGAGCGACCCGCACGCCACCCCCGCTGGGCGCGACGTCCTCGAACGGATCCTCGCCACCTCGGGCGCCGAACTGTCCGCCACCCAGACGATTGCCGCCCGGCAGAACGAAGCCGGGTCGCTCAAACGGCTACAACCCATCCGTCAGACCCTGCTCGCCGACGCCGTCACCCACCACTGGGCCGCAACCCTGCACGACGTCGGACTGACCGCCGACCACGTCGACACGGTCATCGCCTCACCACAGTGCGGACCACTGCTGGTGGCCCTGGAACGAGGCACCGCCCTCGGCCGCCCGATGGACCACCTCCTGCGGGACCTCATCAACGCCCGCCCCCTGGGCGAGAACGCCGACCCGGCCGACCCGGCCGACCCAGCTGGTGACATTGCTGCCGTCCTGCACGCACGTGTCCAGGCTTGGCTGCACACCCAGGTCGACAACTTCCAGGCCATCACCACCACCCCCAGGGCAGAGGACCTGCCACCCGATACGGCCGAGACCCTGCGCCAGGTCGACGAGCTCATCGCCGCACGCATCCAGGCCTTGACCGACCACGCCCTCACCTCCCGCCCCGCGTGGCTGACCACGCTCGGACCCCGACCCGACGACGACCCGGGCACCTGGCGGCAGCAGGTCGCAGCGATCGCCGCCCACCGCGACTTTGCCGACGGCCCGACCCTCATCCGAGCCGCCGAACCACCCCAGCCACCCCTCGCACCACCCGCAGCAGCACCCGACGCCCACGAATGGAGCCGATCGCTATGAACACTCGCCGAACCCGCACCGAAGACAACAACGACGCGTTCTACCCGGCGTCGGTGCTGCCCCAACCCGGCGGCCTGGCCATGCCCGTCTGCTGGGCCGCGCACAGCCCCGCCGACTACGAGGGCCTGCTCGCCGACCTCGACGTGTGGGTCACCTGGCTCGCCGACCACTACTCCCTGGACCGACGCCACATCCCTCAGTGCTGGGCCCAACACTGGGAGCTGGTCGAAGAGCTCTCCGCCCTACAGCTGGCCTGGGAAGGCGCCTACGCCACCATCGCCCACACCGACGCACCCCTGACCTGGCACGAACACTTCCACCACACCCGCACCCGCCTCGCCGAATGGGTCGCAAGAACCGGCTGCAGGCCTGGGGAACACCGGTCGAGCTAGCTTGTGAGAACTGCCGAACCCGGGGCCCGCGTCCGCGCGGCACGTTGACATCCACTGGGCTGGATCTGCTGCAAAGCCCGCGAATTCGACTGTGCCCGAGATCGCGCGAGTGCGAGGTGGCACGATGGCGCTGGAAGTGGGTGACCGGCGGGTCGACGGCCAGATGCCGGTCACACTCGCAGCGCCAGCGTTGGCGCTCGAGTCCCGCCCGGACGTTCGTCCCGGAACGTCATGTCACCTTGTTCGATATGTGTCTGCTACTGTCGCCGCGCTTGCCAGTCTTTTAGTTGCTCTTCGCGGTTCGTGGTGAACTGTCCTGTTGATCGGGGTGTTCACGCGGCGGTCTTAGCGGCGCTGGTCAGCAGGATACGGCTGCGGTAGTTTTCGGCGTTGCGGAAGCCGCGGCCGGTGCGCTTGATTTGTTTGATTGTCGTGTTCGCGGCCTCGGTGCGGGCGTTGGTCACTCCGGTGATGATCAGGACCTCGATGGCCGACCACCATGCCTCGATGGCCGCGACGAGCGGGTCGCTCTCGGCCGTCGCCGCGACCTTAGCGACGGCGTGCAGGGTCTGCATCGCGGTCGCCGCCCGGTCCAGTGATGCTGCTGCGAGCAGGAGGCGCAGGGGTTCCTTGACGGCCCAAGCCCACTCGAGCTGGCCGGTCGGGTCATCGACGGCGAACATGTGCTCCAGGCGGGCCCACGCGCGCGCCCGCGAGCATCGACTCGCACGACCGCAACGATCCGTCAGGTGTAGACGCGTTGTGGGGCGAGGTCGAATTTCACGTCAGGGAAGCGGGTGAGGAGCTCCTTCTTGATTCGACTGATCGTGGAGCCGGCCACGGCAGCGGACGCGTACCCGTGCGCGCGGGCGATCTCGGCGTTGGTCGCACCGGTCAGGTGCTCGTTGATGACGGACTGCTGGACGGGGCCCAGGACCGCGATGATTCGCCGGTACTGATCGCGGGAGATGACGCCCGCGCTGGGGCCCATCTGGTGTTCGAGGCGACCGAAGAGCTCGTCGTCGTCGACCACGATCGCTCGCTTCTTGCGGACGAGGTCGATTAGGCGGCACCGGGTGGCTGTCGCCGTCCAGCCCATCAGGCTGATCGGCTCGGTGGTCCGTTTGAGGTACTGCTCGGCGATGTCCTGCGCGACGTCTTCGGGGCCCATGTCACCACGTCGGGCGAGGGCGCTGTCCCCACGGCAGACGCGTAGCGCGCACTCCCGGACCTGGGTGAAGCGCCGCACCAGTTCCTCGCCCTCGGGGCGCGGCTCGCCCTCGAGGTCGTCGTCGTAGCCGTGCTCAGACATGCAGTCCAGCCTATTCCTCGCGGTTTCGCCCAAGGGCCGACCGCGCCGATGCCGGGCGGATCCGCAGGTAGATGTTGCTGCCAATGCTGACAAACGGCACCGGGCTGCGCCTCGTCCTGCGTAGGGGCGCTGCTCCTCACCTCAGCGACGTCACCTGTGGTCGGCCTCCTCACGTGCACTGTGCCGGTGATGTTAAGGAACTGCTCGGCCCCGCGCCCCACTCAATGCAACAACCACCACTACTGGGGAGCACGCGATGGCCAACATCAGCCAAGTGAGTGAACACGTCTGGACCGGGGGAGACCTTCCCTTCCACATCGGCGAGACCGCAATGCTCGCCGACCTGCACCAGATCCAGGAGGTCGGCATCACTGACATCATCGACAACCGACTCGAATGCTCGGACGAAGAGTTTGTAGCCGCCCACGCGCCCAACGTGGGGTACCTGTGGAACGGGCAGGACGACGTCGGCCAGAAGATGCCCGACTCCTGGTTTGACGACGGGGTCGCCTTCGCCCTGCAGGCCATCGCGGACAACCCGGACGCCCAAGTACTGGCGCACTGCCACATGGGCATCAACCGTGGCCCGTCGATGGCGTTCGCGATCCTGCTCGCCCTCGGGATGGATCCCGTGGCTGGGTTGACCGCCATCCGTCGAGCCCGACCGATCGCCGCCATCTCCTACGCCGGGGACGCCCTGGACTGGTGGCAGCGCGAGAGCGGCTGCCCTGCGGGGGTGGTCGGTCGTCAGCGCGCCGAGGTTACAGCGTGGCACCGCGCGAACCCCCTCGACGTCGTGCGCATCATCCGCAAGTTGCGCACCGCCGAGTTCAACGCCCTGCCGCTGTCCGCCTGAACCCGCGACGTACCAGCCGGCCGCCAAGGCGGCTGACCACGAGTTCCCACCAGGTAGGTGCACAAGTGATCGAACGATGGAAGGTGACGTGATCTCATGATGGTGATGCCGAACTTGTATGTCGGCCGGGGAACCCACTTCGGTTCCCTGAGCATGTTCCCGGTCTGGGCCGAGGGGCCGGTCGTTGCGGGCCTTGCCAGTGGCTGCGGCGCGAACGTGCTCGTCGCAGAGCGGGAGGGCCACCCCGTCGTCGGCGAGCTGGCCTTGACGAACCTCAGCGCCCGGCCGGCGCTGCTTCTCGCCGGGGAGCCCTTCGAAGGTGGATGGCAGCACCGCGTCCTTTACCACGACCTCCTGCTGATGCCCGGCCAGCGCCTGGTGGCCAGCGTCTGCTGCGTCGAGCATGGCCGCTGGAACGCTCAGGGCGCCCACCGGCGCCAGGCACGCCGGGCGTCCATGATGGTCCGTGCAGCCCAGACCACCACCTCGCCGGCCGAACGCCAGCACGAGGTCTGGGAGCGGGTTTCGCGCTATGACCGGGCGTTCGGCGCATCCCCGACGGCGTCATACGTCGACCACCTGGACCACCGTGCCGCCTGGACCCTGAGCTCGGGACCCGTCGACTCCTCATCGATCTGGGAGGCCATCCAGGGGATCCGTGCGATCCCCGGGCAGCGGGGCGTGCTGATCGGGCTCGGCGGGCAACCAGCTTTCCTGGAGCTGTTCCCCGCCGCTGCGGGTCTACGCGGTCACCTGGGCGCACTACTCGAGGCGGCTGCACTGGACGCTGCGCTGATGCCGTGCGAGCGCACCCCAGGCCGACGCGCCCGCCGGTTCGTCGCGGCGCTGGCCGGAGCACGGTTGGGTGCACACGTCGGCGTCGACGCGGGCTCCGGGCAGGCTCTCATCGCCCGGTCCAGCAGTCACGAGATCCGCGCCCTGGCGTGGAATGGCCAACTTGTGCACGCGGCGGTCTTCAACCGGCGCCACACCCTCATGGACGTTGCCTGAGCCGTAGAGACGCGCCTGGAGCTGGCCCGACGGTTCAGCCGCGCGAACCGGCGAGGCCAAGCTCGCGGCGTGCGATGGCGTACTTGGCCTCGAGCCGTGCGCGCAAGTTCGGCGCCAGGATCTCCAGGCGCCTCGGATCGGTGTTGTCGGCCAAGTCGGCCACCTTCACGGTCAACGCGATCGGGTTGGCCTTGACCCGCGCATAGTAGTCGCCGCTCGGTTCCCCGGCTCGGTGCGTGATCGCGTCCACCGCATCGGCGACCTGCGGCCCGAAAGCGGTCTGGACGTCTGCGAGTCGGATCGCGGTGTCCTCGACGACGTCGTGCAACCAGGCGACGACGGTTTCTTCCCGAGTGGGCTCCACCAGGTGCCCGATGACTCGCGCGGGGTGCTCGATGTAGGGAAGCCCGGCCTTGTCGACCTGTCCGTGGTGGGCGCTGGCCGCCATGACCTGCGCCGCCTGCACGCTCACATCGGTCAATGCCACAGCTGCTCCTGGGAAGTCGCCCGTTCGGTCATCGGTTGTGGAGTCGTCCTCCTCGCCGTCTGCGGATTCGTCCGTGACGGCGGCGTCGAGGTCCTTTTCCAGTCCGGTGATGGTTGCGTAGAGATCGCTCAGACTGAAAGGAAATGTCAACCCGACGCCTTCGTTGCGGATCCCCAGGATGAGAGTGATATTAGGCTCGGCGGCGTCGAGGTCCAGCCACAGGTCGTCATCGAGCTCGGTCGCTGACTCCAGGAACTCGCAGAGCTCTTGTTGGGTCTGAGCGCCGGTCAACGCGATGAGCTCGGCGAGGGCGTGAACTTCGGTCGCGCCCTCCAACCACCGCGGGCGCTCACCCGTGGTGTTCGGGTCGTCCCAAATGTGACCGCAGAAGGAACAGTGCCAGTCCGGAGGCGTTCTGGGTCCCCACCTGCCCAACGCGATCCGGCGCGACTCCTTCGCGCCGCACATCGGACAGCTCGGTCGCCCCGCACGCTCGGCGTCCTCGAGGAGGTCCGCTTCGGGGCTCGGTGACCCTTTGATCTCCTGTTCCTCGCCCGCGGTGGTCACGGGTTCGCTGGGCTGGGGAATCAAACGGGCCTGCCACCGGGCAAAGACGTCATTGAAGACGTCGAGTTCGCAGGCATGGTCGATGCCGGAAAACGCGCATCCGGTGCGGTAGCCGTCCACGATGGCGCTGAGCGGGAGGTAGCAGCACTCGGCGAGCAGACCGCCCAGGAGGGCAGCGACCGGCCAGTCGCGAACCCGTTGCGCCGCCACGCCCGCATCCTCGTACGCCTCGATGAGGCCGTGACGACTCCAGCGCAGTTCCACAGTCATCTCGGCACCGGGGTTGAACGACAGGGCCCTGTCCAGGGCGTCCCGGGCAGGCCACAGCGGGTCGTCGTCGCCGGCGAGGAACGCTGACGCATCGGCGGGCACGATCTGAAGGACGAACAGCCACGGGTTGTCGTCAATGAAGACCCCGGCGATGCCGCCCGCCTGCAGGGGCAGGTGACTGGTCAGAAAGTCGGCCTCGACATCTGCGTGCTGGCCGTCGGGCAGACGGATCAGATGGCCGATGACGAGGTTCGCGTCCTTCGGATCATCGACCCAGGACGCCTTCCAGATGTTTGTCATGCGGGACCCGTCCGGGAACGGCAGCGTGTTGAACAGGTATGTCATGAGCCCAGGTCCTGTCTCGGCGCATCGTCGTCCCCGTTTCGACCAAGCCGGCGCAGGTCGTGGGCGGCAATCACCAGGACCGTTCGACTGGTCTCGAAGTCGATACTGTCCGGATCCAGCACCTGGGCCCTTAGGTCCTCGATCATGGTGACCTCGATCGCCACGCGGACGTCGGTGCTCGACATGGCAGAAATCGTCAGGCCCATCGCCTCGTCGATGAATGTCGGCAGCGACTTCTCGGGGTGGAAGTCACTCGCCGCGCGGAACAAGAACTGCGACAGCCGCTCGACGAACCCCGGGCCAGCAGCCCGCGACAGGTAGTGGGTGATCCTGTCGGGGCTGAGCAGGCCCACATCGAAGGCGAGCGCCGTCCCGTTACCTCGCGACTCGCGCGCGGGTATCACCTGGCTGCGCATAAATACTGCCGCGCCGCCGTATCCGGGCATCCGCAATGTGCGGCGAGCGTAACCATCCCAGACGGCTGGCAGGCCTTGCCTCGGATCTCGGGGCATCATTTCCCTCATAGGAATGATTGTCTCACGGGGGTCCGACACTCCCGGCGTGGTCGCCAGCGCGCGAAGGCCCCGTTGACTTCTTTGGTGTCCGTTTCCTGGGTGCAATCTTCCCGGGCCCGACGTTCAACCCTGGCGTTCGGCCTCATCCACGATCTCGGCGATCGCCGCACCGAGCCGAGCGATCCGGTCGGGGTCGGGGGAGGCGTCTGCTCGGGTGAACAGGTCGCGGCGGATCTCGATCATGAGCGAGGAAACTCTGTGGTCCGTTTCGTAGTGCCGCAGCGGAACGTAGGTCCCACCGAACGGCTCGTTGACCCGCACGTCACCGAATCCCGACAGTGCCGACCGCGCAGCCGCCATCAACCAGCCCGGCGTGTGGGTCCGGTCTTCCCCCAGGCAGATGTCCGGTCGCGCGTCGTCCTGATGCAGCTCATAGCGCTGGGGGCGCAGCGTGAAGGAGTGCAGGTCGAAGATGACCGCCCGCCCGACGGCGGTCAGCCGGTCATCCACCTGGTCGGCCAGGGCGGTGGAGTACGGGGCGAAGAACTCCGCGAGCAGGCGTTCGTCACGGGCCGCATCCGCTCCGCGCAGCGACCGCCCGGTGGAAGTCTTGGTGTAGACGGCTGCCATCCCCACGGCCGCCATCTCCTCGCGCTCGTCGGGGAACCGTTCGGGGTCCACGACCAGGCGCGACGTGCAATTCACGAACTGCCAGGGCCGTACCCGGGAGCAACGGGCGACCTGGTCCGCAACGAGGTCGGTGTGTGCGTCGGTCATCGCGCCCAGCTCGCGCACCAGCTCGTCGTCGTCCAAGACGATGCCCGACCGCACCCAGTCGGGGATCACCCGACTGGAATGGGGGACGTGGAGGACCACTGTGGAGCCCGTGTCACCCCCGATGACCTCGAACGACGGGCCTTTGGCCAGGGCAGGTGAGCGCGCAGGCTCGGCGGTGAGGCTGTCGGACCCGTCGCTGTCGTTCGCTGGTTGGTCGGGCGCACCGTGCTCGCGGGCGGTCATAGTGCCTCGAAGTAGTCTTCGTCGAGGCGTTTGAGGACGTAGGTCGACTGGTCCTGGACGCCGACGTTGTTGAGCACCATGAGTCGGGCGAGCTCGCGTCCGTCGACCAGGACGATGCGTTCGCGCAGGAACCGCGTGTACTCCACGGCCTCACGGCTGTAGGTGCTGGTCGTGATGAACACCCCGCGATCGGCTTGCTGACCGTGCAGGGCCCCGACGAAGGCTTGGATGGCGGGGCGTCCGACGGAGTTGTCTGGCCCGTAGCGTTTGGCCTGCATGTAGATGCGGTCCAGGCCCAGGGGGTCTTGGCGGATGATCCCGTCGATCCCGCCGTCACCGATCTTGCCGGTGTGCTCCACAGCACCGGACTTCCCGCCGTAGCCCATGCCGGTGAGCACGTTCAGGACCAGGCGCTCGAAGGCGCCGGGGTCCAGGGCGCGCAACCGGTCCAGGAGCTCGGACTCCACCCCGGCGCGGTTCTCCCGCTCGGCACCGGACATCAGGTCTTCCGGGGTGGCCTCACTGGCAGCCGCGGGCACGGGAGCCACGTCGGTCGCCGCGTCGCCTTCGCCGTCGGGGGGCCGTGTGCCGCGCCGGGACCGGAACTCTTGGTAGGCGGGGTAGCGGTGCAGGTAGCTGATGTCGATGCGGTCGGGCTGCTCGGCCAGCGCCGCTTGGCCCGCGGCGGTGATGGCCGCCGATCCGCGCACGGGCCGGGAGATCAGGCCGGCTTGACCCAGGTGGGTCAGGGCCCACGCCTGCCGGTTCTCGAAGACGAGCTTGCCGTTGGGCAGCGCCTCAGCCCGGTCCTGCTCCTCGATGCGCAGGGTGTCGGCGACCTGGGCCGCGACCTCGCGCCACCCGCGGGTCTGCCCGTCGGCGAGCAGCCGCAGGGTGGGCAGCATGAAGTCCTGGAAACCGGCGACCGTCATGGTGTGGTGCTCCTTGAGCTCAGGTCGTCGAGCAGTGCGCAGAACCCGTGCTCGGTGACGATCGGGATGCCGTACCCGGCTGCTTTGCGGGCCTTGGTGGACAGGCTGTCCGGGTCGGCGGCCACAACCAGGGCGACCTTCTTGGTCACTGCGGGGTGAGCGATGAGTCCGGCGGCCATGGCGCGCGCGACCCAGTCCTCACGTGGTGCGTGCAGGTCCCCGGTGAAGACCACCAGGTCGCCGCAGTGCAGCCGGAACCTCGCCGGCGCCGGGGTGGGCGGGTCGGTTAGGGCTCCGTCGCTCGCGAGTCTGGCCGCGGCCACCCCAAGTGCCGCGTCCACTTCCTCGGGCACCAGGCACAGGAGCTCGGCGACGGCGTGCAGGTCGGCGAGCTCGGCGGGGCTCACCTCGCCGTCGTCCCAGGCCGCTCGGGCCAGCGCATCCAGGTAGTCGCGGTGCAGTCCGCGGGCCGTGCACTGGTCGATCCCCAGCTCGCTGGCGAACCCGGCCAGGGCGTCCTGCTCGCGCACGGAGACCACCCGGTCCAGCAGGGCGCGGTCCACCATCGCGAGGTACTGCTCCTGCTCCCACGCCGTCGCCTCCTGTGGAAGGCGTTCGACGAGCCGGGCCAGAAACGGCACCCGGCCCTCCGCGGCGCAACCGCGGCGCACACACGTGACTTCCGATGCCGGGATCAGTGGCCACCGGGCGGTGCTCGCCGCCTCCAAGGCGCGCACCCAGGGAGGCACCCACCCGGACTTCGCCTCGACGGGCAGCCGGCATCCCGGTTCGGCCTCTAGCGGCATCCCGGCAGCGTGCATCAGGTGGCGCAGCAGGGCCGCGGTCGCGGTGGCATCCGGCAGGGCCTCGTGGGCGTTGCCCAGCACGATGCCCGCGCTCGCGCAGCACCCGGCCAGCGACCGCGGCGCGCCCGGCAGCAGCCGAGAGGACCACTGCATCGTGCACAGCGTCGCCTTCGGAACCAGCGGAACGTCGTGGCCGAGCACACCAAACTCGTGCTGGACGAATCGCTGGTCGAACGAAGCGTTGTGGGCCACGAACACCCGCCCGACGAGCAACGCCGCAAGCGTCCCAGCGACCTGGGCGAACGTCGGCGCAAAGAGGACGTCGCCGGCGCTGATCGCGTGGATGTGCTGCGGCCCGAGGTCCCGCTGCGGGTTGACCAGGGTGGCCCAAGACTGCTCGATCTCACCTTGGGGTGAGACTTGGACGACGGCGATCTCCACGATCCGGTGCCCGCTCGGGAACAGACCCGTGGTCTCCACGTCGACCACCGCGTACCCGCGCACGACCCGCCTCTTTTGTCGACGCCGCTCCTGCGTGAGTTGTCGGCACCCACCGGTCGAAGGTTGACCACGTTGGCTGCACGAGTACCGAACCGCGGGCGACCGGCCTTGCGCGTCTCCGGAGCGGACCGGCCTCCCACTGGGAGCACCTGCGACACCGCGTGCAATTCACTTCGGCTCCCCGGGTGAAGCAGCCGCCCGGGCACCGAGGTCGACCCCGCCCCCCACGATCTCCGCCACCGGAATCTGGACGCCGTCGTCCTCCACGAGTCGTCGACCCACGAGCTGAGCCGAGGTCCTCCAGTTCGTTGTGTGCAAAGTCGAAGGAACTCCTACCCACGAGGACGGCGACGGCCGAGCCCGGCTCGCCTTGGATAGGGACTAGCGCGGCGTCGACGCGTGAGACGTAGTCGTCAGCATGCCCAAACAGCTGCCCGATGGTCGCGGCGGGCCACAGAAGAACGCCTGCACCAGGGCACCGGCGCCCACTCGAGACGACACTCAACCCCACCGAAAGCCGATCGACGAGCCAGGGTCAGGCTGCGAGAGCATCAGATATCAGACGCCGAGAATGTGTTCACGGATGGCCTTGAAATCTCCGGAATCGGCGGTGCGCCGCTGGATGTCGTTCGACGGACCCGGGGCGCCCGGCGCGATCAGCATGACCCGGTGGGCGTCGATGAGGAGGCCGGGGACCTGCAGTTCATCGATGTAGCGACGGATCTGCCGGAACTCCGCGGTGGCCGACCAATCACCGCTCGGTGGCGCGGGCATCGCGAGTTTAACCTCGATCGCAGCGATCGTTTGACCTGCTCGTGTCAACAGGTAGTCCACGACCCCGGTGGCGATTCTGTACTGGCGACTCCAGTCGACGTCGACGTCGGGAAGGAGATTTCGGAGGAGTGGTTCGACGATGTATGTCTCAACCTGTGCTTCGAGTGGAAGTGCCCCGGCTGCGATGTCAACCCAAAGGTCGAGGTCGATGCTGGATGGATGCGGGAGATCCGCCAGTCCGACCGGAGTTGCGACGATCCGGTCGAGCTCCTCCTGCTCATCCGGGTTCGTCGCAATGAACGTCAGCGCACTGATGGTCTCGGGGCGAAGGAACTTGCCGGACCGACCGCGCAAGATCAGATGGCCATCGCACGCCTCCTGTACTGCCCTGAACGGGATCGGTTTGATCGCGATGAGAGCTGTGAAGTACGCCCAGGTCTGCTCGTCGGCGACCTCCACGTCCGCGTTCACCTTCACGTCCCGGGCGAAGAAGGCGCTGGACGCTGCCCTCGCAACGAAGTGGACTGCCTTGATGGGGGCCATGAAGTAGATCAGTGCCAAGTCCCCGACGACTGTCTGCTTCGCCGCCGTCCACAAGCAGTCGAAGATCCCGGCGCTGGATTCGTCGCGAAGATTCGCGAGCTCCTCGGGATCCGGGAAAGCAGCATGATCGCCGATGAGGAGCCACGCGCTCGACGGATCCAGATCCCGTGGATCGTCCCTGACCGCATAGGACCCCGCGGGGGCGAGTCCGGGTTGGACGACGTCGTCGTTCTCCCATGCTGTGGCGTACGCGTGGATCTCGGCCCCCATGGGATCGACCGGCCAGTCGTTGTCTCTGACTGGCCTCTCGAAGACGAGTCGGGGCTCAGCTGACCCGTCCTCGTGATTGACAATCTGGAGTTGCCCGGAAGCGGGCTGCGGTTGACGTGCTGTCCAGGTCTCGACGAGAGCCCGTTCGGCGTAGCCGAGGTTTGCGCGGATGCGCAACCGCGTGGCTCCGTCCTTGGCGTTGGCCTCGACGACCACATCGTCAAGGTTGAACAGTATGCGTGCGGGGCCGTGCTCGGCGTTGCGCCCGCCCAGCGCGACCGCAAGGTCAGTCAGTTCGCTCTTAGCGGAGTTCAGAGTGGTCACCAAGACACGCTGCCAGCGGTGCCGAAGTCGTGGCCCTCGAAGGGCGGGAGTTTTGCTGCAGCGGCGAACAGGTCCGACTCGTTGTCGAAGGACTCCGTGGCATCGTCGCGCCCCTGGCCATCGCGGATCTTGTCCAGGTCGATGAGGCTGGCGCCGCCACGGAACTGCGAATACACGAGGAGCCAACGGACTGGCATTGTCGGTTGTTCCTGCGCCGCCTTGAGCAGGACGTGCAGACGGGAGTACGTGGCATTGATATGGACCAAATCCCAAACCGGGTCGGCGTAGCCGCCGCCGTAGCCATGCTGGACGTAGGCGGCTACCGGTCCGGCGGTGGTGACCAGATTGAGGCCGTAACTGTTGATGCCGTGGCCTGCATGGGCGAGCGCGAAGAACCTGCCGTGCTCGATCAGTTGGCGTGCTACGAAGCCGACTTCGAACATGTAGAGCACGAAGGGCGGCACGTATCGACTGCCCCAAGACCACGCACCGTATGTGTGAATGGCCGACTTCGAGAGCGGCCCAAGTGGTGGAAGAGCGATCCCGGCCGAAGCGAGCGTGGCCACGAGGTTGCGCCCGTCCTCGTTGCGATTCAGCCAAGCGGCGTGCAGCGCGCGGGCAGTTTCTGCTGTGGTTCGAATCTGCTGCCCCTCGTCGAAGGGCAATTCCACCAGCAGGCGGATGACGCTCGCATCTTTCCGCCCGTCGAACTGCGCTTCGCTGTAGGGCAAGTCGTCGTGCTCGGCCACGAACTGCTCGGCTTCACCGGGGTCTGGGTCGTACGCTATGAAGAACGATGCGCGGAACATGCCGCTTCGCTCACGAGCGAAGCCGTCGATGTCGTCGAGCTTGAAGTCGACGCCGTCGTCGGTCGCCCGGGTGATCGTCGCACCGAAGTAACCTGTGAGTGTGGGGGTGGCTGGTCTGGGACTGGCTGGTCAGGATGGTTCTGGTCGTGTCGACCCGGGCGTGACTCTCGAAGCAATTGGCCCGCTTCGGCGGTGTCTTCCCGTTGAATTGTCCGCTCGGATCGGCGCGGCCGGCACCGCCCGGCCCACCTCGGTGACCTCATCAGGAGACTGCCCGGCCCGCGGGCCGTGGCCCATCACAGATTTGCCCCGACGTGACCTCTTCCCGGACCGGTACCGGCCGCTTGGCGACCGCGACCATGCCCCGTCTCGAGGAAGGAACAACGATCGCCCATGGCCATCGTCGCGCACTCACATCCGTTCGTCATCGGCGTGGACACCCACGCCCGCAACCACGCCATCTCGATCCTGGCCTGCCCCCACGGCGAGATCCTCGATGAGGGCCAGTTCCCGGCCACAGCAGCCGGGCTGGCACGGGCGGCCTCCTGGGTCGCACGCCGCACCGGCGGCGACCTGGCCGTGCTGTGGGTCATCGAGGGCACCGGCACCTACGGGGCTCGTCTGGCCCGCGTCGTCGCAGATGCCGGTTACGAGGTCGTCGAGGCACCGCGGATGAGCGCGCGCGCCAACCGCGGCATCGGCAAGTCCGACCCGCTGGACGCCCGCCGCATCGCTGCGGCCGCCCTCCCGCTCGACGTCACACAGCTGCGCCACCCGCGAGCAGATGACGGCGTCCGGGCCGCCGTCCGGGTCCTGTTGGCCTCCCGCGATCACATGAGCAACGAGCGCACCGCCACGATCAACGCCCTGACCGCTCTGCTACGCGTGAGCGACCTCGGCATCGACGCCCGGCGCCCGCTCACCACCGCCCAGATCACCACGGTCGCCGCCTGGCGCGCCCGCCAGGAAGCCCTCGCGACCTCCACGGCTCGATGGGAAGCCACCCGGCTGGCCCAGCGCGTGGCAGCGCTCGACGAGGAGCTAAAGGAGATCACCAAGCGGATCACCGACCTCCTGCACCGAAGCCCTGCCTCCGCTCTGCTCGAACAGCCCGGCATCGGCCCGATCACCGCAGCTGTGGCCCTTACGGCGTGGTCCCACCTGGGACGAATCCGATCAGAATCTGCGTTCGCCAGCCTCGCCGGCGTGAACCCGATCCCCGCCTCCTCCGGCAACACCGTCCGCCACCGAATCAACCGCGGCGGCGACCGACGCCTCAACCGCGCACTGCACATGGCCGTGGTCACCCGCATGCGCATGGACCCACGCACCCGCGCCTACGTCGAACGCCGCACGGCCGAGGGACGCACCCTCCGAGAGATCCGTCGGTGCCTCAAGCGCTACCTCGCCCGCGAGATCTACCGGCGCCTCAACTCCACCGCCCAGCTCGACCAGGCCGCGGCTTGACGAACATAGGAGATTCAACGGCCTCCTGGACGCGGTCTGGACTGTCGTTCGTGATCGTCATTGTGTCTCCGTCGACTGAAGTCCGTTGCATGGAGTCGAAGCCCTCCCATCGGGCTTGCCCGAGAGGGGTAACGGGCTACCCGCCCGATTCCGGCACATCCTCTGGGACGATTACTCCCGCAACCTCGACCAGCTGGTATCGCAAGTCTTCGATTCGGTCGATTGGGATGTCGCGATGACGATTCACGTAGTCCATGACCGTTACGCATTTCCCGTTGATCTGGCAGACGGAATCGCCACTGAGTTTCACGGCGGTTTGGAACAGCCGTTTAGGCTTAGGCCGACCCTCGATCTGGTAAGCGAACAAGGCTCCGGGGCGGCGCTTCTGCACGAGCGTCAGTTTCAGTTGCTCGCCCGCGGCCGCCGTTCCAATGAACCGCTGGCGATCCGCTTCCGGTTCTGAACGATCGTTGACGTCGCCGACAGTTGGGAACGGCTCTCCGTGGCTAGACCGTCGGCGGCCCACGGAGACCTCAGTTAGCATGTCAAGGTCCCACGTCAATGTCCAGTCGGTTGGTTGAAGCAAAACCTGTGCCCCCGTGCAAACGAGGTTTCGACTATGAAAGGGATGGCGGCGCGCCCCGTCCTCCAATTCCCGTTCTTCAAGACCGGGTCACACGGCGCTGCCGATACAGTTGCAAGCTTTCGGGCGACCGACGGGTGGTCTGCCCGCAGTCCGCTCCCATCAGCCCGTCCCGGCGACGCCGGGTGGTCATGAGGGAGCAGGTATGAGCGGGCCGTGTTCGACCCAATCCGGACCGTGACCTCGGCCCGCGAGCGGCGGAGCCTGTCCTCACGGTGTCGCCCACTTGCTTCCATAGCTCCATCTTGGCGCACCACACCAACCGGCGAGGTCTAAGCCTGGATCCACCGATGATCGGGGGCTGTGGGCCGAGTTCA
>Ga0209226_10000620_pt1 | contig 18556 bp, 20 predicted proteins | sample BarGraNGADG00212_2_FD_184497 | JGI IMG/M metagenome (GOLD analysis project Ga0209226, IMG submission 184497) | Arctic peat soil microbial communities from Barrow, Alaska, USA - Barrow Graham LP Ref core NGADG0011-212 (SPAdes) (version 2) | ecosystem: Environmental > Terrestrial > Soil >...
GAGAAGGCAATGGGCTTCTGCCTGATCAACAACATCGCCGTGGCGGCGCGTTGGGCCCAAGCCGAGCTGGGGCTCGAGCGGGTTGCGATTCTCGATTGGGACATCCATCACGGGAACGGAACCGAGGCGATCTTCTGGGACGATCCGAGTGTTCTGTACGTATCGCTCCACGCCTGGCCCTACTACCCGGGCACCGGTGGGCCGAGCCCGAAGACGCCCAGCGGCGAAGACGTGCCGGGCGGCGAAAACCCGACGACACTGAACATTCCCCTTCCCGGCGGCACCGGCGACCGTTCGTACCTTCAGGCGTTCGAGCAGATCGCCTATCCGGCGGTGGAAGCCTTCAAGCCCGAGCTTGTGCTGGTGTCGGTCGGCTACGACGCTCACCGCGACGATCCGCTCTCGCCGACCGTCCTCACCGACCGGGCCTTCTACCAGCTCGCCAGCCGAACCGCGAGCCTCTGCCCGAGAGTCGCCGCTGTGCTCGAGGGCGGCTACAACCTGCACTCTCTTCCGCGCTTGGTTGAGATAACGGTCGAGGGCTTCAACAACCCGTCCTGAGATCTCGCGCCCGAGGCGGCGACCCTAGACAAGCAGCGACCGGCTTTCGCCGGTCGCGCTCGCCAATCATTGCAGCCATCCCGTTGCTCAGATCATCGGCTAGCTGGGCGGGTGAGTGCATCCCCCTTGCCTCCCTCGCCGTGAGTGATTTTCCGGGCTGGAATCAGCCGCGAGCGCGTAAAAGCGCTTCGAGCGCCTGCCGCCGCGACGACACGCCGAGCTTGTGCAACAGGCTTTTTACGTGCGAGCGCACCGTGTGCTCGGAGATGAAGAGACGGCGGGCGATCTCCTCGGTGCCCAGGTGCTCGTCGAGAAGAAGAAGCACCTCGAGCTCGCGGGCCGACAGGCGCGAGGAAATCTCGTCGGGCACGGCATGATCATGGCGACCTTCGCGTACCTCCTCGAGCAAGCGACGCGCGATCGAGCCCGAGAGCGCAGCCTCGCCGTTCACCACTCCACGTAGGAACTCGACGATGCGCGAGGGCGGCTCGGTCTTGAGGAGATAACCGGAGGCGCCGCCTTTGATCGCGCGCATAAGGTTCTCTTCGGTGCCCGAGGCCGTTAACACCACAACTTCCGAGCCGGGGGCGACCCTGCGAATCTCGGGCAGAGCCTCGAGCCCGCTCATGCCGGGCATCGAGAGATCAAGCAGCACCAGGTCTGGCTGCTGCTTCGCCGCCTGCTTGATCGCCTCGTCGCCGCTGGAGGCTTGAGCGACTATTTCGAAGCCGTGCTGCGTTAGGAGCGACGCAAGCGCCTCCTGCGTCAGGGGGTGATCATCGACTATCAGTACGCGCTCAGACATGGCCTCGTCCCTTATCGGCAGCCTTATTGTTGCCGAAAAGGGGATACGTGGACGCCGAGCGGCAAAAAAACGAGAGCGCACTTCACTCCTGGCTCGCCGGGGAGTTCCTACTAATCGCCCTTCTCAGCGCGGCGCTCGCGCTCTGGGGCGCCTATCCGAGCCTGAAGAGCAGCTTCGATCTTCCCCAGCTTCTTCTCGCTCTCGATACCGCGATCGCGCTCACATCGGTACTGGTGGCGGTACTGACCGGGGTTCGCTTCTCGGTCGACTCGAGCCGTATGGATCTGCTTCTCTGCGCAGGCTTCAGCGTGGCGGCGATCTCGATATTCGCTTTCGAGATCGCGCCGACTCTGGGTGGCTCGGAGATCAACAAGCCTGAAGCCTGGGCCGCCTTGGTTGCTCGCATTCTTTCGGCCTGCCTGATCGGCGCGGCGGCCTTCGTCCGTGGGCAGGTACGTAGGCCCGACCGCGCGATACCGACGGCGCTCGCCGCCTGTTCGCTCGTGCTGCTCGTCAGCTGGAGCGGCACGCGAGCGCTTGTCCACGTAGTGGGCAACTCAGAGAGCTCAAGCGGGCCGGAGCTGCCTATGACGATCGCCTATGCGCTACTCGCGCTGCTCTACTTGGGAGCCATGGTCGGCTTCGGACTGCGCTTCCAACGCTGGCTAGAAGACCTGGACAGCTGGCTGGCGCTGGCGGCTACGTTGTGGCTCTTCTCAAGCCTCAACTCCATCTTCAAGCCGCTCCTACCAGGAGAGCAAGCTGTGCTCGGCGACTTCTTGCGCTTGCTCGCTTGTGTCCTGCTGGTTGTCGGCGTCTGGCGAGGGATTCGCGCCGCGGAATTCGGGCGCGCGGTCTCGGAGGAGCGAGCCAGAGTCGCAGGCGAGATCCATGACGGACTGGCGCAGTACCTTTTCGCACTCTCCACACATCTGAGCATGCTTCGAGACGGCGCCGATCTCGAGACCGTTCTGCCGCGACTGGAGGAAACCGCAGCGCTCGCCCAACAAGAGGCGCGGTTCGCGGTGCTGGCGCTGTCCTCGGCCGGCGGAAGCGCGCCGTTCGACGCCGCGCTACATCGTTACGTGGAGTTCCTCTGCGCAGACGGCAAGCTGGAGGTAGACGTCGAGATCGACCCCGACATCCGCCTGGCGCCCGACGAGCAGATCGAGATCTTCCGCATCGTCCAGGAGGGGTTGGCGAACGTACGCAAGCACGCCAACGCGACCTGGACGGAGGTGAAAATCGCCGACAACGGTGGCAAGCGAACGGTCATCGTTCGCGACGACGGCGACGGGCTCGATGAGAATGACAACCGGCCGACGGCCGGACAAGGCTTGAAGAACATGCGCCGGCGAGCGGATTCGATCGGCGCCGACTTCACCATCTCCAGCAAGCCCGGAGTTGGAACGACGCTCGCGGTGGCACTCAGAGCCTAGCGGCCTACCCGATCGGGTAGGCCAAGCCCGCCCGAGAACCGCCCATCCAGGCGAGCCAAAACCGCCCGCCCTGGCTGCGACATCGAGCCGCCGCTGGAGGAGGATCAGACCTCGTAGCAATCGGCTCTTCCACTAGGAGGTGGAATCGATGATCGATCGAGCATCCCTTTGGGTACTCACACATGTCTGGCAGCTCCGCGATCGCCAAGACGGCCAGGCGGCCGCCGAGTACGGCGTCCTGCTGGCGCTGATTCTCATCGTTGCTATCGGTGCGATCACAGTGCTCGGGGGCAACATCTCCGACGCATTCGATGCGGTCGCTAAAAAGCTGCCCTGAGCGTAGGTGCCTGCGTATAGGTCGGAACCTGCTCCCCCAGTTCCTTCGGACTCGTAGCTGACCGGGGGAACGGCCCGCCCTCAGGCGTGTGTCTCTAGCGAGCGCGCGCCTGGGCGGCCGGAGCGGATGAATCGAATTCCGGAAAGAGGACGTCGTGAAGCAGCTCGAAGCGATATTGAGGAGAGAGGGCTGGGGTAGCGAGTCGGGCACCGCGGTGGTCGAGTTCGCCGTCGTGCTGCCGCTTCTCCTGCTGATCGTCTTCGGCATCGTCGACTTCGGGCGCGCGCTCAACTACACGAACAACGCCACCCACATAGCCAGCGAGGGTGCCCGCTGGGCGGTCGTCGACTCCAACCCCGGAGCACCCTCGCAGTCTCTCCAGAGATATCTCGCCGGCCAGGCAGACAGCTCCGAGATGATGGACAACGCCACCGTGTGCGTCAGCTTTCCGAACGGAGGCGCCCCTCAGGCCGGCGACCCGGTTGAGGTCACGGTCGCCGTGAGCTTCAACTGGACGCCGTACATCAGCAACACAGTTTTCGGCGGCTCCCCCACCAGCACGTTCACAGGCAAGGCCGTCATGCGACTCGAGCGGCCGCCCTCCAGCTACGGAACGGGGTGTTACCACGTATGACGAGACGGCTCGGCGCACTCACTCGGTATTGAAAGGAACTTCGATGGAACACGCGCAAAGACTCATATCCACTCGAGGAGGAACGCTGATCCTCGCCGGGCTGGCGGCGCTGATCGCCGGCGTCGCCGTCTTCGTCTACGTCCACAACTACCGCCAGAGCGTCCAGCAGGGAGGGGCGCCCGCCACCGTGTTCGTGGCGAAGAAGATGATCGCCAAGGGCACCCCGGGGGAGCTAGTCGCCTCGTCTCACCTTTTTCGCGCGCAGTCGATCCGCGAAAGCCAGCTCAGCCAGGGCGCGGTTGTGGACGCGGCAGCCCTGAGGGGAATGGTCGCGGCGACCGACATCTATCCGGGCACCCAGCTCACCACCGCCGACTTCGTGGCCGGCGCGACGACGATCGCCAGCGGCCTGCGTGGGAAGGAGCGGGCGATCACGATCCCGATCGACTCGGCCCACGGGATGATCGGACAGATCCACACCAGCGACCACGTCGACGTCTACGGCAGCTTCAACATCGACAACGAGACCAAGCTGCTCCTGCTGGTGCGGAACATCCCGGTTCTCGTCGCCGGTAAATCCGATTCGAACGCCACCGGCACGAACACGAGCAACATCACCCTTCAGGCCACCGCCTCGCAGTCTGCCAAGATGGCCTTCGCCGCCGACTATGGCAAGGTCTGGCTGGTGCTCAGGCCGCCGACCGGAGGAAACGCGGCGGCGCCTGATCTCGTTACCGTCGCGGCTCTCACGCGCGGTACGACCCCGGTGGGAGGAAAGAAGTGAGCGGCCACATCGGCGCGCTCGTCGCGCTCTCGAACGGCGCGACCTCGAAGCAGGTTGCCGCGGCGCTGCCCAAATCGAGCGACGTCGAGATCGTCGCGCACGTGCACAAGCTGACAACCGACTCGCTGCGAGAGAAGGCCGCCGACATCGTCATCGTCGCCTGCTTGAGCGAGGCGCACGACGCCGCCGGTCTGATCGAGGCGGCGATCGCCCAGCGCCCCGAGCGCCCGGTGGTGGTCATCCAGCTCGACGAGACCGAGTCGGCCGGGTTCATGCAGCAGGTCTTCGCGGCGGGAGCCGACGACATCGTCGTCCTGCCCGAGGCGCCCGAGCGAGTTCGCCGCACCCTGCACAAGGCCATCGCCAGGAAGAGAGAGGGGGCGCTGTCGGAGGGAATGGCCCTCGCTCCCTTGATCGGCGTTCTCGGCCCCAAGGGCGGAACCGGAAAAACCGTCACCGCCTGCAACCTCGCCGTGGCGATGGCCGAGCAGGGACGCCGGCCGATCCTGATCGATCTCGATCTTCGCTTCGGCGACGTGGGACTCGGCCTCCAGCTCGCCCCCGAGCGCACGATCTACGACCTCGCCTGCGCGGGCGGCACACTCGACACCGAGAAGCTCGAGGACTTCCTGACGCTGCACTCATCGGGCGTGAGGGCCCTGCTGGCACCGGTGAGGCCCGAGCAGGCCGGAGCGATCGCCCCCGAGTTCATCACCGAGGTGCTTGCGCTCGCCCGGGCCGCCGGCGATGCCGTCATCGTCGACACCGAGGCCGGCTTCGCCTCGGAGGTGATCGCCGTGGTCGACAGCTCTACGGCGATCTGCATGGTCGCCATGCTCGACGCCTTCTCGCTCAAGGACACCAAGCTCGGCCTCGAGACGCTCGAGCTGATGGGCTACGACCCTCGATCGGTCCGGATCGTCTTCAACCGCGCCGACAGCCGCATCGGCATCGACCCGAGCGACGTCCAGGCGATCCTCGGCCGGAAGCCCGACGTCTTCATCCCCAGCCAGCGCGAGATTCCCCGCTCGGTGACCGAGGGCAGGCCGATCGTGACCAGCCGCCCCGAGTCGGCGGCGGCGGTGGCCTTCCATAACCTGGCCGGGCTTTTCCTCGGACAGCCGTCACCGTCGGCCGAGCAGCCCGAGCGGCCCCGCAGCCGCTGGAGCCTTGGCGGCGTATCGCTCCTCAAGAGGGTGTGAGAGATGGAACTGCACGAACGCATCGACCCCGGCGACGGGAAAGCCAAGAAGACAGAGGCGAACGGCTCGAGCAAGGCAGTGAAGCTGCACGAGCGGATCAAGTCCCGTCAGCCCCAGACCGATTCCGAGGCCGACGGCCGGCCGCCGGATCCGTTCGCCGAGCTCAAGACCTCGCTGCACCTCGCGATCATCAGCGAGCTCGGCCCGCAGCTCTACAACGCCGGCGGTGACGCGGGCGAGTCGCACGATCGAGTCGTCGAGTCGATCGAGAAGCGGCTCGCCAAGGTGACCGGACTCTCCCACGACGACCGCCTGCGCCTCGCCGGCGAGATCGAGGCTGACATCCTCGGCTACGGGCCGATCGAGCAGCTCCTCGGAGACGAGAGCGTGAGCGAGGTGATGATCAACGGACCCTTCGACATCTGGCTCGAGCGCGACGGCCGTCTCGCGCGCACGCCGCTGACCTTCAACGACGCGTCGCACCTGCGCCGGATCATCAACAAGATGGTCGGTCAGGTCGGGCGCCGGATCGACGAGTCCTCGCCGATGGTCGATGCGCGCCTGCCCGACGGAAGCCGTGTCAACGCGGTCGTGCCGCCGCTTTCGCTCTCCGGGCCGCTCGTCACAATTCGCAAGTTCCAGCACAGGCGCTTCTACCTGAGCGACCTGATCTCGACGGGCACCCTGTCCGAGCAGGCCGCCGACTTCCTCGAGCGCAGTGTTCGCGGCCAGCTCAACATCCTCATCTCGGGAGGCACGGGTGCGGGAAAGACGACGCTCCTGAACGCGCTCTCCGAGTCGATCGCTGAGGACGAGCGGATCGTGACCATCGAGGACGCCGCCGAGCTGCGGCTCCGCCAGGAGCACGTGCTCAGGCTCGAATCCCGGCCGAAGAACATCGAGGGAGAGGGCGAGATCACCATCCGCGACCTCGTGCGCAACACCTTGCGCATGCGCCCCGACCGGATCATCGTCGGCGAGGTGCGCGGCGCCGAGGCCCTCGACATGCTCCAGGCGATGAACACGGGCCACGACGGCTCGCTCTCGACCATCCACTGCAACTCCCCGCGCGATGCGCTGATGCGCATCGAGACGATGGTGATGATGGCCGGCTTCGACCTTCCGATGCGAGCCATCCGCCAGCAGGTCGCCTCGGCTCTGGACATGATCGTCCACCTCGAGCGCATGGACGACGGCTCGCGCCGCGTCACCTCCATCACCGAGGTGCAGCGGATGGAGGGCGACATCATCTCGCTGCAGGATCTCTTCGTCTTCAGGCCGCATGGAGAGAGCCTCGAGCTTCTGCCGAGCGGGCTTAGACCGAGCGAGGACAAGTTTCGCAAGCACGGTGTCGAGCTTCCCGGCGAGCTGTTCGACGCGCGCAAACGACCGAACGGCGTAGAGGTCGCGAGGCGATGACCCCTGCCGTTCTCCTGCTCTGCCTGTTCGTGGCCGCACTCGCAGGACTCGCCGTCTACCTGGCTCTTCCCCACGGGCACGGCGAGCTTCGCACCCGGATAGCCGCGTTCGCGGAGCCCGTCCAGGCGCGTCCTGCACGAGAGCCGCTGCGCAAGCGACAGCGACGGCTGGGCGAGGAGGGCATGCACCTGGCCGAGCGCATGCTCGAGCGAACGGCCTGGTGGCACCGGCTCAAGAAGGAGATGGAGATCGCCGAATTCCCGCTGGCGCCACTTCCCTACGTGCTCGGGACGATCGCCGCGACCATCGTTCTCGCCTTCCTGCTCGCGCTTCTCTCGCCGATCGCCGCGTTGTTCGCGCTCATCTTGCCCCTGACCGCGCGCATGCTCGTCGCGCACCGACTGCGGCGCAAGCGAGAGCTCTTCGCCGAGCAGCTTCCCGACAGCCTGCTCGTGCTCGCGGCTTCGCTCCGCGCCGGGCACAGCTTCGGGAACGGACTCCAGGCGGTGGTCGACGAAGCCGACGAGCCCTCGCGGGGAGAGCTCAAGCGAGCCGTCGCCGACGTGCAGTTGGGAGTCTCTACTGAGGAATCGCTTCTGCGCGTGGCGGATCGGATGAAGAACGAAGATCTCGAGCAGGTCGCTCTCGTGGCCGCGCTCCAGCAGGAATCGGGGGGGAACACCGCCGAGGTCCTCGACATCGTGATCGCGATCATCCGCCAGCACTTCGAGTTGCGCGGCCTGGTACAAACGCTGACGGCGGAGGGCCGCATGACCCAGTCGATACTCACCGGACTCCCGATCGCGGCCGGCGGCCTGGTCGCGTTGATCAACCCCGGCTATCTGGCTCCGCTGCTGACGACCAGTGCCGGACAGGTGATGCTCGCCTTCGGCGTCACTCTGGTCGTCATCGGGTTCATGTCCATCAAGCGAATCCTCGCGATCGAGTAGTGGGAGCAAGATGATCCTCGTCCTGTTCATCGGTCTCGTCTTCACCGCCGCCGCCGTCTCGCTAGTCGTGCGCTCGCTGTTCTTTTCACGCCTCTACGCCGAGAGGACGTTGCGCCAGATCAGCTCCTACCGCCTGAGCGAGGACGGGCCCGAGCTCCGGGAGACCGAACTCGACTCCCGCTCGCTCGCGCTACGGCCGGTGATCGACTCGCTCGCGAACCGCGTAGGAGGACTGTCGGGCAGCGAGGAGAGGCTCCGCAAGCTTCTGCTGGCGACCGGCCTCTACAAGTCCTCGCCACGGCGCTATGCCGGTTACCAGACGCTTGCCGCGCTCGCGGGCGCCTTCGTCTGGCTGCTCCTGATGCTCGGCTCAGGCCCTGCGTCGATGCTCGCCATCCTGAGCGCCGCCGTGCTGATTCTCGGCGGCTGGAGCGCCCCGATGCTGATCCTGAGGCGCCGGGCGCGCGAGCGAGCGCGTCGCATCGACCGCGAGATGCCGGCGCTGATCGACATGCTCGTGACGACGGTCGAAGCCGGGCTCGGCTTCGCGACCTCGCTCCAGATGGCCTCCCGGCGCTTCCAAAAAAGCGCCCTCGGCGAGGAGCTTCGGCTGACGCTTCGCGAGCAGAGCATGGGTCTGAGCTTGCGCGACGCCCTGGACCACATGGTCGAGCGGCAGAACACCCCGGCCATCCGCTCGTTCGTCCGCTCGATCGTCCAGGGCGAGCAGATGGGCATCTCGGTCGGGCAGACGCTTCGCAACCTGAGCGCTGAGATGCGCGCTCGCTACCGCCAGCAGATCGAGGAGCAGGCGCACAAGGCACCGGTCAAGCTCATCTTCCCGCTCGTCCTCTTCATCTTCCCCTCGCTGTTCATCGTCATGCTCGGACCTGCCGCGATCAGGATCTACGAGGTCTTCATCCGATGAAAGCCCTCGTCGTCGTCGATCCTGACGGGCAGCTGCTCTGCGATCACTGTCATCTGGCCGATCGCGCCTACGAGCGCATGTGCGGAGTGATGGGCTGGAAACACCTCCCGCCCGGCGAGGGCTTCCTCCTCCGGCCGGCCTGGGCCATTCACACAGCCTTCGTCCGCTTCCCTATCGACGCGGTTTTCCTCGACCGCGAGATGCGGATCGTCTCGATCGCTCATGCGCTCAAGCCCTGGCGCCTCGCGGCCGTGCTCAAGGCAAAGGCGGTGCTGGAGCTGGCGGCCGGGGAGTCTCGCCGCCACGATCTCGCCGTCGGCGACCAGCTCGCCTGGGCGGCTATCTAGATCTAGATCAGCGCGCTTGCGAGCCCGCGCTCGTAGGCGTATCGCGCAGCCTCGGTGCGGTTCGCGACTCCGAGCTTGCGATAGATGTTCCGCAGGTGGAACTTCACCGTCTGATCGCTCAGCCAGAGTTCGCTCGCGATCGCGCGGTTGGAGCGGCCGGCAGCCACCCGCTCGAGAACCTCGAGCTCTCGTCTCGACAGCTCCTCGTCGGCGCTCTCCGTCTCGGTCGCTCGCTCGAAAACACCGAGCGAGCCGGCGCAGTAGAAGGTCCCGGCCACCGACTGGCGGATCGCCGCCGGCAGGTCGCCCGTGTCGATCGTCTTGACCAGACAGGCACAGGCCCCGGCCTCGAGCGCCCTGACGATGTCTCCCTTGTCGTCTCCCATCGAGAAGGCGGCGATCTTCACCTGGGGAGCGCGCCTGCGGATCAGCTCTATGCAGGAGACGCTGTCGGCGTCGGGCAGATGCAGGTCGAGCAGGACGAGGTCGGGCGACGTTTTCGTGAGGAGCGCCGCCAGCTGGGCCGCCGAGCCGGCTTCGCCCAGCACTTCGATGTCCTTGCGGGACGCGAGCGTCGTAGAGATACCGAAGCGCGTGAGCGAGTTCCCTTCGACAAGGAGAACGCCGATCGCCTTCTCCGGACCGGCATCGCGACCCGCTAGGGGAGTGGGAGCGCTGGGGGAGGGCTTCGACGGCATCGGGCTCACTTACTGTTGTCGGGGATCAGGCTCGAGGTACCCTGCGAGAAGTCGGCAGCTATCTCGAGGTAGACGCGGCTCAGCTTGCTGGCGTTCGGCTCGTTGTAGAAGTTGTCCGTCCCGCTGGCGATCTGTTGGAGGGCCGACGTGGCGCTGATCGCCGGCTGCTCGAGGGGTCCGCCGCCGCCTGTGAGGCTGCGGCAGGTGTTTGCGCTGCCCGCGATCAGGTCGTAGCCGATCGAGTAGATGATCGTTCCAGCAGCCTTGACGCCCGCCGCGGAAGTCACGCCCTGGTGGCAGGGCTGCAGGCGGTACGGCGAGCTCGTCGGGTAGTAGGTCGGGCCGATGTTGGCCGCGCCGTCGGAGAAGAAGATGATCACGTGTGCCACACTCGGTCGTCCGTGCAGGGCGAGTTCGGCCCGGGCTTCCTCCAGTGCGTTCGCGTACGCGGTGTTGCCGCCCGTATCGATGCAGTTGATCGTCGAGAGGAGCTGGGAGGAGTCGTTGAGACTGCCGCTCTGGGTCGCGTAGTCGCTCGAGAGCGGCACGACCACGTACGGGTTCGAGGTCGAGTTGTAGTTGCCGTCCACCGGTGTACTGCAGGCTTGCGAGAGGCTCGGCGCCGGCGGGAAGAGGGCGAGCCCGACTCGCTGCTGCGCCGGATCGAGATAGTCCAGGAACTGTCGGAGTGCGGCCTTGACATTGCTGATGTCGGGACAGGCGGGATGCTGGTCATGGCCGTCGTTGTCCTGGCACATCGAGCCCGTGCGATCGACGATCAGCATGATGTCGGCCGGCTTGACACCGCAGTAGGAGCAGGCGGTCGCCTTGGCCTTGACGTTGAGGGAGTCGATTCCGAGCACGCGCGCGAAGAAGGTCGGTACCTGGGCCGACTCCTGGACGACGATAGCGTTGAACGGATCGCATCCGGGTAGGCTGGTCACGCAGCGGAGTGAGACCGTCTCGTCTACCGTGCCGAGCTTCCCGTCGTAGTTCTTCCCAGTCGGGCTCGTGCCGTATTCCTGTGCCGTTGCGGTTGCCGACGAGCTATCCGGGAGCCGCTGAGCACCAGCCAGCGCCGCCGCGTCGGCGGACGCCTGAAGAGAGCGATGAGCGAAGTAGGCGTACCCGACGTCGATTGCGAAGGCCGAAAGAGCAAGCAATACCACCATCAAGACCGCGACGATGACGATCGTCTGTCCCTCCTCGTCCGCGCGCAGCCACATGCCGGCGGATCGCTGGTGGTTGCTACCGCGATCCGTCATGGGATTGGCGTTTGGGCTGGGGGCGACGGGTCCATCCGGAATTACGGGGGGGGTTATTCACGGCGGGTTATTTACAGCGGGTTATTCAACCGGGGGGGATAAACGGGGGGATTCAAATTATACATCCGGGTTTTCCGAACGAAGAGAACCCCGATCGGGTATGAATCTTCACCCGATCGGGGGATAAAGCGCATGAGCAGCGCGCAACCCGTGCGCCTGGGCTGGCGGCTCGTCGCCTTTAGCGACTCGGGTTTTACCTGTTCAACCGCGGCGGCTTTGGGCCGCTGCAGGCCTTGACGCTGACGGGGATGGCGACGTATTGCTGCTCGTCGCGATGCTCCAGGTTCGGTTCGGTGAGCATGGTGAGGGTTCCTGGAAACCGGAAGCGTTTTCAGTAATAGAGAACCCCCGTTGCCGGGGGTTCTCCGTAGCAGGCCTGTAAGCCGGATTCTGTCGAGGGTGACCATCCATCTAGGCCGCCGATTGCCCGGCGACTCCAGCGGCGTACCCGGTCCCTGGGCGGGCCACCTGAGCGGGACCTGCTTCGCCTTGCACCGAACGGGGTTTTGCTAGCCACCGCGTCACCGCGGTGCTGGTGAGCTCTTACCCCACCTTTTCACCCTTACCGCCGATTGCCCGGAGGCGGTGTCCTTTCTGTGCCACTATCCGTCGGCTTTCGCCACCTGGGATTTCTCCAGCGTTCTGCCCTGCGGTGTCCGGACTTTCCTCGAACCGCCGAGGCGGCTCGCGGTCACCCGGCCTGCGACTCGGAGTTTAGCGCCGTGCCGCCGGCTAAAAGCCCCGGCCAGGAAGAGCCGCACTCGGAACAGACGATGTCTGTGCCTTGGTAGAACACGAACTCGCCGCAGACCAGGCACTCCAGGCTGGCGCCGCGCGCTAGCGCGCACAGCTCCTGCTCGAGCGTCCGATGAAGTGAGGTGACGGTCATATGGTCTCTATACCCGCATCCCTCACGAAAGCATCCTGAAGACGCCTGTCACCTTGCCGAGGATCTGCACGTAGTCGGCGTAGATCGGCTCGAACGCATCGTTCTCGGGTTGCAGGCGCACGCGCCCGCTCTCCCGGAAGAAGCGCTTGACCGTTGCCTCGCCGGCCGACTCGTCCTCGCCGGCCAAGGCAACGACGATCTCGCCGTTCGAGGCGCTCTCTTGACGGCGTACGACAAGGATGTCGCCGTCGAGGATGCCGGCGCCGGTCATCGAGTCGCCCTTGACGCGCAGTAGGAACTCCTCGCCTCCGCGCGAGAGCGGCTCGGGCACGGCCAGATAGTCCTCGATGTTCTCCTCGGCCAGCAGCGGCGAACCGGCCGCGACCTGGCCAAGAAGCGGAAGCTTGCGCTCCTCCTCGCGCTCGCGGGCAATCAGCTCGAGCGCTCGCGGCTTGGTTGGATCGCGCTTGAGCAATCCCGCCCGCTCGAGATTGGCGAGATGGGCGTGCACGGTGGAGGGCGAGGCGAGCCCGACTGCCTGCCCGATCTCACGCACGGTCGGCGGGTAGCCGTGCTGCTCGACGTAGGCGAGAAGGTAGTCCCAGATCTCTCTCTGTCGCGGCGTTAGCAAGCGATCCTCCTTAGCGGGCTGACACGTATCCGAACACCTGTTCGCTACGAAGGCTAGCGCTCCTTCCGGATAGCGTCAACCGCTTGCCGGCCGATTGGCTGCGCCGTTCGCTCGCATATCGAGCAGATGCCTTCTCGGCGCACTGAGGCGGCGCTGGCTAGGGAGGTGGTGGCTGCGGAGCGCAGGTCACGTACGGACAAGCTTCACAGCCGCGGGATCACGAAGTAGGCCGCCGCAGCCGACATGCGCGGCTGCGGCTCACGTACGCCCTCCCCCGGGGCCTTCACACCGCGAACACTGACCACAACCACGGTCAGCCGAGCGCGCATCTAGGACCTCGCGACGAACCAGCGCCAAAGGCGCTGTTCATCGCCCATTCGCTCCGCCGGCGAAAGTCAAAGCCCGCTATGCGGGCCGACTTTCGCCGGGAAAAGTGCGCTGGAGAGGACTTGAACCTCCACGGCCCATTCGGGCCACAAGGCCCTCAACCTTGCGCGTCTACCAATTCCGCCACCAGCGCGTGGCGACCGGATTGTACCGGCTTTTTCGCGGCGCTCGAACTACTTGAGTAACCGGAAAAGAGCGATCGTGTCGAGAAACCAGACAACCGAGATCGCGATCGTCAGACGGGTCAGGTTCTTCTCGACGATATGGGTGCCCCCTTGCGAAGTCGGCGTGAAACCGAGCCCGCCGAGACCGCCCTCGCGCCCAGAGTGCATGAGGATCAGCACGACCAGTCCGATCGAGATACAGATGTGGAAAAAGACGAGTGTGCCGACGAGCATGGGCGAGCCCGAGAATAGCAGCGCCCGACTAACCTCTGGCGCCGCGGGCGATTGCCTGTTCCAGCACCCGCTCGATTTTCTCGGCCTGTAGAGAGACGCCGTGCTCGGCTGCGGCCTCGCGCCCGGCCTCGTTCGGGCAAGGGAGAGCAGCCGCGCTCTCGAGCGCCTGCTCGAGCTCATCCTCGTCCGTCGGATCGACGAGTACGCCGGCCCCTGGCGGGACGAATTCGGGTGGGCCGCCGATCCTCGTCGCCACGACCGAACGCGCGCAGGCCATCGCTTCCAGCGGCGCCTGACCGAAGGGCTCGACGAGACTCGGCTGGCAAAGCACGTCGCAGGCCGCGAGCCAGGTCGGTACGAGCTCATGCGCAACGCGGCCGAGCACACGCACGCCCGCTAGACCTTCCAGCTCGCCGCGAAGGGGCCCGTCGCCGAGAAAGACGAGCGATCCCTTCTTAAACCAAGAAAAAGCTTGCGCCAGGCGCAGCACGTTCTTGCGCTCGGTCAGCGAGCCCACGCAGAGAAAGAGCGGATCTTTCCCATCCCAGGCAAGCTGGGCTCGAGCCTCGGTCTGGTCGCGGGGCTGGAAGCGCTCGAGATCGACGCCGCAGTCGATCACGCTGATCTTGCCCCGCGGCTGTGGCAGCGTCGTCTCCAGCTCGCGGGCGAGAAAACGAGAGACGGCGATAACAGCGCTCGCCCGCTTGAGCGTCCAGCGCGTGAGAGCGCGCACGCCCGGCACGGCGCCGATGTTGCGCACGTCCTGCCCGTGAGCGGTGACCACGAGCGGCGCCTTCGAGGCGAGTGCGCCGATCAATCCGGCGGGAACGAGGAAGTGGGCATAAACGACATCGGGATGAAATCGCCGCGCTTTCCTCCGCGCCTCGCGAGCAAGCGAGAGGAAACGGAGCTTCCCACCCGAGCGCCGGTCGAGCACTGCCCGCTCGATCTCGTGCCCGCGCCGCGTGAGCTCGCGCTCGAGCTGGGCGACGAAGACACCGAGATCGGGATCGTCGGGGCCCGGATACATCTGCGAGACGAGCAGGATGCGCATGTCGAAGAAGATTGACGGTTTCGGAGCTGTCGCGTGGCAGACAGGTGTGATTTTCGTCGTTACGATCGCAGTGGGTGGTGGGATGGGAATCCTCCGCGCGGCGACTCAGGCGCGCGGATTCGGACGCAACTAGGCGCCGTGCGAGGAGATCGCTTCGCTCAGCGCTCGGTGCACAAGGGTCGGCCGGCCCTGAGTGTCAAAGACGCCGAAATCTTCGTCGCCAGAGGCGCCTAGATCGCCCTTGTAGTCCCAGACCGTCCACGGAATCTCGTGTCTCTTCAGGGCGGCGGGCACGTCCCGATACCAGCGCTCGCGAGCAAGCTCGGGGGTGGTGCCATAAGCACCGAACTCGCCACACCAGAGCGGGACGCCGGTCTCCTTGGCGAGCGCCAGCGCCGGCTCAAGCACTCGCTCGATGTCCGATTCGGCGAACACACGCTCATTGCGGCAGGCGAAACGCAGTTCCGGCGGGAAGGTGTCCCATTCCTCGCGTGAGACCAGCTCACCCGGGTAGTTGACGGGGCCCTCGTAGACGCCCATCACAGCCCAGGGCGCCCGGTAGTGCGTGAACAACAGCGGGTCGTAGAAGTGGAAGCTGAGGATGAGGTTCTCATCCTTAGGAACGCGCAGCGCGGAGAAGAAGCGCGAATCGGCGACACCGTTGCAGTCGATCGCTACGACCCGCTCGGGCTCGTGCCTGCGCACCTCGGCGAGAGCGCGGGCCGCGAGCGCGTTCCAGTCTTCGTTGTTTGGCGCATTGGGCTCGTTCAGCAGCTCGTAGGCGACTCTGTCAAGCGACCGCTGCGCAAGCGCCTCCGAGAGGTCGCGCCAGAGCTCGCAGAACTTGCCCTGTTCGGCCGGATCGCTGAAGAGCGGCGGCTCGCCGGTGGCATTGAAGTAGTGGGAGCGGACGATGTGCAGGTCGACGACGGCGCGCAGATCAGCCTGGGCGCACCAGTCAAGCCCCTGCTCGAGCAACTCGAAGGCCTCGGCCTCACGTTCTCCCTGCTCGTCCCAGAGCTGCACCTCGTCTACGGGGAAGCGCAGATGATCGAAACCACTGGCGGCGAGCTTCTCGACATCGGCCTGAACGAACCAAGCCTTACGGGCCTCCCCGCGGCGGTCGGATTGCGAGAGCCAGTGGGAGATGTTGACGCCGCGCTCGAGCTCGAAGCTCATCAGTGCTCGATCCTAAGCCCGATCAAAGGTGCCGAACTCTTCGCGCAGCAGGTTGCAGATCTCGCCGATCGTGGCGTCGAGCGCCAGTGCCTCGCGCATCGACGGAAGCAGATTCTCGCTCCCTCGCGCCGTCTCACGTACCGTCGCGAGCGCCTTATCCACGGCGGCGTTGTCTCGCTCGGCGCGCACCTTGGCGGTGCGCTCCCTTTGACGTCGCTCGACTTCGGGATCGATCTTCAGCAAATCGACCGATCCGGCACCGTCTTCCTCCTCCTGGAAACGATTGACGCCGACGATCACTCGCTCGGCCGCTTCGACCTCCAGCTGGTAGCGGTAGGAAGCCTCCTCGATCTCCGCCTGGACGAAGCCCTGCTCGATCGCGGCCACGGCGCCGCCGAGCGAATCGATCCGCTCGATCAGCTCCATCGCGTGACTCTCCAGCTCGCTCGTCAGCGCCTCGATGAAGTAGGAGCCGCCGAGCGGATCGGCGCTGTCGGTGGAGCCCGCTTCGTGGGCCAGGATCTGTTGCGTTCTGAGCGCAATTCGCACCGCGTGCTCGGTCGGTAGCGCCAGCGCCTCGTCAAAGGAGTTGGTGTGCAGCGACTGCGTGCCGCCGCAGACGGCCGAGAAGGCCTGCAGCGCGACGCGGACGATATTGTTCTCGGGCTGTTGCGCGGTCAGAGTCGAGCCGCCGGTCTGGGTGTGGAAGCGAAGCATCTGCGCCTTCGGATTGGTGGCTCCGAAGCGCTCGCTCATGATCTTCGCCCAGAGGCGCCGCGCCGCTCGGAACTTGGCCACTTCCTGGAAGAAGTTGTTGTGGGCGTTGAAGAAGAAGGAGAGACGAGCGCCGAAGCGATCGGGCGAGAGTCCCGCAGCGACCGCCGCCTGGCAGTAGGCAATGCCGTTGGCGAGCGTGAAGGCGAGCTCCTGCACCGCCGTCGAGCCCGCTTCGCGGATGTGGTAGCCGGAGATCGAGATGGTGTTGAAGCCGGGCAAGTGCTCTTCGCAGTAAGCAAAGAGGTCGGTCGTGATTCGCATCGAGGGCCGCGGCGGAAAGATGTAGTTGCCGCGCGCCACGTACTCCTTGAGGATGTCGTTCTGGACGGTGCCGCGTAGTTGCTCGGCCGCTACGCCCTGCTTCTCGGCGACCAGTTCGTAGAGCAGCAGCAGCAGCGCCGCCGGCGCGTTGATGGTCATCGAGGTCGAGACCTTGTCGAGCGGAATCTCCGCGAAGAGCAGTTCCAGATCGGCCAGCGAGTCGATCGCTACACCGACGCGCCCGACCTCGCCCTCAGCGAGCGGATGATCGGAGTCGTAGCCGAGCTGGGTCGGCAGATCGAAGGCCACCGAGAGCCCCGTCTGGCCCTTCTCGAGCAGGTAGCGGAAGCGGGCGTTTGTCTCCTCGGCCGAGCCGAAGCCCGCGTACTGACGGATCGTCCAGGGGCGACCGCGGTACATGGTCTCGTAGGGACCGCGCGTAAACGGGAAGGAGCCCGGCAACTCGGGCTCGAGCCCGGAGACGTCCTCGCTCGTGTAGACCGGCTTGATTTCGATTCCGGCTTCGTTACCCGGCTTGTCGTCAGCGGCTGCCATAGCCGCAATCGTACGCATCCAGAGGCCGCACCGGGCGGGAAAGAGCGTTCTCGGTGCGGAGAGCTATCGGCCGGAGACGTGCAGCAGCCGATAACGTGGCAATCGCGCCTCTCGAGTTAGGGGCGCTCAGCGGCGAAAGCCCGGAACACCAAGATGACATCAAACGATCCGTATCGGAAGTGGCAGGGCATCGAGGCGGAGCAACCGCGTCTCGAGCCGCCCGAGTATCTACCGGCTTCATACGAGCCGACGGCCGACCAGGAGCCCGGCCAGAAGCCCGCTCGCCAGGACGGGGCTGCACGCGGTTTTCTAAGGAAGCTCGCGGCGCCTTTCATCGCCCTGGGCGTCTTACTACTCAAGTTCAAGGCAGCGCTTCTGATCGTGTTCAAGCTGCCGCTGTTCGCGACCGCCGGTTCGATGGTCGTCTCGATCGGCGCCTACGCAATGATCTGGGGCTGGCGTTTCGGACTCGGTTTCGTGCTGCTCCTCTTCGTTCACGAATCGGGTCACGCACTCGAGGCTAGGCGACAGGGCCTTTCTGTCAGCGCCCCCGTGTTCATCCCCTTCATGGGCGCCGCCATTCTCCTGCGCGAGATGCCGCACAATGCCTGGCGCGAAGCACGAATGGCTCTGGCGGGCCCGCTCGTCGGGGCGTTGGGAGCGGCAGTTTGTTGGGGTCTCGCCGTCAGATACGACTCCGACCTGATGCTGGCGCTCGCCTACTTCGGCTTCTTCCTCAACCTCTTCAACCTGCTACCGATCGTGCCGCTCGACGGCGGGCGCGTCGTGGCTGCGCTGCACCCGGCGATTTGGGTCGTCGGTTTCGCCGCCCTGGCTGCACTCGTTTACTTCGCGCCCAACCCGATTCTACTGATAGTCCTCGTGCTGGCAGCCTACGAGCTCTACCGGCGCTGGCAAACACGACACGAGACGCGCGAGCAGGAGTACTACAAGGTGAAGCCCTGGCAACGATTGGTAATCGCCATTGGCTACTTC
>Ga0209226_10000621_pt1 | contig 18546 bp, 12 predicted proteins | sample BarGraNGADG00212_2_FD_184497 | JGI IMG/M metagenome (GOLD analysis project Ga0209226, IMG submission 184497) | Arctic peat soil microbial communities from Barrow, Alaska, USA - Barrow Graham LP Ref core NGADG0011-212 (SPAdes) (version 2) | ecosystem: Environmental > Terrestrial > Soil >...
CGTTCTGCAGCCTTGAGTTCGGGTTCGACTGCCCATCGGCGGCGGCGCCCCTGAAGTCCGCGATGCCGAGCCCGTAGTCTGTCAGCCGGACCAACGCCACGGCGGTCGCCAGGCCCAGCAACGTCAGCGGCAGGGCGATCATGTGCGCGTGCAGGTCGGCGTAGGTGAAAGTGAAGAACGGGAATTCGTTGATGGTGTCGGGAATGACGCGCGAGGCATTCCAGAACCACCAATCGTTGGGAAACGCCAGGGCCTGCTTGTGCAACAACCAGCCGAAAGCGCCATCGATCCCACGCATCAACCCCGCAAAACCGGGGACGTTGCTTTGCAGGCTGAGAACCGAGTGAGCCGACCACTGGTTCCAGATTAGCTTGGCCTCGGCCAGGTTACCGATGATGGCCACGAAGAAAACGCCACCCAACCCGGCCAGCAGAGGACCAATCCACAACCCGCCCTCTTCCTCGACCTCACCGGGAAAAACCGTTGCGCGATCGCCGGCAGCCAAGCTGTAAGCCACGGCGAAGGCTCCCGTGCCGGTGAGGGCGAACAGAGCCGGCACGGCGAGGTTGTAGGCAACCCACGGTACGATGCCGGTAAGCTTGATCAGTGTGCCCACGATCACGAAGCCAAAGTAATAGTAGCTCAGGAAACCACCGGCGAACCAGGGGTCGTAGGGCGGGAAAGACGTGGACTTGATGACTGCATTCAGGTAGGCGAAGTCCATCGGCTTCTCGCCGCCGCGGGCAGGGTGCCACAGGTCAGGATTGCCCCAGCGCACCAGGAGGAACAGCAAGAAAAGGGCCAGGAAGATCCCCTCTTCGGTCAGCAGCAGCGCGCCGCGCTCGCGCAAGAAGCTGCGCAGGCCGGCTCGCTGACGCCTGGCAAAGAAAGCGCTCAGCGCGGCGATCAACAGGAGCGCCAGGCCGATCTCCCAACGCTGATAGGGCAGGATCTTGAGCGCCGGTCCGATCCAGCTCAGGACGGCCAGCAAGAGAATACCGAGCACCTTGGCGACGCCGTAGCCCCGGTCGGCCAGGCCGCGCATCGCCGAGAAGGTGAGCGGGAAGGCGAGCAAGCCCAGGACCTCGAGCAGGATCAGCCAGACGATCACCGGCACCTTGTTGATCAGGTCATCGGGATTGAAGATGCTCGACCACGTGCCTCCGGCCTGCTGTGTCGCGGCCTGGGCAGGCGGCAACAGTAACGCCGTCGGGGCTTGGCTGATCTGCTTCGGCCACATCTGGATCGTCTCTTCCAGGTCGACCGAATCCAGATAGCTGCGCACCTGCGCATGGCTATATTGCGGCGTCTTCTGGAAGATATAGACGACCGGGTGATCGTAGACGCTGAAGGCTTCCTCGGCTCCCGAATCGTCGAACTGATGCCCGAAGATGGTCGGGAACGACGTGATCTTGGCCGCCTGCTTGAAACCCAGCTTGCCCTCGAACAGCAGGTTATAGTACAGGGTGGTCATCGGGTAGCGCATGGGCAGGCGCGGGATGGAGCCGTAGAGCCGGTTGCTGGAGAGGATGATGGTGTCGGCCTCATCCAGCCATTGGACGAGCTGCTCACGCTTCTCCGGCGTGTCTTCGTTGTACATCTGCATCATGCCGTCGCTGGAGCTGCTCAGCCCGTAATACATGCCAGACGGCTTGAAGCTCATCTTGCCGTCGATGCTGAACGGCAGCGGATCGTCCCAGTGTTCGTTCCCCAGGTGGCTGCCTTCGGGAACATTCTGGTAGATCCAGCGGGTGGCGGTCACGCGGCTCAAGGGCCGCCGGTAGATTGCCAGGAAGCCCCAGCCCCACAACATGGTGGCGATCACGACCAGGGCGAGGAGGCCGTAGGCGGCGGGCAGGTAGGCGGGGCTGAGGCGGGCCGCCAGGCGGCATGCCTGCCGGCGCGCGCTCGCTGTGCGGGCCAGAACCCACGACCCGAGAGCGGGCTTCCGGAGGTGGCTCCCCACCGAATCTGGAGCTGCGGGCGAGGACGTCTCGCCAGGTGCGGATGTCGGGCCGGACTCCGTCTCGGCGGCGCCAACCCTGCTGCCTGACGCGGCAAAGGCCGGACTCGGATCTTGCAGCGCGCCGTTGTCCGTTTGAACGGCCGCGGTGACCGGCTCGGCTGCCAGGTTGGTCGTCGCCAGGACCGCCCCATTGGCCAGCACGGCTTCGCCGTTGACGGGCTGTGCAGGCGTACCGCTCTGTAGTTCGAGGGGCGCCGGTGGCGCCGCGGCAGCGCGCGCGTCCCGAGCACCCACCACGGCCTGCGCGCGCTCGACCAGCCACCACAACAGCCAGGCCGCCATCATGATCAGCATCGGGTAAATCGGCAGGAGGTAGCGCATCGTCTGAACATACTGCAAGCCCTGCCAGAGGAACATGCCGCCGATCCAGGCGACGGGCAACAGGTGCTCGCGCCATGCGTTGACGCCGGGCAGAGAGAACCGCCGCGTCAGTCCACGCCCGATCTGCCAGGCCGCCAGCGCCCAGCCGGCCCAGGCCAGCAGGCCCATGGGCAGGCCCATGCCCCAGATCAGCATGTTGGTGAACGGGAAGACGAAGGGGGTCCGGCTGGTCCACTGGTGACCGGGGGGCATGTCGATGTCGCCGGCTGCCGACTGCTGAGCCCAGCGCATGTTATCCAACCAATGCGTTGAAAAGCTGAAATCCGTGATCTTGTTGCCGCCGAAGGCGTAGGGTTGGGCGACACGGAACACGGCAAAGGTCACGAGAGCCATCAGCACGAGCCGGAACAGGCTGGCCTGCACGAGGGTGCTCAGCCAGACGCTGTTGCGGAGATGGCCCTCTTCCCGACCCTCCCCCTCAGAGGAAGGAGAAGCATAGATCACAAGATTGTCTGGCCCTTCGGCGGGGGCAGAAATGCCCGGCGAGCGGTGAAGCGCGTCGCCGATGGCTATGGGGGCGGAGTGCCAATCGTCCCAGGCGCGGATGCCGGCCGCGAGGACGGCGATGACGGCCATGGGCAGCAGGTTGATGCGGCAGGCGAGGGTGGCGCCCAGGCTGGCGCCGAGCGCAACGTAAGCGGGCCAGCCACCGCCCTTCCGGCCGGCCTGCCCACCCTGCGCAACGCGCACCGCAAAGTAGAAGGTGAGCAATGCAAAGAAGTTGCCGAAGGTATCGACGGTGAAGAAATGGGACTGCTGCAGGGGCAAGACGGCGAACGCATACAACGCTGCCGCCACGAGGCCAACGCGCCGGCTATACAGTCGCCGGGCAACAATAAAGATCAACCAGACGCAGCCCAGGTCAAAAATGCCCGAAAGCGTGCGGCCCACGAACTGGACGCCGTCGTAGCCCGTCAAGTCAACCGCGATACCCGGCCCGAAGGTCCACAGGTGCAGGGCCTGGTTGAGCTTGTTGGCGAATTCGCCCACGTAGCGGACGATGAAGATCGGTAAAGTACCGTAGACAAACAGCGGGAACGACTGATAGTTGTACGGATTGAGCGGCGACTTAGTGCTGTCGAAGAATTCGCCCACGCTCTTGGGCAACTGCAGGGAAGCTTCCACCATGGTGAGAAAGCGCTCATCCGGGTGGATGTGCGTGCCGTCGTCCCAGTTGACGTGGCTGAGCCGCAGGTAAGCGCCCACAAGCAAGATGACAACCAGGAGGATCCTGGCCGCGGCGGCAGTGTTCAGCCAGGCTAACAGCCTGGCGAGCGATGGCCGCCTGCTCGCACTTGCCTCTTGAGGCGCCGGCACACCGTCAGTGGTCTGCCAGTCGTAGGACGATTCGCTCATTATTGCTCTCTGGAGAAAACTTCGCCGACAAACACAAGCTTATCGGGCCTTCTTGGCCGCGCGCGCAATCCTGCCCGGCAGCCAGGTTACCCAAAAGTGTAACATATCCATTGCCGTGTGCGCAATGTAGCGGCCGTTTGCGCCTGTGGCCTGCCCGCCCGAGCGCGCAATGTACGGGATGTCGACCTCAACCAGGCGTGCTCCCAGGTCTCTGAGCTTGACCAGGACCTCGGCATAAAAGAAAGCGCTGCGCCAGTAGTGGATCTCAACTCGGCGCAAGAGATCCAGCCGGTACATGCTGATGTAGTTGAACTGCCGCAGCGGAAGCCCAAAAAGAAGCTGAATCGCCCGCATGTTGGCGAGGGAAACGAGCAGGCGATAGCGCGTGTAGTCGCCGCGCCCACCGCGCACGCCAACCACCACATCCGCGCTGGCCGCGGCATCCAGGTATCGGCTGAGTTCGTTCAAGTCCATGGCCAGGTCGGCAGGAATGAGGATCATCCACTGTCCGCGCGCCTCACTTACCCCCGTCAGGAAGCCGCCGCCGATGCCCTGGTTAACCGGGTGATGGCAGGCACGCACGTCCGGATGGGAAGCGGCGAGGCCGTCGGCAATGGCCGCCGTCCGGTCCCGGCTGGCATCGTTTACGACCAGCACCTCGAACGCAATCGCCATCTCCGCCAGTTTGGCCCGCACCAGATCGACCGAACGCGCCAGGCACGACTCCTCGTTATAGGCCGGCATCAGCACGGTCAGGTAGGGCGTCATTTGAACGCCAACTCGCGCACGTGGATTTTCGCCTGCGGACCGGCCGTCAGATGTTTGATTTCCAGGCGTAGCTTAGAGACGGTCTGTGGGCGGTTGGGCCCAAATGACAGCTCCACCTTCGGGTCTGACGGCAGGTTACGATAGGTCTGCTCGTAGACCACCGGCTCGGCGTTAGGATCGGCGTAGAGCTTGGCGGTGAGAGTAAAATCCATGGTCCCGAAGACAGCCGTCAGGCCGGACAGAGCGCGAGGCTGCGAGAAAGAGAATTCGATGACCAGGGGGTTGGCCTCCCGGCCGCGCACAAGCGTAAACGGGTCTCCGTCAAAGAGGTCCTTCAACTGTCCGGCCTCGAATTGCGAGTGCGCTACCGTCACCGGCTGCCCGTCGAGCACGATCTGCTCCACGACCGGCTGGCGACGCGCAGCTTCCTCGGCGGCAAAGACCGCGTCCACATTGTCGGCGTAGGCCAGACGAGCGAAATAGAACCCGGGGCTGCCATCGGGATAAGGGATCACCTTCTCGACGGTCACTGCCTTGAATTTCGCGTTGGCCACGGCCTGCTGGTACTCAGACGGCGTCATGACCAACACCATGTTGGGGTTCAACTCGGCCTTGTGATCCATAAAGAAGTCGATGTTGAGCATCAGTACGTGCGTGCGCTGCTCAGGCCGCAAGAAAAAGCGAATGAAGATATCCGAGCCGTTGGCCCAGGTCGACGTCATCATGATCTGTGTGTTTGAATCACGCGCCAGGTATTCGGGGATTGCCTCGGCAAAAAGCTGTTTGGCGCCATATTGCATGCCGTAAAGCCCGTAGTCGCGATACCACAGCGGACCGTCGGTCAACGCGTCGTGCAACATGCCGATGCTGCCAAACGACAGGACGACGAAGGCCGCGCCGGCCACGGCGCCATACGGCACGCGCCGGCGAGCCAACCAGCCCATCAGCCAGTCGAGGCCCAGTGCTGTCAACAAACAGGCCGGACCGATGAAGGCCAGGACGCGCGTGATGCTGATGTCAACCAACGCCGCGCCCACCGGCGCAGCCAATGCAGCCAGCACGACGGCACGATGGGGTGACGAGCGAAAACGCCACAAGCAGACGCCCAGACCGATCAAGAACAAGGGCAGCGTAACGATGCTCAGGTTGCCATAGCCCATCAGGCGATGGCGGACCAGATCGTAGCCATTCGGCACGAACCAATAGGCGGGGCTGAGGCCGTAGGTGTAATTCTTGATGAATTGAATGACCTTGTCTTGCAGGGGCATGGCACGGAACCAATACGAATCAATCGCGCGCAAGTGCTGTGACATCGCCGCGGGCTGGCCCAGGCGGAAGGCAATCAACGGCACCATCAGCACCGCCAATAGTACCGCCCCTGCCAGCGCCGTACGCCAGTTGCGCAGGTGATAGCGAATATCCGACAGGATCAGGCATACGCCTGCCGCGGCCATCACCATCTGGCCGTTTGAGTATGTGTAAAAAGTGGCCCCGCCGAAAAGCAGAGCCGGGAAAAGGAAGCGCGGCGACCGGGTCCGGTAGAGCAGATAGAACAGCAGGAAGCAGACGTAAAAGGACGACATCATGGCCGTCTCGAAGCCGGTGCGCGTGTGGATGAACCAGGCCGGAGCGATGGCCATGAACAGTACGCCCAGCCACCAGGCCCGCACCTTGAAGATGCGCTTGAGGATCAGGCCAACCGCGGCCGTGCCGAATATGCTCACCACCGCCGAGGTGGCCCGGGTGACGATGATAGACTTGCCGAACAGAAACACGCTGAACGCGTGGACGTAGACCGAGAGCAGCGGGGTCCAGCGATTGCCGGCGGCCTCGAAGTAAAGCGGCAGGAAGGTGCCGTGCGCGTCGCGAAAGCCGGTCTGGAGCAGTTGCTCTGCCAGAACGGCATGCGTGGCCTCGTCCGCGAAGAAGTAGATTGGAAAGCGATCCAGAGCAAACAGCCGGGTTACTGCGTAAACGAGCAGCGCCAGGCCAAAGAGCACCCATTCCAGCGAGACTACGGCGCTGAGGCGGCCGGCAGCCAGGGACAAACCGCGGGCGCGTCCGGCCGCGCCGGACGACAGGCGATGCCCCGCCCAGGGCCGGCGCCCGGGCAGCGCGGCTCCCGCGCCCCACGAGAACGGCATCCGCTGCCTCCTAGCCGAAAGCTCGGCGCCGGCCGGCAGGGACGGCGTTTCGGGTGTGAGCGGTTCGACAGTGAGACGTACGTCAGTATCGTCGGGCAAGTCGAGAGGCCGGTCCGGCTTGAGGATGCCGCCTTGATAGACGGCTCGGGCGGTGATACGCCACCTTGCTTCACCCATCGGCACAGCCTGACCATCCGCGGCCAAGCGGTCGGCCGGCGACTCAGCCGGCGATGCGGGCGGGGATTCGGGAGCGGCGCCGAGCGAACCGGCCAGGCTGCCGGTCGAGGGTTTCCCGACGGAAGGCAACGCAGGCAGCCGCGCGGGCAGAGCACATCCCCATCCCAGAATCCGCAGCCTGGCCCGGCGCAGGCCGGGCCAGGAGAGCACCAACAGGACCAGCATCGCCAGCAAAGAAATGACCAGACCGGCATTGAACGGGGCTGGGCTGAAGGCGAACTCGTAACGGTGGACACCCGGCTGTAACGTGGTGGCCAGGAAACCGCCCACGTTCAGCAGAGGGGCAGGCTTCCCGTCCACGGTAAGGAACCAGCCCGGGTAGCGAGTGCTCATCACCACCAGGTCCCGCCCGCGCTCCCGTCAGCGCTGACCAGAATCCGGTTGGGACTGGGGACCTGGGGATCCAATGCGGTCACATCCTCGCTCTGTAGCTCGTGTCCAGGCGCGGATTCCTTGAGCTGAGCATCCCCGACGCCGAAAGCAAACGGCAGGCTATGCGGATACTGCCAGATGGTATACGTTAGAAAGCGTTGGATGAGGATGGGATCGGGTCCGTCAGGCTGCCGATCATTGCCCAGGATCAAGTAATTCGGGCGGGCCTGGACAACCCGCTGATTGACCGATCCTGCGAACGAGCGGATATCGCCGAAATGATACCAGGCGTCAATATAGCGCAGATCGTTGGATAACAACGAGCCGTGAAAACCGTTGGGATTGCTGACGTAATAGACACCCGGTTGATTCTGATGCAACGAGCCGGCGATCTCGTAGGAGGGAAGGTAGGGGTCACGCGTGCGGGCGAGCGCGCCGTTAGTCACGTAAAGGTCGCTCACTGACAGGAGCACGAATGCCAGCAGGGCGATGGCGCCCAGGCGGGTTACCAGCCAACGGGCCAGACCAGGCACCGAGACTTCGCGCAGCGTGCTCCGGCGCGCCGTCGCCTTCCACAACATATCCAACCCAACGCCCGCCAGCGCGACCAGGGCACAGGCTCCGTAGACAAGCATGCGCGTGGGATAGCGGAACTGATTCAGAAAGGTGGTATGGGAGTACAGGCCGGCCCAAGGCATGTGACGGATGTCGATCCACATCCAGACCAGAAACAGCACCAGCAGGAGGAAAACCAGTGGCCGGCGTTTATACGCGCCTGGGTTGGCAGCCCGCTTCCATAGCGCAAGGGGCAGGAGCGCCAGCAGCAGGAACGGCCAGATCCCGGTATATGCGTAGAACTCCTCCCGGGGCAGCAGTTTGACTGCATCCGGACGCCAACTGTCCTTTGAGAGATAGTCGAGCATGATCTGGCCCAGAGTATGCGCGCCGGTCATCTGTGGATCGGCGTTCTTGATGAACAAGTATTGGCCCTGGAAAAAGCGGGCGACCGCCTGGCCCGTGAACGCGAACATAAGGGCCATCCAGAGACGCCCGAGCCTGCCAACGCCCAGAACGCGCCCAAGCCACCACATACTGAGCGCGGCGGCGAGGAAACTCAGGAACAGTGCCACCTTGAACCCATCCAGGACGCCAAGCAGCAGCACGGGGATCGAAGCCAGGGGATTATAGGCGTGCAGCATCGGATCGGCTTCCAGCGGGACGCCGGTGTTGAGATAGGGGTTGCACAGCGGGAAGGCGTGCTGTTCGCGGACCGAGTTGCTCAACACCCAGTCCAGCGATTGAAAAATCTCAGCCTCGTTGCCCGGCAACGCGCGTTGTGTGCCGAGCTCCAGGAAGCCACCGCAGAAGGTGAACACGACGACCGCGATGATGACCCATTCGAGGAGGACACGGCGTGCGCTCATGCGGGCGCCCAACTACTCGCCCTCAGCAGTGGGAGCCCCGAGGATGCGCTCCACGGCCGCCTGCGGCCCGCGCAACCCGCCTAGCCAGCCGCTCCTGCCGGCGGGCGTCGCGCCCGCGCTTAGAGCCTGCGCTTGTGCATCCCTCATGAACCGATCCCCCTCGCTAGTGCCTGGCTTTTGATCAGATCCTGCGGCAGCGCACGAACTGGTAGGCTCCTTCAGCCGGCAGGGGCTCGTCATAGTAGGGGCGCAACCAGCGTTCGAACGGCTTCATCTGCCCGGGAAACAGCACCCAGTGCCCGAACAAGCGCTTGCTGACCAGGTTGGGCACACCCAGGTAGTGGCTCAGGTCAAAGCGCCGGTGCGCCGCGGCCGAGAAGTAGTATTGTTGCTCTACGACGGCCAGGCCGGCCGCCGAAAGCTTCTCATGCCAGACCGCCGGCGGATAAACATGGTAATGGTGTGAGATGCGGTTGAAGAAGTCGCCGTACGCCCGCCCTAACCCGGCCAGGCCGGCCTTGCGGAACATGGTCGAGCCGAACAGGAACTCAGGATAGTGCTCGCTGGGCAGGGTCGTCGCGAAAGTTCCAGCGGGGCGCAGGACGCGCGCGACCTCGGAAAGCACGGCGGTGAGGTCCGGGATATGTTCGACAACGCAGTTGGAGACCACGGTGTTGAAACTGCCATCGGCAAAGGGCAGACAGGTGGCGCTGGCAAAGGACACCGCACAGTAGACGCCCGGCCGGCGGCCCGCCTCGGGCAAGTCGCGTGCCATCACGTCGATGCCCACGTCGATGGGCAGTCCGTCATAGGCGATCGAGGCGAAATGCCCGTCACCGCAGCCGATGTCCAGGATCGGCGGCGCCAGCGAGACACGGTTCATGAACTTGCACTCGACCGCGCGCAAGATCGCGCGGTGCGGCGCCATATCCTGAAGTTGTTCGGCCAGATAGTCGCGGGGGCTCAATTAGTTACGTTTCTCCTCGAAGAGTTGCTCGTACTCATCCACAGTACGGGTGATATCAAAGCGGCTGAGGATCTCCTGGCGCGGCCTGACGTATCGATCCGGATCCTTGAGCACCTTGACGATGCCGGCGGCGAGCATGCCCGCATCGGCTATGGGCACGATCTCCCCCATGCCGGTCATGGTCACCGGCTGGCGTACGCCCGGCAAGTCGGTGGCTACGACTGGGGTCCCGCACATGAAGGCCTCGACCTGCACCAGGCCGAAGGACTCGGTGTTATTGATCGAGGCCACCGTCACCACATCGCAGAGGGCGAAGAAGTCGGCCATCTGGTTAGGATTCAGCGAGCCCAGGAAGGTGAGATAGGGCTCGTACCGCTTGATCAACGGCTGCAGATCGTACCAAATCGTTTCCCCGATCACGTCCTTATACGGGCCGGCAAACAGGATGCGCAGGTCGGGTATCTCCGACAGAATGGACGGGATGGCGTTGATCAGATAGTCGGCGCCTTTCTCGTGAGCAAAACGCGCCGCAAAGCCAATCACCTTCTGCCGCCCGTTCAGGCCGGCGCGCGCGCGTATGTCCTGCATCCCCTCGGGAGTCGGATCGGGGATAGTCACGGGCGGGAGGATGACGCGCAGCTTCGAGCAGAACTGGCTGAGAAGAGGCGAGTGTTGCGCGAAATCCTCGGTGTAAGCGACGATGGTATCGGCCAAACGAGCGGCCAGCAGGTTGTCCCAAAAGGTCAGGCGGTCCACAAGGCGGCCGTACCAGACGGGTGGCATCTGCAGATCGCAGTGATAGGTCAGCAAGGGCTTGCGTCCGGCCAGGCGCGTGAGCAGGGTTGCCGGGGTAGCTTCAACCTGGGGCAAGTGAATGCTGACCACGTCGTGGGCACGTATCTCGCGCCAGGCCAGCGGGGCGAAGGCGGGCATGAAGACGCCTTTGTTGAAGCGGAAGGCCACGGGTACGCGCAGCACGCGCACGCCATCCAGAACCTCCTCCCGCGCCAGTCGCCGGTCGTACTGGGAAGTGAGCACCGTCACCTGGTGACCCCGTTGGGCGAGCGCACGCGCCAGCCGCTCGACGTAAATCGTCAGGCCGCTGACGTGGGGCCGGTAGTAGGTCAAAATGAAGAGGACTTTCATGCGAACAGTTCCCGGTTCTCCTTCACCCACGTCACCAACCGTGCAAGCCCCTCGCGCACGCTCACTTTGGGCGCCCAGCCGAACTCCTCGGCAGCCTTGCTAACGTCGGCCACAAAAACCGGCTGATCGCCCGGCCGCCAATCGCTGAAGGCAACTGGCTCGACCGTATGGCCGGCCAACTCGCTGAGCAGCGGCCCGAACTCGGCCCACACTGCGAGCGTGTTTCCCGGCCCTCCGCCCAGGTTATAGATCTGCCCGGCCGTCACGTCGATGCGCTTCGTAGCCATCTGGTAGGCCCGCACCAGGTCGTCGACGTGGAGCAGATCGCGCACCTGTTTGCCGTTGCCATAGATCGTGAACGGACGGCCGGTGACGACCGCAATGATGAACCAGGCCACCCAGCCCTGGTCTTCCACGCCCATCTGCCGCTGCCCATATATGCAGGACTGGCGGAATACGACCGAGCGCAGGCCGTAGATACGCGCGTAGTCGTGCACGTACTGGTCGGCCGAGCCCTTGGAGCAGCCGTAGGGAGAGTGGAAGTCGAGTGGCCGGGTCTCCGGCACCCCGCGTGGGTAGTCGGGCAAAACATAGCGCGTTTCCAATTCGACGGCCTTTGCGTCGTCCATGCCACCGTAAACTTTGTTCGTGGACGCGAAAATGAAGACGGGGTTCTCGCCGGCCGCGCGCGCCGCCTCCAGCACGTTAAACGTGCCGAGGGCATTGATCTCGAAGTCGGGCCGGGGGTCCGTGACCGAAGTCGTGACTGCCGTCTGCGCCGCCAGGTGATAGATCGCCTGCTGCCCCTGCACAGCGGCAAGGATAGCGGGAGTGTCGCGGATATCACCCTGCACGAAGGCAAGGGAATGCTCGCCGCAAGTCTGCTTCAGCCAGGCCAGGTTTGCCTCGCTGCCCCGGCGCGAGAGGCTGTCGAACAGGGTCACCTGGTGCCCCGCCCGGATGACCGCTTCCGCCAGGTTACAACCGATGAACCCGGCCCCCCCGGTGATGAGAACACGCATTGTTTGCACCTCGCCAGATCAACGTTCAGCTTGCCGGCGTCTCTCCGCGCCGCCGCAACGCCTGCATGACGCGCGTGAAAGATGTGCCGTGGATCCACAGCGCCAACACACCCGCCGCCGACATCGTCAGGTAGTTCACGATGTGCCAGACGAGAGCGAAGCCGAACGCGACGTCCTTTGGGACGCCGAACGGCAGAAGCGCAACTGTTGTTAGATACTCGAACACGCCCAGGTAACCTGGAGTCGACGGCAACAACATTCCCAGGCTGGTGACCACCACGCAAAGGGCCATGGCAATCAGCGGCACGTGCAAATTGACCGCCTGCGCGGAAGACCAGGCCATAAAGACCACGCCGAACCAGGCGATCAAGGACTGGCCAACCAACAGGAGGCCCAGCCGGCTGCGCAGGGCGGCGAAACCATCGATCAGGTGCTCAAGGGCTGCGTAAATGCCGGGCCGATTGAGAAAGCGAACCTTGCCGAACACCGCGTGTGCCCAGCCCAGCAGCATGCCCTTGAGCGGCGAGAGCAACACTACCAGCGCGGCAACCAGCAGCACCAGGAGGATACCCACCTGCGCGCCGCGCAGCACCTCCGGCGGCAGTTGCACGTTCAGGAACGGCAACATCGCCACGAACATAAGCAACAACGTCAGTACGTCCAGCACCCGCTCGATGACGATGGTCGAGAAGGTGCGAGCCACACTGACCGGCTGCTCGCCGGCCAGCAACACCAGCCGGGCGAGTTCCCCGAGGCGGGCCGGCAGGACGTTGCTTACAAGGTACCCGGCGCAAAGCGCCGAAAAAACGGGCTCGAACGGCAGACGATACTCGGGCAAGAACAACAACTGCCAGCGCCAGCCCTTGAGAACCAGAACAAGGATAGTGACGGCGATGGGCGGCAATAGCCACAGATAGTTGGCGTGACGCAATTGGGCCCAGAGCTCGCTGAAATGAACGCCACGCAGCGCCAGCGCCAGAAACACCAGGCTGATAACGATCTCCAGCACGCGCTGGACGGGAGGTCGCCGGCGCGCTACCGCGGCAGCCGGCACAGCAGCCGGCGCTGCGGCGCTTAGCGGGCCCGATCCGACGTCCTCGTCGAGGGGGAGCGCGCGAGGTTGTTCTGTCAAGATTTTGATCACCTGACGCTGGATTGCGGCAACGCCGTCAACATAAGACAAACGCGAGGATTATACCACCCGTGAGGGAGGCTGACAAAGAAAGAGGAAACTACTTGAGCTGCGGCCAGTTTGGCAGGACCCAACGTATCCAGCCGGACGGCGGAGGATCGCCGAGCAGATATACGTCCACCCACTGGTGCCAGGCCACCAGGTTGTCGTCGTCGTAACCCAGGTCCACCCACTTGCCGCGCACTCCTCCGCCGGTGTCGCCGGCCAGCCCAGTCCCATATCCGGGCACGTACACTTTGCTGCCCAGGATCACCACGGTGGGGTCAACGGCGACGATGCCGCGCCGCATGGGCAGGCCAAGGCGGGTGATGCCGAAGTATGAAGCGCTGGGCGAGACACCCGCCGTGGATTTGGAGTAGGAGGTCGCGTACATGCGAATGTGACGCCAGTAGCTGATCTGGCCTTCTTGCGTGTCCAACGTACGCATAACGACCTTACGGCCGTACGAGACGACATTGGTAACCGGTTGCGCGGCCACCCAGGCATCGATCAAGGTGCGCGTGACCTCGACGCCGTCTTCGATCGTGCTGCGGTAGCGGCGCCGGAACTCACCATCGGCGCCGGCCTGGGTCAACTGCTGATGGTCGATCTCGAGGTTGTCGTCGGGGATGACGACCAGTTCGTAGGGGATAGACCGCCGCTCGACTTGCACGAGGTTCTGCACCCGCACGATGCGGATTGCGACGTTGTCCGTGATCGACTCGGGCATGGCCGGGGTCACACGGTCGCTGCCGGCCACCGTGATGCCCAACTCGGCCAGCGTATCGCCGACGCTCTTGCCGCGGGTGCGCGTCCGCACGGTATGTCCGTCGGCGCTGACCAGCACGGGCTTCGAGCGCTCGATAGTTACGCGTATGCCGGCCTGCAAGGAACTGCCGAGGCTGGGCCGCACCTGGTCGCCAAGATAGAGCGTCACCTGCTCGCGCAGCAACGCCTCACCCACGGTCGGGGCGGTGCTGAAGATCGCATAAGGTACGCTGCCGTCATCCACCACGATACGGACGGCACGGCGCAGGCTGATCCGCACGGGCTGAGGATCAGGAGCCAGCCAGGCGCGCGGGCGAGCGAAGCGTGGGGGGCCGGCAGGCGTGACAGGCGCCGGCAACGCAGAGCCGGCCGATGCCGGCGCGCCATCGAGCGTGAGCTCGTCGTGCAGATCGGGCTGCAACCGCGCCGCAGCCAGCAGCTCGCCTACCGTGCGGGACTGGCTGTACACTTCGAAGAGCGAGCCGTCGGCGGAGACCAGGCCGCGCCGGGCGCGTTGGACGAAGATCGCGCTGCCGCCGGTCACGGATGTGGACAAGGCCGGACTGACCCGGTCCTGAGGGCGCAGGCTCAGCCCCAGGTCCGCCAGGACCCCGGCGACATCCGGCCGGGTGGTACGCAGTTCTTCACGGTAACCGTCGACTGTGACCGTCACCGGCATACCGGCTGCCCAGGTAAACCAGGCCACGCGCAGGCCGGCGCCCAGCAACAGCAGCACTGCCAGCAGCCAGGCCAGGCTTGCGATCACGCTCCCAGGCCGCGCCGGACGGTCAGCGGGCGCGCCTTGGGGTAGGTGGCCTGCCTCCCAGGTGTCCTCGCTCCGTAGGCGGCACGAGCCGATGGCGGCCGGCCAGGGGTCAGCTGCCGGGCGCAGGGCGCGCCCGAGCCGCTGCAAGGTGCGGTTCATCCGAGACAGGCGCGCGGGCCCGGGTAAACCGGCAGCAACGGGCGAATCATCTGACATGTGCAAAGGATCATTCAATGGGATTTAGAACTTGGGATTTTGGATTGCGGATTCCGGGCTGCGGGGAGAGCAAGGTTCCAGAATCACGGATCCAAAATCAAGAAGGGAGTCGATATGGACAAGCTCAACGAAGCTGAGATCAACCAGGCGCTGCAAGACATGCCGGGTTGGAACCGGAGCGGGGACTCCATAACCCGCACCTTCACCCTGCCCGGTTTTCCCGACGCAATCGTCTTTGCGGCCGCGGTGGGCAACCTGGCACAACGCGCCGATCATCACCCCGACATTCTCATCCAGTATAAGAAAGTGACGCTCACCCTTTCCACCCACAGCGCGGGCGGCCTGACGGCCAAGGATTTCGCGCTGGCCAAGGAAGTGAACGGCATAGCAAGGTGACACGCGTGAGCTATCAGACAATCCGCTCGGCTATCAGCTCGACGATGTCCTTCACCACCACCCCCTGATCGGCCTGCTTCGACGCATCGGTCAACATGGTCAGGCAGAAGGGACAGGCGACGGCAATGGTTGACGCGCCGGTCGCCGTTGCCTGCTCGTAGCGGGTATTGTAGACCGTCGCGCTGCCGTGCTCTTCCTCCTTCCACATCTGGGCGCCGCCCGCGCCGCAGCAGAAGGAAAGGTTGCGGCTGCTCGCCATCTCGACGAAGTTGCCGTCCAGGTTCTGCAGCACGCTGCGCGGCGCATCATAGATCCCATTCATGCGGCCCAGATAGCACGGGTCATGGTAGGTCAGCTTGCCATCCGAGCCGTGCAGTGGGTCGAGCCGCCCGTCGGCGATCAGTTCGGCGATGAGCTGAGTGTGGTGGACCACGTTGTAGTTGCCGCCGAACTGGTAATACTCCTTGCCCAACGTATGATAGCAGTGCGGGCAGGTGACCACGATGCGCGGCGGTTTCACCTCGTTCAGCACCTCTACGTTGGCCGACGCCAGCTGGTAATAAAGAGCTTCGTTACCCGCCCGGCGAGCCGAGTCTCCTGTACACTGCTCCAGCTCGCCCAGCACTGCAAAGTTCACGCCGGCATGCGTCAGCACCTTAGCGAAGGCGCGCGCGGTTGCCTGGGCGCGCGCGTCGTAGGCCGCCGCGCAGCCCACCCACCACAGGATCTCGAAATCCGGCTTCTCGTCGACAGTCGGAATGTGGATTCCTTCCGCTTGCAAGCTCTTGGTCCAGGCCATGCGTTCCCGCTTGCTCAGGTTCCAGGGGTTGCCGTTGCGCTCCATGCCCTTGAAAGCGGCCTGGAGCTGCCTGGGGAAAGCGCTCTCCATGAGCACCTCGTTGCGCCGCATGTACAGCAAATCGAACATCGGCTCGTTGCCGACCGGGCAGACCTCCACACAGGCCCCACAGGCCGTACAGGCCCAGAGCGCGGAGACGCTCGTACAGCAATCGATGAGGCTATCGGGCGCCGGCTGGCCGGCAGCCAGCATAGTGAGGTGATCGTTCAGGTAATAGCGCTTGTTGACCTCCAGCGCCGAGGGCGACAACTCCTTGCCGGTCAGATAAGCCGGGCAAACATCCTGGCAGCGATTGCACATGATGCAGGCATAGCCGTCCAGGATGTTCTTCCAGGGCAACTGCTCGACCCGCGCCGCGCCCATCTGCTCCAGCGACTCGTCTTCGAAGTTGATTGGCTGAAGGGTGCCCAGGGAGGTGCGCACGGGCCGGGTGAGGAAGTTGATGCCGGACATGATCAGGTGAAAGTGCTTGGTGTAAGGGAAGTAGGGGACGAAGGCCAGGATCAGGCCCAGGGCGATCCACCAGGCGGCGTGGCGTGCTACGTCCAGCGCGCCCGGGGTCATGCCCCGCCAGAGCATACTGACCAGTCCGGCAAACGGCTGAAAGCCCACAATCTCACCGGTTGTGCCTGCCTGGGCCAGCGCGAACGTTTCGCCAATGAAGCGAAAACCGACGTGCAGCAAGATGAAACCGCCGACGATCAGCGAATCACGGCGAATGCCGCCGGCTGCCACCTTGGGGAGCAGGAACACGTTGGAGCGGTAGGTCAGCGCCTTGCTGCGGTAGATGAAACGCCGGATCAGGAAGTAGAGCATGCCGGTGATGACGGAAACGCTGAATATATCGGCCAGGAAGCGGTAGACAGTGCCGATCACGCCCTGGCCCAGGAACGCGAAATGCGGCAGGTAGCCCTGCAGCACGTCGCCGAAGTTCACCAGGAAGTAGAACATGAAACCCCAGGCGATCATGGCATGAAACACGTCCGGCCAGAAGCGCACACGCCACGTCGGCGCGAGGGCAATCCAGTTCCAGGCAGCCTCGAGCGTCCGCTTGACGACGTTCTTGTCGCCGGCGTCGGGTCCCCCGCGCCGTATGACCAGGTAAACCTTGCGGAAACCCAGGTACCCCAGGTATAGCGAAGCGGCCGCCGCGACGATGAAGAGGACCTTCTCAACCAGGGTAAGCATGGCAACGCCCCTTCCAGCGAAGGATGAGGGCCAACGGTTCAAGCCGGAAGTAGTTCAATAAATCACTATTTAAGCCGAGTATAAGGTGCAAATAAGTGGGATGTCAATATGACAGTATGACTCAATTCATCCAGAAGCCTGCAATGCGCGTCCCGCACGCATCACAGGCCCCGTCGTGCAGGGCGGTGCGACGGACCTGATAGCCCACGCGGGAAATGAGCGTCCGCCCACAGTGCGGACAGACCGTGCTCTCGGTCTGGTTGCCGGGCAGGTTGCCGACGTAAACGTAGTGCAGGCCGGTGTCCAGGCCGATCTGCCAGGCGCGCTCGAGCGTTGAGGCCGGGGTGGGCAGCACGTCGTTCATGCAGTAGTTGGGGTAGAAGCGGCTGATGTGCCAGGGCACATCCGGGCCGAGCTCGTCGCGCAGATAAGTCGCCACCCAACGCAGCTCCTCATCGCCGTCGTTCAGGCCGGGGATGACCAGGGTGGTCACTTCGAGCCAGATGCCCAGGCGCTGGATCGCCTTCAGGTTGGCCAGGACGGGCTCCAGGGAGGCGCCTGAGATCTTGTGGTAGAACTCGCCGCGGCCGGCCTTCAGATCCACGTTGATGCCATCGATCAGGCCGGCCATCTGGTCGAGCAATTCGCCGGTCATATAGCCGTTGCTGACGAAGACGTTCTTCAGTCCCAGGGCGTGCGCCTGGCGGGCGGTGTCCAGGGCGTACTCGGCGAAGATCGTCGGCTCGGTGTAAGTGTAAGCCACGGAAGCGCAGCCCGCCCGCCGCGCGGCCGCCGCGATCTGCTCGGGCGTGGCCGGCGTGCCGCCGGCGATGTCGTGCTCGCGCGGCATCTGTGAGATCTCATAGTTCTGGCAGAATTCGCAGCGGAAGTTGCAGCCGGGCGTCGCAATAGAAAAGGCGCGGCTGCCGGGCTGGAAGTGGAACAGCGGCTTCTTCTCGATTGGGTCGACATGCTGCGCGATGGTGCTGCCGTAGACCAGCGTGTAGAGCGTGCCGTCGCGGTTCTCACGCACATTGCACGCGCCCAGCTTGCCCGGCGGGATCACACAGCGATGGGCGCACAGGTTGCAGCGCACGCGCGGGTCGTCGGGCGACAGGCGGGACCAGAGCATAGCTTCGTGGAGCATAGTGACTTCCCCCAAAGGCGCAAATCAGAAGGGACTTTGCGTTTTGCGCATTCTACCACATTAGGCCCGGCGCTAACAGTTTGACCGGCGCGCGCAAAATCGTGTATGATTGCCGGCGGGGGTGGTTGTCGTCCGGTGGCGGCCCCGGTCTTCAAAACCGGTGAGGGGCGCTGCAGAGGCGTCTCCGGTGGG
>Ga0209226_10000624_pt1 | contig 18464 bp, 14 predicted proteins | sample BarGraNGADG00212_2_FD_184497 | JGI IMG/M metagenome (GOLD analysis project Ga0209226, IMG submission 184497) | Arctic peat soil microbial communities from Barrow, Alaska, USA - Barrow Graham LP Ref core NGADG0011-212 (SPAdes) (version 2) | ecosystem: Environmental > Terrestrial > Soil >...
GGATGAGCGGCTTCGCCCCGTCATCATCCCACAAAAGAGGCTCGCACGAGACTCGCGTCAGGTCGGGACTCAGCGGAATGGTAGCGCCGGCATCGATGGCGGACGGGAATGGCGGCAGGCACGCGTCATCGGCGGGATCGATCTGAAGCATGCGGACCTCGAACGGCCGAAGCCGGAGGCTGAGCGTCTCCCCGGTCGCCAGGTAACGTTGATTGTCTGCCATTGGATATATCGTGGTGACGGCGCTTCGGCCCTCCCTCCAGGTAGGATACCTGGAGGCATAGAAGTGTGATCGACCAGCCGAAAGTCGCGGATTTCATATTCGAGCGGTCCCACGGAAACCCGCTGGTCAACCAGCCACGTTCCCACGGAGTAACGCTCGCAATCGGACATACGCATGCCCGCGAAACTCCGGTCGAGACCTCGCGCCTGAACGGCGAGGAGATTCTCCCCGCCGAAATGAAGCGCTGCGTAGGGAGGATCGGCGGGGTCGATTATGACTTTGGGCGAGGGATGCCAGTGACCCCGCGGCGAGCTTTCGCCGGCGTGGGTTCCGTTCACGTAGAAGTGGTAGTGGAGCCAGTCCTGATTGTCCGTGCCGCCGGCCACGATCTCGACGGGCTTGCCGATCGCGTCCGCGGGCAGGTCGAACCGGGTGCGATACCACGCGTAGCCGGGATACAGAACCGCTGAGTAGCCGGCGGGAGATATGGTAAGATCGTTGATCAGAGCGACCCAGGACCAGTCGGCGTCGTCTATATCAGGCTGATGGAAGCCCTGCAGAAATCCACTCTCCAGCTCCGGCTCCACGGCCTCTGCCGACCCCATCTTAAGCCGCCAATCGCGAATCCACGCACAATGTGCGTCCGTCTGAAAGCGCAGGGAAACCTCGCACGGCTCCCTGAGCTGGTAGTCGCGGCCGGTGATCTTGTTCGTGAGACGCAGCAGACCTGCCTTGGGTCCGGTGTCGATAGACGCCTCGATGAAGCGATTGCCGAGCAGAACATGCCCGCCTTGTTCGATTGCGTAGTCACTACTCGTCAATTACACAGCCTCCATAACGATGAGCCAGTCACGGGTACTCGGCGGAGTCGATGGCCGCCAGCGGCCCTCGGAATCGACCTGCGCGGGACCACAGCCGTGGCGCGTCCCGTTACTGGGGTTGACGTAGAATACGTTGTAGTTGATGCCCTGCTCCATCCCTCTAACAGCGACAAGAGAGGAATAGGCGTCGTGCAGGGGAGCATAGATGATACGGAGCTTGCCGGGTATGCCCGCCGCGTAAGGCTGCATGGCATCCGCGTGATCGGCGGAGATCATCGGGTTGGCAGGACTCGCCTCGATCCATTCCTGATGGGGTTCGAGAAGCCACCACTCATATCCCTCCAGTATGCTCTTGCCGACACCCAGTTGGGCGGATCCGGGCGATGACGCGGCTTTGTCCCAGGGTGTATCGCCCCAGTGCGCGCCTATGGGGTTACCCCTGAACGGCTCGTCGGCAGTGTTGATCTGCCAGATGCCGTTCGCGCCGTAGGAATGCCCGGCTGCTCCCGACAACATCGAACTCCAGAAGAACCATCGCTGAGTCTCCTCGCGGCACTGCTCGAGTATGTTTTCGTAGAAGCCTTCGCCCTGAAGCACCGGCATCGGAGGCGTCATTTCCCTGGCGTAGCGGATGCTCTGCACCGAATGCCAGCCGTGGTTCATGCTGCCGTGCGCGGTCTGGAGCATGTCGAAATCCAGCAGGGAGCGATCCTCGACCATATTGTGGCCGCCCAACGTGATATCCATGTAGTTGGGCGGGTGGATCGTGATCAGCCGTCCGAATGGCTCGATGGCGCGCACGTAGGCCCCGATCTCGGTCCAGTCCGCGCGAGCCGCGGGGGTATAGAGGTCCCACTTGCCCCAAAGCTCGTCTTCATAGTAGGGCAGAATACCCTCGCCCGCCAGAGACCAGACCACAGGGTACGCTCCGTAGCGAGCAACCAGGTACCGCCAATGCTTTTTAAGCTTCTCCACCCCCATGAACTTAGCGAAGTAGCCCCAACAGCCAAATATGCACGGCGTCAGGCCGATCTCGACCAGGTAACGGATACGGCGGTCCGCCATGTCGAAGTAATCGCGGTTGATCCGCGAGTAGTCCTCGGTCCAGGGGAAGCCGGCCTCATTCGCGCCGCCGGGATAGAACGGCGGCATGTCCGGGTAGAGCCCGGCGATGATCTGAACGACGTTGAAACCCTTGTCCAACCTGTCCAGGGCGAGCCTCTGGAAGTCTTGCGGCCACGCAAGGCGGCTGCAAAGCCCCATCCACCAGGTGTCGGCAAGCCAAAGAAACGGGGTGCCGTCGGCATGCTGGAAGTGACGCCCATCGGGTGAACAGCGTATCGGGCCGTGGGCCAGCAGCGGGTTGTCGCCGCGATATTGCTCGACATCGAATGTGCCCTGGACATCGTGAAGACCGAGGTTCGCGGGGTCGGAGCAGACCGTACGGTAGTGGTATCTACCGGGAACCGGCGTCGCGAAACGGACGCTCCAGACATCCCCGCCTGCCCAAAATGCGGGCACGTTGCGCCCCACCCCGTCCTCGCCGGTGAAGGTAACGTCCAGTTCGACATCGTTGAACGGGTCGGCATAAGCTCTATCAGACGTGAATGACCATTCGGCCACGAGGTTTTGGTTCATGGTGCTCCTTGTACTCCTCAAGCCGATCTGCCTTCACGTTCAACAGAAAGCAAGCGCGCTTCATTTTGGCCATCTCCTAGTAGTAGAAGTCGCAACGGGTAGTTCCTCCAGTTATGCTAAAGAGAGAGCGCATCTGGGGGTACCACTTCCACTTCACATGGCCGTCATTGTAGAGATAGTTGCCGCCTGTCGGCACGGCATTGGGCTCATGGCTATTCCACTTTGCCACACCCGGGGATCCCGTGACCACGATATCCGACATGACTAGAGCATACGGATACCGTGAGGTTGTAACCGCCACCATGCCCTCGACCAGTGGCGCATGGAGGTAATTGGCCCAGAAGCAGTAGCCGGCGTAGTAGTTGGTCCCCGGACCCCAGAAAAGCTCCGGCTTGAAGTATGCATTGGCAGGGCAAGAGAAAACTCTGTTGTTCTTTACATACGGCTCCAAAGCCCGTGGTCCGAGGCACGGTTTGGCGGCCGTATACCCCGACCCGTCCGGCGGCCAGGGAACCAGGAATGTGCCAAACGGCCATTCGTCGGGCCGCGTTGGTGGGTAGTAACCGTTGTAAGTGTCGGCGTACATGCTTGCAGCCGTCCCAAGCTGGCGGAGATTGTTGATGCACGCTGTGCGCCGGCCGGCTCGCTTTGCGCTCAGGAATACCGGAAACAAAATCGCCGCCAGTATGGCAATAATGGCGATGACAACCAGAAGCTCTATGAGCGTGAAACCGCCACCCTTTCCTCGAAATTTATTACGCACTCTACTTTACCTCCCGCCGCTTCGCAAGAAGCTTTGCCCCGAATCCATATAGCAAACACTCTTCACCGCCTGCTTGATTCGCTCTTTGCTCGGGACGTAGACGTCTTCGAGCGGAGGCGAAAAAGGCGCGGGGGTGTCCGGAGCGCAGACTCTCTTGACCGGGGCATCCAGATAGTCAAAGATGTCATCCATTGTCCTCGCCGCTATCTCCGCGCCCCAGCCGCCGGTCATCGTATCCTCGTGGACTATCACGAGCCTGCCGGTCTTCTTGACTGACGCGTAGAGCGTCTCGTAGTCGAACGGGTTTAGCCAGCGGGGATCGATGATCTCGACTTCTATGCCGTCTTCGGCGAGGTCCGAGGCCGCGAATCCGGCCTCATAGACCATCCGAAGGTTAGCGAGAATCGTCGCGTCGGCGCCCTCCCGGACGAGTCGGGCTTTGCCGACCGGGATGGTGTAGTCCTCGTCGGGAATCAGGGAGGATGCATCCAGGGCTCCCTCGACCTTTCGAATGCCCTTGGCGCCGTAGAGCTTCTTGTGCTCGAAAATGAGCACGGGGTTATCGTCGCGAACGGCTGTCTTGAGAATCCCCTTGGCATCGTAGGCGTTGGATGGACACGCGATCTTCCAGCCCGGGCAGTGCATGAAGTAGCTCTCGACGCTCTGCGCGTGCTGCGCGCCGCGCGCGGTGACCCCGACCGGCGCCCGCATCACCATCGGCACCGTAAAGCCGCCGCCCGACATGTAGCGTATCTTCGGGGCTTCGTTTATCATCTGGTCCATACAGCAGAACAGGAAGTCGCAGTACTGCACGTCGGCGATCGGCCGCATGCCCATCATCGCCGCGCCTATCGCCGCCCCCGCGAGGCCGGCCTCGGATATGGGGGTGTCGAGGATTCGCTCGTGGCCGAAGATATCCGACAGCCCGAGGGTGACCGTGAACGCTCCCCCAAAGCCATGCTCGATGCCGATATCCTCGCCGATGCAGAAGACGCGCTCGTCGCGCTCCATTTCCTCTTTGATGCCTTCGCGTATCGCTTCAGCGTATGACAGTTTTCCTGGCATTGCGGTTTCTAACCTCTAACATCTAACTTCTAGTCCGCCCACAGGTGGGTGAAACACTCATCACCCGATGGCAGCGGGCTTGCCTCGGCGAACTCGGTCGCCTCCCCGATCTCCAGCGCGATCTCCGCGTCGATGGCAGTAATATCCGAGTTGGTCATCGCGCCCATATCCTTGAGCTTGTTGCCGGCGATGATGAGGGGATCGCGCGCGCGCCAAAGCTTTTCCTCTTCCTTGTCGCGATACGCGTTCGCGTCCGAGCGAGAATGGCCGCCGATGCGGTAGGTTTTGCACTCGATGAACGTCGGTCCGCCGCCGGAGCGCGCGCGCTTGATTGCCTTGGACGCGCACTCGTGAACGGCGAGCACGTCGTTGCCATCGCAGATCGCCGAAGGCATGCCGTAGCCTGCCGCTCTGTCCGCAAGATTCTCCAGCTTGCACACCAGCTTGATGTGTGTCGATGCGCCGTAGAGGTTGTTCTCGCAAACGAAGATCACGGGCAGATTCCAGATCGCGGCCATGTTCATCGCCTCGTGGAAGTCGCCCTCGTTGGTGGCCCCGTCGCCCAGGAACGCCACCGCGACGTTGTCCGTCCCGCGCATCTTGAAGGCGAGCCCACAGCCCGCGGCGATCGTGAGACCGCCGCCAACGATAGCGATGGCCGGGAGCATTCCGACGGACGCATCGCCTATATGCATCGAGCCGCCCTTGCCCTTGCAGCAGCCCGTTTCCTTGCCGTAGAGTTCGGCCATGATGGATTTCAGAGGCACGCCCTTTGCGATGGCGTGGCCGTGCGGGCGATGGGTCGATGCGACAACGTCCTCGTTTCGAAGGTTCGCGCACACGCCCACGGCGACCGCCTCTTGACCCTGGTAGAGATGGACCGTGCCCGGCAGAGTCCCCTTCAGAAAACGGATGTGTATGGTGTCCTCGAACCGCCGAATGCGGACCATCGTCTTATACATATCCAGCAGCTTTTGGGTTTTTGCAGCCACGTAATCAGCCTCCGATCAGCATCTGCCGGACCAGCGCGACGGACTCGTTGGCGTCACCCTTGGCGACGACCGCGCCGATCCTGTCCAAGCCGGCCTTGTCAACTGCGGCGGACAGCGCTTGCATCCATGCGAAACAGTTCTTGACTACTGGAATCTTGTCCTCGCGATATGGGAAGATGTCCAGCGTGAGCCAGCCGCCGTAGTTAAGCTTCCTGAGCCAGTAGACCAGCTCCAGCGTCTCTGGGATGTTGACGGACGCGACCATCATGTCATCATCCCAGGTGCGATGATTGTCGTTGAGATGCAGGTAATCGAGATAGCCGAACTCGGCAAGCAAAGCGGCAGCTTCGGCCATGTTCTCGCCCGCCGCCATGGAATGGCCGATGTCGAGCAGTCCACCCACATTGCTCAGCCCCTGCAGGAGAAGAATTGTCTTTGCGGCGCTGTTCACGTAACAGTGCGTGCGAGGTTCCTTGAGCTTATACTCCACAAGCACTTTCACGTCCAGCCGGTGCGCGGCGCACTCGGCGACGCCGTCACGCAGCCATTTCCACGCTTCCGTGAAGTCCGCCTGGAGCGGGTAGTCGTAGCCGTCCTGCCCGGGCCACACGTCAACGTAACCGCATCCGACTCCCGCCGCCCAATCCATCGACTTTTTGACCTCGGCTACGGCTTCCCGGCGCACGTTGGGGTCCGCGGACGCAAGGCTGCCCTTGCCCCACTTGGCCTGGGTCCAGAGATCGGGCACGACCATCGATATCACGAGTTTGCGAGCGGCGAAGAGGTTCTTTACCTCGTCTATGTTGCCATCGTTGACGTGCCAGTTTCCGACGATCTCGAGCCCGTCCAATTCCTTGACCTGGACGGCGAGGTCGAGCATCTCCTCCATTGTCGTGCCGCCGCCGCCGTAGCCCGAGAGGCAGTATCTATCCGCGCACGAGCCGAAAGTCGGCAGGCACGCACCCAGCTTGTTCTTGCCCAGCATATCAGAACCTCCGATTTAGAAGTTAGAAGTTAGAGGTTAGAGGTTAGAAACCCCTAACCCCTTGCGTAAGCTTCGTTCCATGCGCCGGTGTTAGACGGCAGGTATTCGATGACATCGAAAGACCGTCCCAACAGGCTGCGTCCCTGCTTGACCGAAGTGATCTCCCCGGAACCCTTCATCTGCATCATGAGGTTGCCCATCGATGTCGCCTCTGCCGGGCCGGCCATGACGGGAATGCCCAGTGCATCAGCCGTAAACTGGCACAGCAGAACGTTTCGCACGCCGCCGCCGACCATGTGCAGGACGTCCACTCGGAGTCCCGTGATGCGGGTTATCGTTTCCAGAACCTGCCTGTATTTGAGGGCGAGGCTCTCCAGGACGATTCGGAGCATTTCGCCCTTGTCGGTGGGCTCGCGCTGGCCGGTCTTGCGCAGATAGTCCGCTATCGCGCGAGCCATGTCCGGCGGATGAACGAAGCTCGGATCGTCCACGTCGATGGCGGCAGCGAACGGGCGGGCGGACCCGGCCATCGCGACCATGTCATCGTAAGTCAGATCAGCGCCCGATTGGTTCCACATCCGCCTCAGCTCCTGGAACATCCAGAGGCCCGTGACGTTCCCGCGCGTCATGAACCTGCCGTCAGCAGTGGCGGCCGTCGTCAGAGAGGAGTCGTAGCTCTCACGATTCGTGATAGGGCTGTCTACCTCGACTCCGACCACGGACCACGTGCCGCAGCTCAGAAACGCCCAATTCGTGTTCTCATCGGCCGGCACCGACACAACAGCGCTGGCCGTGTCGTGTGTCGCGCACGCGATCACCGGCGCGGATTCCATATTCACATCAGCCTTGAGCGATGCGAGAACCTCGCCCAGCCCATCGCCAGGCCGCGCATAGTCAGGTATGATGCCCGGCCTGATTCCGATCTTCTCCAGCAGCGCCGACACGGGTCTGCCGTCGGCTATGTCCAACAGGCCGGTATTCGACAGGTTCGAGTGCTCGTCGATCATCCCGCCGGTCAAAAACGAGTTGATCATGCCGGGAATCATGAGAAAGCTCGCCGCTGCTTCGAGCTGAGGCGAGGCATCCCGCGCTAACGCGAAAAGCTGGGTGATAGTTGCCACTCGCTCTATCATGACGCCAGTTTGTGCGTAGAGGTCGTATCCTCCTCCCAGCGCGCTCTTGAGCTCCTCGGCAGCCCCCGCAAATCGGCAGTCCCTGTGGTGGTGCGGATTGCCGAGCAGGCGCTCATCGCGGCCATACAGACCGAAGTCCACGCCCCAGGTGTCTACGCCGATGCCATCGACGCGCCGCCCGAACCGGCTCGAATATGCCAGCAGAGCGTTCCGAACCTCTCTGTACAGCGCCAGAATGTCCCAATACGTGCTGCCACACACCTCGACAGGACCGTTCGGAAAGCTGTGGATGCACTCGCAGTTGAGACGACTCCCGTCCCATTCACCCACGATTGCCCTGCCGTTGGATGCCCCTATATCGAAGGCGAGAAACCGCTTTGCTACGTTCACGCCAAATCACAGCTCCATGTGCTTGGGATGGAACTTGGGGGCAACGCGCAGCCACGGGCTCTTGGGTCGCTCCAGGTAGCCCCATTTCCAGATGGCGCGCCTCAGCTCCTTGTTCTCCGGTCGCTTGGCGAACTCGACGAACGGCTCGTCGCTCATTGCGCCGGCTATCGCCTGCTGCCAGGACTTCGCTCCGGCCGTATATCCATCGGGGTGACCGAGCATGCCGCCGCCCGCGGGGATTACGAGATCCGTGCCGTACTCGCCGATGAGGATCGGCGCAAGTCCGGGGTAGACCCCAGCGCACGGCATGGCGAAGGTCGGCTTGATGTGACCGAGAGGAGCAAGCTGCATGTGGCTCGTCCGAATGCCCTCTTCGAGCGAGACCATCGGGATCGACGACCACATAGTCGGAGTCAGCATAAGGTCCGCCCCACAGAGGCGGCAGAGCTTGGCATTCACCGGCCAGGAGACGCTCTTCATCTGGGCGATCATGTGAGACGCGTGCAGCATCACCGGAACGTTGATCTTCGGGTCCTCCGTGATCTCGCGCAGGGCGCCCAGACCGGCTGAGTAGGTGATCAGAAGACCGTTCGCGCCGGCGTCGATCGCCTTGTATGCGCGCTCCTTCATCTTCTCGGGCTCGTGGGTGATCGAAAGCAGATAGATCGGGCGCTTGCCGGTCTCTTTTTCGGCCTTGTCGAGCGCGGCGTTGACGGCCTTGAGCCTGTCCAGATAGTTGCAATTGGCGACGTCGGAGGTCATCTCGTCGTCTTTCATCATGTCTACGCCGCCGATGGCGGTCTGGTAGCACTGGTCTGCGACCTGCTCGGGGGTCATGCCCATCTTCGGCTTGATGATGTGCAGAGAAAGCGGGCGCTTCTCCACGCCCAAAAGCTGTCGAATGCCGGGGACTCCGAACTTAGGACCCGCAAAGCCATCGAGGAACTGCTTGCCGAGATAGACGTCCACCAGGCGAATGGTGGGGCTGTAGGCGAAGCAGTTGCCGGCGATGGCGAGCAGCATCATTGTGATATTGTTGCCCCAAGCCGCCATGGGAAATGCAAGCTGAACCATCGCGGCCTTGCGGCAGGGGTCGTCGGTCGGGATCTCGAAGTAGCCGACGAGCTTAGATGAGTAGACGTCGCGCATCTCCGCGGTGTCTTCTTCCACTTTCTCCCAGGTCCCGGTGGAGCCTTCGAGGGCCATGGCCTGAACCAACGCGAAGTGGTCGATGAAATCCTCTCCCGGCAGGCAATCGTCCATATAGTAAGTTGCGACCACATACTTGTCGCGGTCGATGCCGTCGAAGGTCTGCACAAAGATCTCGGGATTGTAGTACGTCTCGTACATCAACTTTTCTCCTTGTCGTGTTTCTATGTCTCGCTGCGAATGATTCTCTCAGCGTTGCTCTCGATTTCGAGGACCTTCTCTTCGGCTTTGGACCCCTGCAAGTGGGCAATGACGAAGTAGATGGCGTCGAGGACGCATAGCTGTTCTATGCTGGAAGATGACACGGCGGCGTTGATCCGTCGCTCCCTGAACGACGTCAGCAGCGCGAACTCGCACCTCTCGGCCAGGATCGAGTCTGAATAGTTGGTGAGCGCAACCGTGCGGGCGCCCTTCTCCTTTGCGAGGTCGAGCAATTCGATCACGAGCTGGCTCCTGCCCGTGTGGCTGATCGCGATTACGACATCCTTGGGATCGGTGGAGGAAAGCGCGAGCAGTCCCTCGTAAGGGTCCGCGAGCGCGAGGGCGGTGATCCCCAAGCTGGATAGCCTCAGAGCGGCGGACCTCGCTACAAGTCCCGACCCACCGATTCCCAGCAGACACAGCCGCCGCGATTTCATTATCAGGCGCGCGACCTCGATCAGGGCGGCGTGGTTGATGAGCACTTCCGTATCGGCGAGGCCCTGCCTATTCATCTCGAAAACGCGCTTGATGAGCACTGGAGCGTCATCGCCGGGGCTGAAGAAGTCCGACACCGAAAGCACGTTGCCTGCCAGCGATGCGGTCAGATCGATCTGGAACGCGCGATAGTTCTCATAGCCCAGCAGATTGCAATATCGACTGATACTTGCTACACTGGTGCCGACCTTGGATGCCAGTTCCGTGAGCTTAAGCCCCACAACCTCCTCGGGCTGAGAGAGAACGAAACGGGAAATGGCCGCGGCGCTATTCTTGCCGCTCGCCACCATGCTCTGTATGCGAGAGATGCAGGAGCCCTTTGCGACTTCCGGCGAGTTCTTTTGTGCCATATCTCTAACCTCCGAGCAGGCGGAGTAAGTTGCTTTCACCCATTGACAGGATACTGAAAGAATGTTACATTGTCAAGTGTTATACAAGCTGAATAGGAGAATACCATGCCCGAAGCTGACGTTCGAGAAGAGAAGAACTTCTACCTGCATATTCCGCAGACGAATGAGGTCTTTCCTCTCAAAGGCTGCAACAACCTCGATTGGGGCCTCAAGAACCGCCTTTCTCAGATATTCGACCCAAAGACAAACAAAACCGTGATGCTCGCCATCGATCATGGCTACTTCCAGGGCCCTACAACGGGACTTGAGCGGGTCGATGTGAACATCAACCCACTGGTGCCCTACGCCGACACCCTGATGCTGACACGAGGCATCCTGCGTTCGATCATCTCGCCGAGCTTCGGCAGGGGTATCGTGCTGCGGGCAAGCGGCGGGCCGTCGATTCTCAAGGAGCTTTCAAACGAGCAGATAGCGCTCGATATAGAGGAAGCCATTCGGTTGAACGCAGCCGCGATGGCGGTTCAGGTCTTTGTGGGCGGTGAGTTCGAAAGCCAGTCGATCCATAATCTGACTCGACTCGCGGATGCCGGCTATCGCTACGGCATCGCTACCCTCGCCGTGACGGCGGTCGGCAAGGATATGGCGCGAGACGCGAAGTATATGAGGCTCGCTACCCGCATCTGCGCCGAGCTTGGCGCGACCTACGTCAAGACCTACTACGTGGACAAGGATTTCGATACCGTAACCGCTTCCTGCCCGGTCCCGGTCGTGATAGCCGGCGGCAAGAAGCTGCCTGAGCTCGACGCGCTCAAGATGGCGGCGAATGCCATCAATCAGGGGGCATCGGGGGTCGATATGGGCAGAAACATCTTCCAGGCCGAGGCTCCGATTGCCATGATCAAGGCTGTGCGGGCCGTCGTCCACGAGGGGGTGTCTCCCGAGGATGCGTACGACTTCTACATGACCGAAAAGAGCGGGAAGGCCTGATATGCCGGGATGCTCAGTCAAGGAGACTCTCTGGCGGCTTGCGCCGAGCATTAGTGTCGGCGTACTCACGGCCGACCTGATGAGGCTGGGAGATGATCTGGCCGCCCTGGACGGGACCGGAGTCGAAGTCCTCCATTTCGATGCCATGGACGGGTGCTTCTGCCCGCTCATGACGTTCGGGCCAGCGTTCATCAAGGGCGTCAAGACCGGCCTGCTCAAGGACGTTCACCTGATGATAGCCGACCCGCTGACCAAGATCGGCGATTACGTCGCCGCGGGAGCCGACATCCTGACAGTGGCTGTGGAAAGCGACCCGACGCATATTCACCGCGTGCTGCAGGCGCTCGGCGGCATGGCAAATGCGAACGATGCGAGCAGGGGAATCGCGCGCGGGGTGGCGATCAACCCCGGTACGCCCGTTGGCGCGATCGAGCCACTGCTCGACGATCTCGACATGGTGACGCTGCTCGCGATCAACCCCGGTTGGGGCGGTCAGAAGTTCATTGGCTCCACGGTCGGCCGCATCGCACAGGCGCGAGCGCTGATCGGCGACAGGGACGTATTGGTCTGCGTCGATGGTGGAGTCACCAGGGACAACATATCGAGCGTCGCGGAGATGGGCGCGGACCTGGTGGTGACCGGCAGCGCGGTATTCGACGGCAAAGCGCCGACGGAAAACGCCCGGTTCATGCTCGATGCGCTGAGGAAGAAGCAATGAGTTACGCGGAGCCAAAATACAGTTACGACCTTGGCGGCAGAGTCGCGTTCGTCACTGGCGCCGCTGGGGCGATAGGCGCGGGCATCAGCCGGTCGCTGCTCGCGGCCAACTGCAGGGTTGCCGTGACGGACCTGCCGGGCGAACGGCTGGACGGTCTGGTCGCGGAGCTGCGCTCCCAATACAGTGAGAGTGTCATCGGCGTGCCGATGGACGTGACCGACGCGGAGTCCGTGGCAGACGCCATCGGCAAGATCAGGGGCAATTGGGGAAGCATCGAGTTTGCCATACTCAGCGCGGGCGTGGCGCACGTGTGCTCGCTGAAAGATATGGACCTGGCGGCATTCCAGAGGCTTGAGAAGATAAACGTCGAGGGCACCTTGCTCGTGCTCAAGGAAATGGCGCGTGTGTACGAGGAACAGGGAACAGGCGGGGACATTGTTCTGATCTCCACAAAGAACGTGTTCGCGCCGGGGGCGATGTTCGGCGCCTACAGCGCGACGAAGGCGGCTGCACACCAACTCGCGCGGATCGCCAGCCTGGAGCTTGCGGGCATTGGCGTGCGGGTCAACATGGTGGCCCCGGACGCCGTCTTCTCGGACGGCGAGCGCAAGTCCGGCCTGTGGCAGGAAGTTGGTCCGAGCAGGATGAAGGCGCGCGGGCTGGACGAGAAGGGGCTTGAGGAGTACTACCAGAGCCGCAATCTGCTGAAATCGAAAGTGACCGCGGAGCACGTCGCTAACGCGGTGCTGTTCTTTGTTTCGCATCAGACCCCGACGACCGGGGCGACTATCCCGGTAGATGGCGGGCTGCCGGATGCTACCCCAAGGTAGCCAAGGGAGCCAATCCCGACTAGTACCTACTTCCCTAAGTCAGCATAATCTCTTTTTGGCTGAACGCTATGGACGATTTCTTTGGTCCACTCAAATGGAGCGACATGCTCGCTGTATGCGGCGATGAATTTGTCTATGGCTTGGCGCACTTGGCGCGGCGGCGAATCGCCCGCGCCACTTCGAGACTGTCTGACCGGCAATGCCTAACTCCTTGGCTATGGACCCCGTCGTCTTCCCATCCGCCGCGCCCAGAATGATCTTTGCCCGCAGCACATTTCGGTACTCACCCGAACCCGCGCGGCCCCACGACTCCAAAAGCTGGCGATCATCATCGCTCAGCACAATATTGATTGCTTGCCATGGCATGGCAATATTATACCATAAGTAGCTAACTTACGGAAGTAGGTACTAGCTTCCGATACACCCTCATCTGCAGCCCGCCCGCGCGAAGCGCCTTGGACTGCGGCGGCTCGACGCCGCTTTGGATTGCGCCCACCCCCGCAAAGGAACTCCCCGCGCGGGTGGCTAATAGGTAAGGCAGAGCAAGTCATTTCCATAGTCTGCTAGCACAAAAGGTTACAAATGCCCGATTCGGATCAACTAGTGCTTGCGCCTCCGGCCCACCATAACCAACGTCTGTTCTCGGACCATCACCTGGACGAGAACCTTCCGGCGGGTCAGCGCTGGCTCGCACTTCAGGACGTCGCGCAACCGGTTATGGACGATGTCGCGGATGTTTTCCGGCGCTTCAAGCCATCGAACAACGAGCGGCAGACCGAAGAAAATCTGGTGATGCCTATCCTGCGGCTGCTCGGGCACACGTTCGAGGTGCAGGCCACGCTCAGCACCTCCGAGGGTCCCCAAAGGCCCGACTACGTATTCTACCGCAACGCCGAGGCGCTCGACGCCAACAAAGGCCAACTACTTACCGATCTGCTGCCCGAGCAGGGCGGGATTGCGGTCGGCGACGCCAAGTCCTGGAATCGTCCGCTGGATATCGCCATCCGGCAGAAATCGGGTGACGCCCTCTCCAACAAGAACCCGTCCTATCAGATCTACTTCTACATGCTCCACAGTGGGGTTACCTGGGGCATTCTCACCAACGGGAAGCAGTGGCGGCTCTACCACAAGGATACGGCCCATAAGCTGGATCACTTCTACGAAGTCGATCTTGAGGAACTCGTCCAGTCAGGCGACATCGGTCGTTTCCTCTACTTCTATGCGTTCTTCCGACGGGATGCGTTCGACGATGGCCCGCTGTCGCTCACTGCCATCCTGCGAGAGAGCGTAGACTACGCCCAGAACGTTGGGACGAGCCTCAAAGCCCAGGTCTACGATGCGCTCCGGCATATCGCCCAGGGCTTCCTGGACTATGCGCCAAACGGGCTGCATCCCGACCCCTCAACGCTCAAGACTATATACGACAACTCGCTCATCCTGCTCTATCGCCTGATCTTCATCCTGTACGCCGAAGCACGGGAATTACTGCCCGTGCGGCATAGCCAGCCATACCGAGAGATATACAGTCTGCACGCTATCAAGGACGCCGTAGCGCAAGACCTGGATTACGGACGAAACCTACTGCCCAGTACAGCCTTGCTGTGGCCGCGAGTGGCACAACTCTTTGACACCATCAACCGAGGGAGTCCGCCTCTCAAGGTTGCCACGTTCAACGGTGGACTGTTCGATCCGACGAAGCATGACTTCCTCGCAAAGAACACTGTGGGGGATGCTCATCTTCAGCAAGCTATCGACAAGCTTGCGCGTGTCAACGGGGAGTTCGTTGATTACCGCGACCTCTCCGTACGGCACATGGGGACAATCTACGAAGGATTGCTTGAGTATCGCCTGTGCCCCCTCGACAAACCTGAAGACGGCTGGCGCACCACGCTTGTCAATGACAAGGGCGAGCGCAAAGCTACTGGCTCGTATTATACCCCCGACCACATTGTGAAGTACATCGTAGAACGCGCGGTTGGCCCGGTGCTGGAGCGTGCGGTTGCTGGTAAACAAACCGACAGCGAAAAGATTCAGGCCGTGCTTGATGTAAATGTGCTTGACCCGGCAATGGGTAGCGGCCACTTCCTTGTCGAGGCAACGGAGTTCATGGCTCGATTCCTGGTTGATCTCGCCATCGCGCCGGAAGGCAAGACGCAGGAAGAGGCCGACCTTGCGTTTTGGAAGCGCCGCGTTGCACAGTCCTGTGTCTATGGCGTGGATATGAACCCGCTGGCAGTAGAATTGGCGAAACTATCGCTTTGGCTTACCACTGTCGCCGTAGACCGCCCGCTTTCATTCCTCGACCACCACCTGAGGCCGGGAAACTCGCTGATAGGCGCGAGGCTGGAACACCTCAGAATCAAGACCATTCGCACCAGAAGGAGAAAAGCTACAGGCAACAGCGAGACCAACGGGCAGATTGCCCTCTTCGCGGACAGTGCCTTCGCGGGCAAGGTCAGCGCCGCAATCGGCTTCATGACGCGAATTGAGGAAAACGCTGCCTCAAGTGTGGCTGATGTCAAAGAGCAGGAGCGATTGTATGGCGATCTGCGGGTCCTTCTTATGGGCAAGTACTCCCGTCTTCTCAACCTGGTCACTGCCACTCAGTTTGGTCTCATCGTGGAGGCTTGGCTGCGCGACTCGCTGGTAGAGTACGTGCTGCACAACGGAGTCACAGCTTTTGCGAAGTTCGAGAAGCTGCTAGACGAGGCGGATATGATTGCCACAGAGAACAGGTTCTTTCACTGGGAGCTGGAATTTCCAGAGGTCTACTTCGATAGACATGGCCGCCCCCTGGGAGATGAAGGCGGGTTCGAGGCTGTGGTGGGTAATCCGCCGTATGTCGAGCACAAGCAGCTTGCCCCTTACAAGGCTTACTTCGCGAGAGATTACCCGGATGTCTACAGCGGCGTTGCGGATCTGTACACATACTTCTTTGCCCGTGGTGTCCAGCAGCTCCGCGGCAACGGGGTGCTCGCGTATATTTCTTCCGGCATGTTCCGTAGGCTGAAGTCGGGCGAACCTCTGCGCCGGTATCTGGCGTCCAACACGAGAATAGAGGAATTGGTCGACTTTGCTGAACAGCAGGTGTTTGCAGGAGCTGTGACCTACCCGGTCATAACTGTCCTGGCCAGAAGGAAGCCCACGCCTGGCGAGACTCTGGTTCTGCGTAAGGCATCAGCTCTCATGACCACTCCGGGCGAGATCGCCGAAGCTCCACTTCCTGAAGGTGAAGCGCCGTGGGTCTTCCTCGCTGGGGGCCTCCGGCGTGTAGTGGACGGCTGGGAAGGCGCGATAACCCTGAGAGAATTCGTGGGCAGCCGGGTCTGCAGAGGCATTACGACTGGGTGCAACGAAGCTTTTGTGATCAGCCAGGCGAAGCGAGACGAGCTGGTGCAGAGAGACCCAGGCTGCGCGGCTATTCTTCAGCCGTACGTTCGAGGAGAAGACTTGCATCCCTGGTACCAGGACGATGTAGGTCTGTGGCTCATCTTCACTCGACGCGGGATTAACATTGATGCTTACCCGGAAGTAAGAGCCTACTTGGAGCAGTACAGAACGCAACTGGAGCCGGAGCCGGCAGGCTGGACGGGTCCGGAACAGTGGCCAGGTAGGAAGCCGGGATCGTACAAGTGGTACGAGATACAGGATTCGGTTGATTATCATCCGGTTTTCGGCAGCTCGCGCATACACTCAACCAAAGTGTCACTCTACCCTGCGTTCTCGATCTCGGAGCAGCCCTGCTACGCAGGCAACACCTCATACGTCATTCCTTTGCGGGACCTTAATGATGGCCTTTACCTGCTGGGGTTGCTGAATTCGCGCGTATGCGAGTTCTTCTGCCGGAACGTTTTCGCCCCGAAAGCCAACGGCTACTACGAGGTGCAGCCGGATGGGCTGGAGCGCATGCCCATTCCCTCTGCCAAAACAGGCGCGGCAGGCAAGATTGCGAACCTGGCAGGGCGGCTTACGGCGCTCGCCGCCAACCGGAGCGCCATTGCTGATCGAGCCCGCCATCGTCTGACTGATCTTTTCGCTCCCGACGTTACGCTCAGTCAGAAGCTTTCCGCATGGTGGGACTTAGACTTCACTCGTCTACGCGCCGAGATCAGGAAGATCTCCAATAAGACTGATATTCCCGTGCAGGAGCGTGACCAGTGGGAAGCTTGGTTCGCGGAGCAGCGTGCGGAGCACCAGCACCTGACCGACGAGATCATCCGCCTCGAAACGGGCCTCAACGAACGCGTCTATGCGCTGTTCAAGCTCACATCGGACGAGATCAAGCTCATGGAGGACAGCACGAAGTACAAGTACGGCGAAGTCTAGAGGGGCTGTCCCTGATCGTCCACCTCACGCTGTCCCCAACGCGCGTATCGCGGAGTTGCACTCTGCCCTTCCTTCCCGGCTCTTCGCTCTCAGACTCTCCACTCTCCACTATTAGTTAACAACATTTAACTGAAATATACCAGCGATTTCCCTGCAAAAGGCCCTAGTTGTCGTCTAGTACATGGAGGACAAATATCATGCGCGCCCCCCTTCCCCCAATCTGAAATCTCAAATCTCAAATCTCAAATGGAGGAGTTGACTGCGAGAGTTATTAAACCGCCAAAACGAAATCCCGCCACGCTCAGATTGAGCACGAGATCGTTCGTACAAAACCCGCGAATTCCCTCGTGCGAAAACTGCGCCGGATGCGCCGGCCCCGGCCGATTGACTACCGAGCGCGTTTGGCTCTATAATGGCCTGGGTCAAAGGCTATGGACAAAGCTCCCGCGCAGTATGAAAAAGAGGCTTATGTTGAAGGCCTCTTTTCTTCTATTGCGGGCAGATACGACCTGATGAACAGCGTCCTGAGCCTGACCCGGCACCGGGCGTGGAGGCGATTCGCCGCGTCGAAGGCGGGTCTGAGCGCGGGCGATTCGGCGCTGGATGTCTGCTGTGGCACGGGCGACTTCGCACTCGAGTTGGCGCGCATTGTAGGCGAGGGCGGTCGCGTCGTCGGAACGGATTTCTCGCAGCCTATGATCGAGCTTGCGCGGGCCAAAGCGGGCCGCCGCCGGATGCAGGGGATTAGCTTTATTGCGGCGAATACCTGCGAACTGCCGTTTTCCGACGGATCGTTCGACTGCGTTACGGTCGGATTCGGAGTAAGAAACCTCGCGGATCTCGACGCCGGCCTGGCGGAGATGGTCCGCGTGTTGAGGCCCGGAGGCAAGCTGGTCTGTCTTGAGACTGGCGAGGTGCGGTCAAGCCTTGTTAGGCCGCTGTGGAGGCTGTTTTTCCACACTCTGACGCCATACCTGGCCGTGCTGATGGGCGCGAGGAAGACGGCCTACCAGTACCTGCCCCGCTCGGCGCAGGGTTTCCTGTCCCGGGAGGAGCTTGCGGGCAGATTCGAGAAGCATGGCCTGATGGACGTTACGGTTTCAGATTTGATGTTCGGCGCGGTGTGCGTGCATGTGGGGACAAAGGCAATAGGCAGTGCTCAATACTCAATACTCAATACTCAATAATCAATCTTCAATACCCGATTGGTCGGCCACAATCGCGCTTGAACTGGAGATGGTCGAGCGGACGCTGGAGTCGGTGATCTGCTCGGACGTTGCGCCTGCTTACGAGATCTCAATGCACCTTCTTTCGGCTGGTGGCAAGAGAATCCGTCCG
>Ga0209226_10000626_pt1 | contig 18448 bp, 16 predicted proteins | sample BarGraNGADG00212_2_FD_184497 | JGI IMG/M metagenome (GOLD analysis project Ga0209226, IMG submission 184497) | Arctic peat soil microbial communities from Barrow, Alaska, USA - Barrow Graham LP Ref core NGADG0011-212 (SPAdes) (version 2) | ecosystem: Environmental > Terrestrial > Soil >...
TTACCCTCCATCACTGCATCAAGTATATCGATTGCCTGATCAATTTCCTGTGTTGTAATGATAAGCGGCGGCACAAAACGCAGTGTCTTGCCCCCGATGCAATTGATCAACAACCCGCGCTTCAGGCATTCGTTGACAATATCACTGCCTTCGACACTGAGTCCGCAGGCCAGCATTAGTCCCCTGCCCCGGACTTCCGTAATTATCTGATGCTTCTGCCGCAGCTTCTTCAACCGGGACAGAAAATATTCTCCCGTTTGGCATGATTGCTCCAGAATACCATCTTGTAGCATTGTTTTGACTGTAGCAACAGCTGCAGCCATGGCCAGAGGATTGCCGCCAAAAGTTGACGCATGATTACCGGGGCCGAAAGCTTTGGCAATTTTATTTGTCGCCAGCATTGCGCCAACGGGGAAACCGTTTCCTAATGCTTTGGCCAGAGTCATTATATCCGGTTGAATTTTCGAATATTCATAAGCAAATAATTTTCCGGTACGCCCCATACCTGTTTGCACTTCATCCATAATAAATAAAATTCCGTGCCGGTCACAAATATCTCGCACACCTGCTAAATATTGAGCATCGGGAATGATGACGCCTCCTTCACCCTGAATCGGCTCCAGCATTATACCGCACGTCTTCGCTGTAATGGCTTTTTCCAGTGCCGTCAGATCATTAAAAGGTACATAGCTGAAACCGGCGAGCAGCGGCGTAAATCCAAATTGAAATTTTTCCTGCCCTGTGGCAGTAATCGTTGCCATCGTCCGGCCATGAAAGGAGTCCTTCATGGTGATTAATTCAAATTTATCCGGCTCCATATTTTCATGGGCATATTTTCGCGCCAGCTTTATTGCCGCTTCGTTTGCTTCCGCTCCGCTGTTGCAAAAGAAAACTTTATCCGCAAAAGAATTTTCCACAAGCAAGCGAGCTAACTGCGCCTGTTTTTCTGTATAATACAAGTTGGAAACATGCATTAAATTATCTGCCTGATCTTTGATTGCAGCAACTACATTGGGGTGACAATGCCCGAGATTACAAACGGCAATACCGGCGACAAGATCAAGATACTCCCTGCCATTTACATCCCAGAGCCTTGTGCCCGAACCTTTCCGCAGGGCAATAGGAAACCGCCTGTATGTATTCATTATATTTTCGTCAGCCAACAGCATTATTTCTTTTTCTGTCATTTTCCGGCACTTACCTTTCTTTTCTTAAAGAACAATTTCCGTACCAATTCCTTTATCAGTGAATACTTCCAAAAGAATTGCATGCTTCAAGCGACCATCAATAATGTGCGCTTTTTTAACTCCGTTTTTGAGAGCCTTCAGGCAGCATTTAACTTTGGGAAACATCCCGCCTTCTATGACACCATCATCAATCATTTTCATAGCTTCTTTATCACTCATGGCATTGATGAGCTTTTTGTCCTTATTCAGCACGCCTTCCATATCAGTTAAGAGTAAAAGCTTTTCCGCGTGCAGGGCTGCCGCAACTTCTCCGGCCACAACATCGGCATTGATGTTATAAGTCTCCCCTTCATCACCTATTCCCGTGGGAGCTATTACCGGAATAAAAGCATTCTGGCTGAGGGATACGATTAATTCCGAATTGATGGTTTTTACCTTTCCCACAAGACCTATATCGATAATTTCCGGCGGCGTGTTCTTTACTTTTTCTTCGCTTAGATAGTACTTTTCCGCCTTGATCAAATTACCGTCCTTACCGCTCAATCCCACGGCATTTCCGCCATGCCGGTTAATCAAACCAACTATTTCTTGATTGACCATTCCTACCAGAACCATCTCGACAATATTCATGGTTTCTTCATCAGTTACCCGCATTCCTTGTATAAACTTTGATTCCTTACCGAGCTTTTTGAGCAATGCCCCTATTTGCGGACCACCGCCATGAACGACAACCGGATTAATGCCGATATATTTCATCATGACTACGTCCTGGGCAAACTTATCTTTTAATTCATCATCAACCATGGCATGACCGCCGTATTTAATGACAATTGTCTTATTATAAAATCGTTTGATGTAAGGCAGGGCTTCCAGCAATATATCAGCCCTTTCCATCGAATTTTGGATATGTCCCATTTTCAACTCCATTTATAGAATGTAACGGCTTAAATCTTCATCTTCTACTATATCATCCAGTTTTTCCTGTACGTATTTAGCGTCAATCTTTATTTCTTTTTCCTTCATATCGGGTGCTTCAAAAGATATTTCATCCAATAAAGTTTCCATAATTGTATAGAGCCTTCTGGCGCCGATATTTTCCATTCTTTCATTGACTAATGTTGCCACTTGAGCAATTTCTGCCACGGCATCCACTGTAAATATTATTTTAATACCTTCCGTAGCCATCATTTCCGTATATTGCTTGACGAGTGCATTGTTCGGTTCCGTTAAAATACGAATGAATTCTTCTTTGCCCAATGAGTCCAACTCCACTCTGATGGGAAAACGTCCCTGCAGTTCAGGAATTAAATCAGAAGGCTTGGAAGAACTAAACGCACCGGCTGCAATAAAAAGGATGTGATCCGTTTTTACCATTCCGTAACGGGTATTGACGTTGGAACCTTCCACTATCGGGAGCAAATCTCTTTGGACACCTTCACGCGAGACATCAGGACCGTGCGGCGCATCACTGCCGACAATTTTGTCAATTTCATCGAGAAATATTATTCCCGATTGCTCTACCCTCTCCACAGCAGTTTTAGTCACCTTGTCCATATCGATCAGCTTTTGTGCTTCTTCTCCCGCCAGGATTTTCATAGCCTCCGAGACTTTGAGAGTTCTTTTTTTCTTTTTCTGCGGCATCATATTGCCCAACATATCTTTAATGTTGAGCCCCATATCCTCCATGCCCGCGGCAGAAAATATTTCAATCATCGGACCACTTCTTGATTCGGTAACTTCCAATTCCACAACCCTGCCGCTGAGCTTACCATCTTTGAGTTGTTGCCGTAACTTTTCTCTTGTTGCATCGTATTTCTGTGATTGCTCCAAAGCAGGCCCAGTATTTTCGGAATGCTCAGAATCGTCGAGCATTTCGTTTACTCTCATTTCCGTAAGTCTCGGCGGCAACAAAATATCAAGTAGTCTTTCTTCTGCGATCTGAGCCGCTTTGGCGCGTACATTTTCCTGTTCTTCCGATTTGGCCATATTCACGCTGAGCTCAACTAAATCACGAATCATCGATTCCACGTCTCGTCCTACATAGCCGACTTCCGTAAATTTGGAAGCTTCCACTTTGAGAAAAGGTGAATTATCCAGTTTAGCCAATCTGCGGGCTATTTCAGTTTTACCAACGCCCGTCGGCCCGATCATGATAATATTTTTCGGTGATATTTCATCAGCCAGTTCCCGCGGCACATTCTGTCTGCGCCACCTGTTGCGCAGCGCAATGGCTACAGCCCTTTTCGCATCAGCCTGACCGATTATGTGCCGATCTAATTTTTCCACTATCTCGCGAGGTTTTAACCCATTGCTTAGCATATATTAATCCTACTCCTTGCCTTTGCTCTTTTTCGTTTCTTTTGTTTTATTAGTGGCGACTTCAATTTCAATTTCTTCCAGTGTTACGTGATTATTAGTGTAAATACAAATATCCGCCGCGATTTTCATGGCTTCTTTAGCAATTTCCGTTGATGACAGATTGCTATGACGCACCAGCGCGCGAGCCGCCGCCTGCGCATAAGGTCCGCCAGATCCGATGGCCATAACATCGTCATCAGCTTCGATGACATCGCCATTTCCGGAAATGATCAGCGAATTGTCTTTGTTTACGGCAATCATCAACGCCTCTAGATGCCGTAATACGCGGTCGGTACGCCAATCCTTTGTCAATTCTACTGCCGCTCGCAGCAAATTGCCGTTATATTGTTCCAGCTTCTGATCGAAGCGATCAAATAAAGTAAAGGCATCGGCTGTAGCGCCGGCAAACCCTACGATAACTTCGTCATTATAAAGCCTTCTTACCTTACGGGCTCCATGTTTCAAGATTGTCGTATCCAATGTAACCTGACCATCGCCGGCTACCGTTATTTTACCATTATGCTTTACTGCCAATATTGTGGTGCTTCTTATCTTCATTTTTTCTCCCTTATTCCTGGATCCCGTGTCGCGCTTCGCTTGCACGGGATAAATTCGACTTGGGTTTTTACTGCGGCTTCGCCTTGTGAAAACCCAGTCTCATTTACTTTTTGCACGCGGATGAGCTTTGTCGTAAACTTCCATCATCCGATTAATATTCACAGCCGTATATTTCTGTGTTGTGGAAAGGCTCTCATGCCCCAGCATTTCCTGAATCGACCGCAAATCCGCGCCGGCATTCAGAAGATGCGTGGCAAAAGTATGGCGCAATGCGTGCGGACTTATCTTGCGGCCTATACCGCTTTTCACTGCTGTTGCGTCAACTATACGGGCAATGCTTCTTGCAGTTATTCTTTTCCCCCGTGCATTTAAGAACAGGGGATTCTTAAAGAGATTATCATCACATTTTTTTCTTACCTCTGTGGTCTTCTTTATATACTCGTCAATAGCTTGCAGAGCCTTCTGTCCAACTGGAACTATTCTTTCTTTTTTCCCCTTTCCGCGTAATTTAACCAGCGCCTGTCTAAAATCAAGGTCTGTCACGTTTAGTCCGGCCAGTTCGCTTAAGCGCAATCCGGAAGAATAAAATAATTCCAGCATAGCGTGATCGCGCAAACCTGAAACAGAATTAGCACCTTGAGCGCTTAAAAGCTGGAACATCTCGTCTACCGACAGAAAAATAGGCATATATTTTTCTATTTTCGCCGTCTGGACCATTTCCGCCGGATTATTTTTAATTTTTCCGGCACGTAACAAATACTTATAAAAAGACCGCAATGAATATATCTTGCGATTCACTGTAACTTTTTTTACTTTTTTACGGTATAGATGACTCAAATATGTGCGAATAGTTTCCGGTTCAACATTAATTATTGCATCGCTCTTTTTTTTTATATCATTTCCTCGGAGAAAACTGTTGAATTCCTCAACATCCGCAATATAAGCTTTCAGTGTATGTTCAGAAACATTTCGCTGTACTTCCAGGTAAATTTGAAAATCCGCAATGAGGTTTTCCATATAATCTACATTTTGTATTTGCCAAAATCTTCGGCGGAAAGATTTTCCAAAAATTCCTTTATCTTTTCTTCTTTCATTTTGTCCAAATCACCGATCTTCATGCTGAAATCAACACTGCGCGATTTTTCAATAACACTTTCTTCAACAAAAATGGGAACATGAGCTCGCAGGGCCAGAGCGATGGCATCGCTGGGACGGGCATCAACAGTAAAATTCTGCCCTTCCCTGCTTAAATAAATATTGGCAAAAAAAGTATTATTGCGAATATCAACGATTTCTACCCTGCTCACCGCTACATTAAGAATTTTCAAGCAATCATTTAATAAATCATGGGTCATCGGCCGGGAAAAAATGATCTTTTCCAGTTCCGTAGCGATTGCGCTGGCTTCAAAAAGCCCAATCCAAATCGGTATAGCCTTATTTTCCTGTAAGTTTTTCAATATAACTATGGGTGTATTGGTAATAGGATCGATGGTCAATCCCGAAACTTTCATTTCAATTAGCATTACCAACCTCCTTAATCATCGACAATTTTTCCTCTTAGTGAATGCAAATAGGCTTTGGATATTTTCACCTTTACTCGCTTATCTGTTAGTTCCGATTCACTCTTGAAATTAACAATTTTCCAGGACCTGGTTCTTCCCATCAAATCATTTTCAGAGTTTTTACTTTTACCTTCAACCAATAACTCCTGCTGACTGCCTTCCAAAGCAAGGTTGGCTTCCAGTGTATGTCCATCTTGAAGAGCTTGCAATTGCTGGAGTCTCCTCAACTTCTCACATTCTTCAATCCTTCCTTCTAACTTTTGCGCCGCGGTACCTTTACGTTCAGAATACTTGAATGAAAATATAGAATCAAACCTGATTTTTTCCATCATGTCAATGGTTTCTTGATAATCATTTTGTGTTTCTCCCGGAAATCCGACGATAATGTCCGAGGTAATACTTATCTGCGGACTCAATTTACGTAAATGATCAACTTTTTTCATGTATTCTTCCACTGTATAGCCCCTGTTCATTAACGCCAATATCCGGTTTGATCCTGATTGCACCGGAAGATGAATATGCTCGCATAATTTCTCTTCTTCGGCAAAGCAGTTAATCAATTCGGGAGAGAGGTCACGTGGATGTGATGTAGTAAATCTGATTCGTTCGATGCCGGAAATTTTGCCGATTTTTTTAATCAAAGCCGTGAAATTCAATCCATTGCCCAAAGTTTTGCCATAGGAATTAACATTTTGTCCCAGAAGAGTAACTTCTCTGATGCCACAATCAGCAAGTTTTCTGATCTCCTCGATTATATCATCAGGCGGCCTGCTCATCTCCGGTCCGCGCAGATAAGGAACCACGCAGTATGCACAGAAATTATTGCATCCCTGCATGATCGTGACAAAAGCACTGACTGCACCACTTTGCGGTGGAGCAAAAACACCAATCGAATTTAGTGACTTATGAAAATCAACCTGAGTAATCTTTTCCCTTTTCTTCCTGATAGCGGCAACCAGTTGAGGCAAACGATGAATGTTGTGCGTGCCGAAAACAAAGTCCAGATGCCTAACTTTTTTATGAAACTTTGTTCCCAGATGCTGCGCCAGACAACCGCCCACACCAATAATCAATTCCGGATTTTGTTCTTTTAATTTGCCGATCCTTCCCAGTTCACTGTAGACTTTGTGCGCCGCTTTCTCCCTGATGGAGCATGTGTTCAGCAGGATCAAATCGGCTAGTTTTAAATTATCAGTAATTTTCCAGCCAACCTGTGTAAGCAGAGCCGCCATTTGTTCGGAATCGTGGACGTTCATCTGACAACCAAATGTTTGAATATACAAGTATTTATTTTTCATTTGTTTCACTCATTAAAATTGTGGATAGCCTTAATATTTCAACATAAGTTAGTCAATAGATTTTTCATAATATACAGATAAATCTACAAACGATAAATGGATCGGCTTGCTGGAAGGTATTGATCTTGGCGATTGGAAGACGGCAAGAAGAAAATACCTTGAGGAGAAACACAACTGAAAATACTTGTTGATACAAATCAATCAGTAAAAAGGCAAATTGCACGTTATTCATTACCAGGAATAAAAGTGATTTCGCCAGTAAACCTGATGTTCTTGATCCCGCCGAGTTTATTGACAAACTTAAAACCTCCAATGCCAGTTGATGAGATTGTAAACATCCTGGAGAAACATAAAAAGAAGGGCCGGATAATAAATAATCCCTTAAATCCATCAACAAAAAGACTATTGCAAATCAGCAATGTCCGGTTAGGACTTTGCTGACTCCAAATAGAATTTTTTGGTTTTTATTGCTTCTCTTTCAGAATATTGCTCAAATTCCCGAATTCGGAAATTGACAGGGTTTCTCCCCTTCTTTTGCCGTCGATACCGGCCGCGTCCAGCGCCTCTTTTAAGTCATCATCAGACAATCCTTCCAGAAATTTGGCGTTTTTCAGATTGTTGATCAACATTTTCCGGCGCTGCGCGAATGCAGCCTTCACCAGGCCTGTAAAAAATATTTCATCCTGCAAATAGACAAGAGGTTTTTCTCGAAAAGAGCCCTTGATAATCGCCGATTCAACTTTTGGTTGTGGATAAAAACAAGTTGAAGGCACATCAAATATTTTCTCAGCAGTTGCAAACATTTGCAGAATTACGGAAGGTACACCATAAATTTTATTGTCGGGAACGGATACCAGACGTTGTACAATTTCCTTTTGTAACATCAGCATAAAATCGCTGATGACCGGACGGAAAGATAATAATCGGAAAATTAAAGGACTGGATATATTATAGGGAACATTGCCTATTATTTTAATCTTGGAACTATGTGTTTCTGATATTGAGTTAAAATCAAATTTTAGTATATCTCCTGAATGAACTTCAACATTATCATATACGCCAAGCTTATCTTTTAATACCTCAACCAAATTCCGGTCTATTTCCACAGCTATAACTCTTTTTGCTTTCTTTGCAATATTCTCTGTCAATACGCCGATACCCGCACCTATTTCAACTACGATATCCTCCTGAGAAATGTTTGCCGCATGGACAATTCTATTAATGACATTAATATCTATAAGAAAAGACTGGCCTAATTTCTTATTCGGTTTGATGCCATATTGATGAAGAATTTCTTTGGGTGTGGTCATAATAATTTTTTTATGAATGCGCGACCAGTGGCCAGCGCGATATCGCATTCAAATCCAGAGAGTCACGACACCCATTGGTCAACATAATCTCGCCAATTGCTGCGATCATGGCCGCATTATCAGTGCATAATATTACCTGCGGAATGAACAAATCAATTTTATTCTTGAATGCGGCATCGGCAAACTTTTCGCGCAATCTTCCATTAGCCGCAACCCCACCACAAACAACTACTTGTCTAATGTCATTATCCTGCACTGCCCGCATAGTCTTTTCAACAAGAACATCGACAATTGCTTCCTGATAGCTTGCCGTTATATCCGGTAATTCCTCGGCACTGAAATCCCGGCCACGTTTTTTCAGCATTGTCAGCAAGGAAGTTTTCAAACCGCTAAAGCTGAAATCGGCAGAGCCCTTCATTGCGCGAGGGAAAGCTACTGCTTGCGGGTTACCGCCTTTGGCGATCTTATCAATCACTACGCCGCCCGGGTATCCAAGGTTGAGAAGCTTTGCCGCCTTATCAAATGCTTCCCCTGCGGCATCGTCACGTGTCTGGCCGATCAATTGGAAATCATGATAATTCTTTACCAGATAAATATTAGTATGTCCGCCCGAAACAACCAAAGCTGCAAAAGGAAATTCCGGCACTTTTTCGGCAAGAAACACAGCTGTAATGTGCCCTTCCAGATGATTGACGCCAACTAAAGGAATATTAAGGGCATAGGCAAGCGCCTTGGCCGTTGCTAAACCGATAAGAAGCGATCCTATTAATCCCGGACCGCGTGTTACTGCAATCCCCTCTATTTCCTTAAGCCCAAAGCCTGCATCAGACAAGGCTTGCTCAATAACCGGGTTGATTGCTTCAATATGCTTTCGCGAAGCAATTTCTGGAACAACCCCGCCGTATTTGCTATGGACTTTAATTTGAGAAGCAATTACGTTGGAAAGCATTTTTCCATCTTTAACCACTGCTGCGGCTGTTTCATCACATGATGATTCAATTCCGAGAACTAACATTATATCCTACTTTCATTTTTTTCTTTGCTAAAAAAGATAAATCTCTATATAAAAGCAATGACGATTTGTAAACAAACTTTTGTCAGTAATTATTTGATTGGAGAACCACAATGGAATTTAAAACAGATTTCTTAATTTTAGGCAGTGGCATTGCCGGCTTGAGTCTGGCAATTAAAGCTTCGGCTCTGGGTAGCGTCGCTATAGTGACCAAAAAAGAAAAAACAGAATCAAACACCAATTATGCTCAAGGCGGAATCGCTGCTGTTACCGACCAGACCGATAGTTTTGATGAGCATATTCAGGATACCCTGATTTGTGGTGCCGGTCTTTGTAAAAAGGACGTGGTCGATTTTGTTGTTAGAGAAGCACCACCAAGGATTCAGGAGCTTATTGACTGGGGCGTTAACTTTACTAAATCGGAAATACCTCCTCACCTTTATGATTTGGGTCAGGAAGGAGGTCATAACCGCCGGCGGGTATTACATGCCAAAGACCTCACGGGCCGCGAAATCGAGCGGGCGCTGAATGAAAAAGTCGCTGCCTTAAACAATGTTCATATCTATGAAAACCATATTGGTATTGACTTGATCATCCAAAAAGACATCTCCGGGAAACCGGTAATTTGTCAGGGTGCTTACGCTCTGGATATAAACAATAGAGAGATTCATACTTACCGCGCAAAATACACGATTTTATCCACTGGAGGCGCGGGCAAAGTATATCTCATTACAACAAATCCTGATATCGCGACGGGAGATGGCATAGCTATGGCTTACCGCGCCGGTGCTAAAATCGCCAATATGGAATTCATCCAGTTTCATCCGACCTGTCTTTATCATCCTGACGCCAAAGCTTTTCTGATCAGCGAAGCTGTCCGCGGTGAAGGGGGAATTCTGCGATTAAAGAACGGATCGACATTCATGGAAAAATATCATCCTATGAAAAGCCTCGCCCCGAGAGATATTGTCGCCAAAGCAATTGACACGGAAATAAAGCAATCGGGTGATGAATACGTACTTCTTGATATAACTCACCGGAAGCGCGACTTTCTTATTAATCGCTTTCCCAATATTTATAACAAATGTCTTGAGTATGGCATTGATATAACCTCTGACCCGATACCTATCGCTCCTGCCGCGCATTATATCTGCGGCGGCGTTGCTGTCGACCATTACGGCAAGACATCCATCACCAATCTTTTTGCCTGCGGTGAAGTATCTTGCACTGGATTGCATGGAGCTAACCGTTTGGCCAGCAACTCTTTACTGGAAGCAGTTGTCTACTCCCATCGTGTCTATACCGAAATTTCCCGGCACTATAAAAAAATGAAACAAAGTGATGCCTGCATTGCTCAATGGGATGCAAGCGGAACTACGGAAAGCGACGATAGCGTGGTCGTCACGCACAACTGGGATGAAATAAGAAGATGCATGTGGAATTATGTAGGTATTGTCCGATCGGACAAAAGATTGGAAAGAGCGGCCCGCAGAATCGATCTTATCCAAAAAGAGATTCATGAATATTATTGGAACTTCAAACTCACAAAAGATCTTATCGAACTGCGCAATATTACAACCGTAGCTAAACTGATCGTCCGGAGCGCTTCTCTTAGGAAAGAAAGCCGTGGTTTACACTATAATATTGATTATCCCGACACACGAGATGAATTTAAAAAAGACACAATTATTGTTAGAGTGAATTCATAGAATCATTTTCTATTTTTTATCTTCGAATACACGGTTAAAGATAAAATCCAAATTCTTCAAGAAATTATTTACATTAAAAATTGCTGCCAATTCTTTTTTCTGCAGATATTTAGCTACAGTGGAATCCTTTTCCAGTAAATTCCGAAATTCCAAACCTTCCTGCCAGGATTTCATCGCGTTATTCTGTACGACGGCATACGCGTCTTCTCTGGTTGTGCCTTTTTCAATGAGTGCCAACAGCACCATTTGTGAAAAAATAACACCGTGTGTCATGTTCAGATTATAAATCATTCTTTCCGGATAGGTCACAAGTTTATCCATCATATTCGTAAACCTGTATAACATAAAATCAAGAACAATTGTAGCATCCGGTCCGATAACCCTTTCCACAGAAGAATGGCTGATATCCCTTTCATGCCAGAGGGCAATGTCTTCAAGAGCGGCAACTGCGTAAGAGCGTACCAACCTGGCTAAGCCAGACAGGTTTTCCGAGATTACTGGATTGCGTTTATGCGGCATGGCTGAAGAACCTTTTTGTCCTGGTGAAAAATATTCTTCAGCTTCTCTAACCTCTGTCCTTTGCAGAAGCCTTATCTCCTGAGCAAATTTATCCAGTGAAGATGCAATAATCGCTAAACTGGTAAAAAATTCCGCATGCCTGTCGCGCTGAATAATTTGTGAAGATACCGGCGCCGCATGCAATCCGAGTTTACTGCAAACATATTCCTCCACAAAAGGATCGACAAAAGAAAATGTGCCAACTGCGCCTGATATTTTACCATAGCTGATAGATTCTTTGGCCTGGACGAGACGCTGGCGATTTCGCTGCATTTCCTGATACCACAAGGCCATCTTCAGACCAAAAGTGATCGGTTCCGCATGAATTCCATGTGACCTGCCAATCATTAAAGTATTCTTATTTTCTAAGGCTCTCCTCTTTAAAACTACCAATAACTGATCAATATCTTCCAGTAAAATTTCAGCCGATTCTTTTAATTGAACAGCGAGCGCGGTATCCAGCACGTCGGAAGAAGTCAACCCCATATGAATAAAACGTCCGTCCTCACCGACTTTTTCCGTTAGGGAAGTTAAAAAAGCAATTACGTCATGCTTTGTAGTCTTTTCGATCTCATCAATACGCTCGACTTTTATAGAAACATTTTCTTTAATGTTCTTTAGTGCACTTTCGGGTATTTTGCTAAGCTTTGCCATTGCCTCACAAGCTAATATTTCTACATCCAGCCATTTTTTATATCTGTTCTCCGGGCTCCAAATCTTTGTCATTATCTCGCGGGAATATCTCGGTATCACATTTTTCTCCTCTAATTATTTTACCTGTACCTGGCAGTCTTCATTTTGCCGCTCAATGATAATTGGTATTATTACGATTTCTATCAATCAGTCAAGAATTAATATAGGTCAAAAAATTTATACCATTTCGATTTCAAAGGATAACGAGGCGGCAAGGAGGAGGCATGTAAGGAACGGTCGCGACCGTTCCTTACAAATACATTGAGGAAGCCGACGACGTAGCCAACAAAGTTAGCCGAAGAAAGCGAAGTGGTATAGAGATTGACAAATTAGAACCAACGGTATATTAATTTTACTAGAACTGAGGAAGTAAAACTTATGCCTGAATCACAAGAGATAGCACAATGCAGCTTTTTGGAAGAAATATTCAATAGTATAACTCATGGAATTGGAGCCTTAATCAGCATTGCCGGATTGGTTCTTCTGATAGTTTTCTCCAGCATATATGGGAATTTGAGTCACATTATAAGTTGTACAATTTTTGGATTTACGCTTGTTTTGCTCTACACTGCTTCAACTCTTTATCATAGCTTTCAAAGACCAAACCTAAAGTATGTATTCAAGATATTGGACCATTCCTGCATTTATGTTTTGATTGCCGGAACTTATACTCCATTTATGCTAGTAACTTTACGTGGTGTTCTGGGCTGGAGCATGCTTGTTTTAGTTTGGTCTTTGACTGTAATTGGGATTTTATTCAAAGTCTTTTTCGTCCACCGCTTTAAAATTATTTCTACTATTGCTTATATTTTAATGGGTTGGATTATCATCTTTGCTATTAAACCTCTTTTTCAAGCATTACCAGGAGGCGGTCTTGTCTGGCTTATCTGTGGTGGACTGGCCTATACATTAGGCACTGTTTTTTATGCTTGGAATAGGCTTCCCTTCAATCACGCAATTTGGCATTTATTTGTTCTTACAGGCAGCGTTTGTCATTTCTGCGCCGTTATGTTTTACGTCATCCCATTAAATACTTAAACTAAGAATGTAATAACTATCAGGAGTTTGACCAAATGATTTTATCTGCTCAAATCATTCTTGAATTATCAGTTTTTAAATGCTAGAAACGCCTTGCTGTAAATATTTACAGCATTAAAAAAAAGGAGATAAATATGCGAAAAATTTTTCAATATATATTTTGTTTGCTGATTCTTCTGCTTGCCACCGGTTCACTCTGGGCGAAGGATAAATACACGGTAACCGTTTTACCTTTTACACTCAATAGCGCAGAAAATATCGATTACGTGAAAAAAGGAATCGAGGAAATGCTCTCCACACGTATATCCGTTCCTAACAAAATTGAAGTAACCAATAAAGATGTTGTTCTTGAGGAACTTAAAAAATCTAATATAAAGGAAATTACATTAGTTGATGTATATAAACTGGGCAACAAATTAAAGTCTGATTATGTAGTCTGGGGAAGCATCACTAAAATAGGCAACTCTCTGAGTATTGACGGGAAATTGATTGATATTGTCACCTCTAAATCTGACATAGGCATCTTCACTCAATCACAAAATCTCGATGAAGTAATTCCCAAAATTAACGATTTTTCTCAAAGAATTGTGCAGCATATTCTCGGCACATCATCACAACAGGCCGCACCCACAGTAGCCGCTGCTGGAGCTGCTAAACCAACAGCTCCGGGAGTTTCCCGCGAATCTCAGATAATTGCCGGTATGAAAGCCGGCGGTAAAAGAGGAACTTTAACTTCTGCAATCAATCCTGACTTTATTAACGCTCCGGATCCTTTTAATCGCCAGGGATTTTGGATGAGCCAGAAAATACTCACGGAATTTAAGGGCATGGATATAGGGGACATAAATGGTGATGGCTTAAACGAAGTGGTGGTTATCGACAAAAACAATGTTTACATATATCAGAAAGCAGGTAATGAACTAAAATTATTAGAAAAAATACCTGGAAAATCTTACGATAATTATCTGGCCGTAGATGTTGCTGATATTAACAAAGACGGTGTAAAGCAAATATTTGTGACTTCTCTCAATAATACATTGCTTGATTCCTTTGTCCTGGAATTTAAAAATGGCAAATATGTTAAAATTGCATCTGACATACGTTGGTTTTTACGCGTACTTGATACTCCATCGGGTATTCCTATATTAATAGGGCAAGGATATGGTTTTGATAAACCATTTGATACGCCAATTCATGAAATTGTCTGGAGAGACGGTAAGTATGTTGATGATCAAAAGATGAAGATACCTTTAGGCTTATCTATTTACGGTTTAACTATTGATAATTTAGGCACTGGGGGCAGTGGTGAAAAAATAATCGCCCTGGATGAGCTTGATTATTTATGCATCTTTGAAAAAACAACTAAACCTTTAACCAGGATGTTTACTTTTGGTTTTTCTAACAATGATTTAATCTGGAGAAGCGATGACGTATTTGGCGGCAGCAATAACTACTTCGAAAATATTGATAAAACAAGACCTGAGGAAAATGAAAAAAGTGCTTTTGTCAATTTACGCATCCATACTTATGATACTAACAAGGATGGGAAAAAAGAGATTATTATTGTTAAAAATCTATCTTCCGTCGGCCGCGTGTTTAAACATCTAAAACTTTTTACTTCCAGCGAAATATATAATCTGGAATGGGACGGCATGGGTATGGCGGAAAATTGGCGAACAAAAAAAATTAACGGCTACGTAGCCGATTATTGTATTAAAGACATAGACAATGATGGCAAGCCGGAAATTGTGCTGGCATTGGTCCTATCTGTCGGTGCTTCTCTGCGTGATAAAAGTGTAATTGTTGTTTATAGGCTGGATACCGCTCAATAAGTCATTGACAAAATTTGTGCGCTTAGCTATAGCGTCGCACGAATAAAAATACTCATTGGAAGTATCTTATTGCAATAGAGGCGGTGTAGCTCAGCTGGTTAGAGCATACGGCTCATATCCGTAGTGTCCAGGGTTCGATTCCCCGCACCGCCACCATAATTAAAACAAGGACTTAGGAGCTTTTCTAAGTCCTTGTTTTTTGTGTCCGTGCCATTTTCCGTGCCATAAATGTCATCCAAAACGCTTACCGCTTTCATTCTTTTTTCTTTTAATGAATAAAGATATTTTTTAGTGGTTATCAAATTCGTATGACCTAAAAGATCACTGACAGTCTGCACATCCGGCCTATTATTTTCACTACCCATAGCTATTGTAGTGGCGAAAACATCCCTTAAATCTTTTGCAGTGATTTTAATCCCTGTTTTTATTTTTATCTTTTTAAACATTTTATCCCGCCGCAATATCCTTCTACCGTCACTGTGATGGAATATATAAGGTGAATCGATCTTATAAGCCTCTAACCCTTTTAAAGTCATATAAAGACCATCACACATATCTAGCCGCCTTAAAGAACCCTCCGTTTTTGTGCCCCTAATTATGATCTCCCTGTTTTCATAATTTACGTCACTCCATTTACTTGAAAGCGCCTCAGTTAATCTTTCTCCAGTAAAAAGTAAAAACCTGAAGAATAAAAGTTCTTCTTTTTCTAATGCAGATTCAGCCTTTTTTATTTCCTCAGGAGTAAAACCATTTTTCATGATCTTTTCCGGCCTGATTCTTTTTCTGGAAACTTTCTTCATAGGATTTATGTCTATTATTTCTTCTTTAACAGCCCAGTTCAGCATTGCATTAAGATCGGTTACGTAATGATTGATCGTATTCTTTGATATAGCCCTTTTACATTGTTCATCAATAAACGATTCAATGTCATTATGAGTAATATCTTTAAGCCTCTTTCCTGCTGTAAAGAACGGCAACAAAAAACTATGAAAATTAGAATATAGACCGCGTAATCTGTTTTTCGATTTTCCAATTCTGGCCGAGTATGCCAAAAATCCGTTCACCGCTTCAACACAGGCCATACTAGAACCGGAAGCAGCCATAGAGGCTTCCCTTCTTAGTTTACCTTGGAAATCCTCCGCTGCCTTTTGGGCTTCATCCCTGGTATTCCACCCGGATTGCCTGTATCTCTTTCCACGAAAACATATCTGATAGCTCCACTTTCCGGTGTCTTTCCGTTTTCTTATTTGCATCGAAATTAACCTCCTCCTCTCTCGACTTGATATAATTTATCAGGTCAATTTTTCTGTAACGGATTAGCCCCCTGCCCTGTCCTATCCTGATTTTGGCAATACCACGCAATCCGTAAACCATATTAATTTTAACTTTTAGAATTTCCGCTATCTGGTTTACTGTCAAAAGGTCAGGGTATTTATCCAAAAAATCCATAACTACAATTCCTACGCTTTTCTATTCCCATTTAAAACATTACTATTCATAATTTCTTCTTTTGCTCGTCATGAAGTTTTTTCTTTAAATGCTTAGGCGGCTTATTAGGATATTTATCATTATAATTACCGTCACCCATTACTTCTTTTTCTAATTCAGTTTTATCACGCTTTTTATCTAATTCATCCGCCCACGCCTTCAATTCACTTCGGGGAATGTAACAATAAAAAAAAGCATTGGCAGAGAGTTTTTTCTTGCCTTTGAATAAAAAAGAATCTTGAGTTATGTGATAAACAAAGCCTGTTAAGCCCCCTGATTTTAGCTTTTTATGTACACCTGGACGAGATACTTTTGCATATCCCGCAGCACCGCCAGGTGAAACACAACCAGTATTTCCACAAATTTCAAAAACAGTATCTGTCCATTGACGGCAATCTTCTTCGCTTCCATATGCGCGATAAAGCCTCGTTCCTGTGTCTGGGACTCCAATAATTTCTTTAAAATTCTTTGGTATCTTTACAAAGGGAAATGAATCATCACTCATTTTGCTTCCTCCTAATTTGTTTATGATTCGTCTTCTACGCTCTTTATAAATGCTTGTCAAGAAAAAGTTTATGATTCGTATTCTTAAAAAACTTCTTCCTGAAGTCAGTAAAACGTCAACCTCTACGAAAATGCTAGATTTCAATCCGTAATAAACACAATTCACGCCCGACAGAAAATATCAGCACCGTGCTCCATGTTTTGTGGTCAAGATTTCCTTGACATACAAGTCCGAATTTTTTATAGTTTAACCATGAACAAGCAATGTCTTATCAAATCAAAAACTATCTGAAGCTTTACCTCAAACGAATATTTTCACCTCAGTCGAAAATAGCAGTTCACGGTAAAGCCGATAATGAATATTTTTTTATATTTACCCATTCATTTTATTATGAAGAAATCTATCATAACAAAAATCATCTGGGTGGCGGTGTTCAGTATTGCCATGGCATATCTTGAAAGCGCCGTAGTGGTGTATATGCGCGCCATGTTTTATCCTGATGGATTTAACTTTCCGCTGAAGATCATTGAGCAAAACATTGCCATCACAGAATTTTTCCGTGAAATAGCTACTGTGATTATGCTGGTCGGAGCAGGCATTATGGCCGGAAGACGGGCTGTGGAGAAGTTCGCCTTTTTTGTTTTCGCCTTCGCCATCTGGGATATTTTTTATTATGTGTTTCTGAAATTATTACTCAACTGGCCGGATACATTCTTTACATGGGACATACTGTTTATGGTTCCCATCACCTGGGTAGGACCGGTATTGGCGCCTTTGATAAATTGTGTTATTATGCTTGCATTGGCTGTGGCTATTTTTATCATTGAAGGGAAAAGGCAGAACACGCATCTGGGCTTCGCCGAATGGAGCCTGCTGATTGGCGGTACGCTGATTATTATTTTTTCTTATACTGCCGAATATAGCATGTTTATTCTGAGTAAATTTTCGCTGAGGGAACTCATCAACTTCACGGATAGTTATGAGATCATGCGCTATGCTACTAAATATATTCCTGAATATTTCAATTGGTTTGTGTTTGGTGCGGGCTGTCTGCTGCATCTTCTGGCAATAACTATTTATTGCATGAAGAACAGCAGCGTAAAATAGAGAAATATTTATCGGATTAATTTTACTTCAGGCTTTTCAAATTCTGAATTGCTTCGGGTAAAAATTCGTGCACATGCTTTATCTTTTTGCAATTCGCCATATCGGAACAAAGTCGAGGAAGTCTATCTCTGGGAATACCGAACCTTAGAAGACGTGCAAATTAGGCTTCCTTTTTTCATCCAAGAAGTGTACAACCGCAAACGTCTGCATTCTTCTCTCGGATACAGGCCACC
>Ga0209226_10000627_pt1 | contig 18424 bp, 15 predicted proteins | sample BarGraNGADG00212_2_FD_184497 | JGI IMG/M metagenome (GOLD analysis project Ga0209226, IMG submission 184497) | Arctic peat soil microbial communities from Barrow, Alaska, USA - Barrow Graham LP Ref core NGADG0011-212 (SPAdes) (version 2) | ecosystem: Environmental > Terrestrial > Soil >...
TGTCTTTTTGATCTCGAGGGCTTCGGAAAGCAGAAGTATTCTGGCATCATGGACATTCTTTGGCATGTTGGTATGGACTCTTTCCTTATCGATAACCATGCCTTCGATCAGCTCTGATGCTTCTATACTGCCGCCCACTTTCTTCTCAATTTTAATATCGTCAATATCTGCTTTATATTTGCCATTCTCTTTATCAACCACTGCTAATATGGCATTTACCGCAAGTATGGCGAAAACATCCTTGGACGCTTCAGCTCCCTTTCCAGTAATCGCTGTCACAGCGATTTTCAATAATAAATCCTTATCTTCCAGGGTAACTGGTTTTGTAAGGGTTTTAAGGATTTCTTTTGCTTTTGCCGCTGCAAGCCTGTATCCGCTGGCAATGACTGTGGGATGCACACCCTGCTCTAATAGTTCTTCAGCATTCTTCAGGAATTCACCTGCAAGCACTGCTGCCGTTGTTGTGCCATCTCCGACTTCATCATCCTGGGTCTTTGCGACTTCCACGATCATCTTAGCTGCCGGATGCCCGATGTCCATTGTCTGGAGAATGGTCGCACCATCATTTGTGATTACGATATCCCCCACCGCGTCCACGAGCATTTTATCCATACCCTGTGGTCCCAGGGTCGTCCTGACCGCCGTTGCTACTGCCCTGGCAGCCATGATATTGTTATGCTGTGCTTCTTTTCCTTTTGTTCTTTGACTGCCTTCTCTTAGAATATAGATTGGCTGTCCTGCTAATTGTCCTGCCATAACTAACCTCCATCTCGATCGCGACCTGGTCTTCAACCTGCCGGGCACGAAAATCATAAAGCCCTGAGTGCTTAGAAAGGATACAAGCCCTAGAGGGAACGAATTCCGTAGTTATTCCGCACACAGTTTTACCTGTGTTTGGTGTTTCTATAACATTCTAAACTTACGAGATTACCACGTAGATTTAGATAATGATCACCCGGTTTACTCTCCATGTAATATTATAACATTAATAGCATTTATAAATTTTGGCTATCAGATCTAACCATATACGGTGGTTACCAACGCCCGCATAAAACCATTGGTAACTTTGTTCATACTATTGTAATAAGTTACAATATATGAAATTATTTTTCAACAAATAGATTCTTCAAAAGATCCATGTTCTCCTCAAATTTCAATCTTTTAATCCATTTTTCCAAATGCTTCTTTTCTATTAAACCTCCTCCAATCTCTATTATGGCTTCAGCAACTTCTTTTTCAGTAAGGGTTTTCAGAGCTAGGAGGAGAGTGCCTCCAAGAATGCCGCCCTATGGGTTCGGGTGTCACCCTCATCCACTGTGGTGGACGGCAAACTTCGAGCGGTAGGTTGGGCGACACTCCTGCGCTGTGTGCTCGGAGAGTCGCGGATAATAGGAATCTCACGTAGTCCCTTTTCCCTTATGAGGATGCGCAAAACAATTAACAATCTTCCGTTCACGCAAAAAGTGAATATCCGTCGTCTGCTGTCCGTCCTTTGTCAAATGCGGTGCACCCAACTTGAAGGTTTGCTCTGCGGAGACAAACCATCAAGAGGTGCGCCGCATAGGTCTTATCAGGACGGGCAGGCGATAGGACAACGGATATACTCTTTTGGATGTTCCACTCCAGGGAGGGCGCAAGGGAAACATGCATTTTTTTTAAGAGGACGGGTCAGGACTCCTGGTTCACTGGATACCTCTAGTCTGCCCTTCGGGTGGGGATTGGATAAAACCTCTCCACCCTTGCTCTTTGAGATTCAAAAACAGAATTTACAAAACGACTATATTTTTGAATTATTGTTGTTGGGTGATATTGAGGATGCATCCCACGCCAATGCTCCCAAGCCAACGCCCAAGGGGAAGGAGAAATAGGGGAAAAAGCCAATATCATCATTTTTTAAGAATTATTCATTTTTAAAATCCCAATTTTAGATTCCTGACCAGGGACGGAGACATCGCACGAAGCGCAACGGAGTGCGGTGATTAGTAACTCCGGCGCATTAATTTGCTTCTTATTCAAACTCTACAATCGCTTTTTTGGCACCTATAGGAGTAATTCGGGCTTGTATGCCCTTTTCAATATGACACGACTCTCGAAGCTCCCTGGGGAGCCGCAATAGAAGTATTTTTCCACTCTCGCTTAATTTTCGCTTGTATGAAGCCTGCCCTCTAGGCGCAACGCCAAGAGCGGCTTTTAGCCCTTTATCGATTTTTTGTAATGAATCCGGATGATTGATGTAGACATTTCTACCAGTGCTTTTGTGCTTTCTGACAAGAGTATCAGTAATAACTACCGGGATACCATAATTCTCGATTACAACATTTTCATACACATCTTCGAACTCATCTTTATTTTTCATATTTTCACCTCTGTAGATTGTGTTTTTTCTTTTGATTAAGTATAGTTATAATGACAATAAGTCCTTGATTCGACTCTTCAATGCCTATAATACATGGTAGATATACTCATTCAATTCCGATTCACACAGGTATCTGGTTGGAAAATATTCAGTTTTATGCAGCTCCTTTCTTTTTATTTCGGGATTGTTCAGGATATGCTTTATAAACTCAAATAACTGAAAAGGGTTTATTCCCCATCTATCATATAATCTATTGTCCCTATAGACATAGATAATATGACTACCATTACGACCAATTCAAAATGATTAATCGACATCTGCCGATTTATTTTATTCAATCGTAAGGGTTAAATATCACATGTCATTATGCTGGGAACTCAAAGTGACATAGTAATACTAAATTGGAGTTAATAAAAATAAAAATTAGCTATAAAGGAGTATGTTATGACATATATGGAAATTTTTTTTGATATCGGTGTGATGTTATTTTTTCTGATCGTTCTGACCCTGTTTGTTAAGCCTTTAGGGACTTACATGACAAATGTATTCCAGAATAAGCGGACTCTTTTAAGTCCCATTCTGATACCTATTGAGAATCTGATTTACAAAGTGGCAGGTGTAAAGTATGATGAAGAGATGGACTGGAAAGATTATGCAAAGGCTTTGTTGTTATTTAACGGTCTGGGATTAATCGTTCTGTTTCTGATACTTCTGCTCCAGGAAATGCTCCCTCTCAATCCCCAGGGATTTCCGGGATTTCCTTTGGATCTTGCATTCAATACAGCCGTCAGTTTTGTTACAAATACCAACTGGCAGGCATATAGCGGTGAATCGGCAGCAAGTTACTTGACCCAGATGTCGGGCCTTGCAGTACAAAACTTTCTTTCTGCTGCTACAGGTTTGTGTATAGCTATCGCCTTAATCCGCGGCTTTACCAGGCATACTTCCCAGACCATTGGAAACTTCTGGCAGGATATGACTAAAAGTGTATTATACATTCTCCTGCCCATTTCTATCATAGCAGCCCTGCTACTGGTCTCCCAGGGCGTTATTCAGAATTTTGATCCTTATACGAATAGTTCGTTACTCCAACCTATTCAAAAACCGGATGGGCAAAGCATCAGCAATCAGATGATCCCCATGGGACCTATTGCATCCCAGGAAGCGATAAAAGAACTGGGGACAAACGGCGGTGGTCCTTTCAATGCAAACTCAGCTCACCCTTTTGAAAACCCTAATCCGTTAACTAATTTTCTGGAAATACTTCTTATCCTCATTATCCCCTTTTCTCTCACTTACACATTCGGGCGTTTCGCAGGCAATACCAGGCAGGGCTGGGCTTTATTTGCAGCGATGATGATGCTGTTTATAATTTTCCTTGGAGTGATGTACTGGTCTGAGTATAGCGGCAACCCGCTTGTGCAGAAGCTGGGCGTTAACGGTTCTTATTTGGAAGGCAAGGAGGTCAGGTTTGGAATCGGTAGTACGGTTCTCTTTGCTGTCAGCACAACTGCTACTTCCACTGGCGCCGTTAACGCAATGCATGATTCATTAACGCCCATAGGCGGAATGGTAACGATGATGCTTATGCTGTTAAGTGAAGATATTCCCGGCGGTGTAGGGTCCGGACTCTACACTATTCTTGCCTTTGCAATTATAGCGGTTTTCATCGCAGGTCTTATGATAGGAAGAACGCCGGAATATCTTGGCAAGAAAATAGAGGTCTTTGAGATGTGGACGTCGGTGTTGATAGTCCTCACCTCTGGCATCCTGGTACTTCTTTTTGTTGCTGTGGCACTGGTAATATCGGCAGGAGTTTCTTCAATCCTGAACCCCGGCCCCCACGGTTTAAGTGAAATACTCTATGCCTTTGCCTCTGTAGCCAATAACAATGGCAGCGCATTTGCAGGACTTAATGCCAATACTCTTTTTTATAATCTGACAACAGCCATTGCAATGCTTATCGGCAGATTTGTTCCGGCTATAGCGGCACTTGCAATGGCTGGATCTCTTGCAAAGAAAAAATATATCCCACCGAGCATCGGTACACTCCCAACGCATCAGATTACATTTGTTTTATGGCTTGCCGTTGTTATTCTGATCGTCGGAGCCCTTACGTTCTTCCCTGCCCTGTCGTTGGGACCGATCGTCGAACATATGATCATGCATGGGGGTCAATAATATGAATGGCACTAAAACAAAAAATATAACAATCTTTGAACCAGAACTTTTGCGCCGGGCCTTACTGGAATCGGTAAAAAAGCTCAACCCCCTTAGCCTCTGGCGAAACCCTGTCATGTTCCTTGTGGAACTTGGAAGCTTTATTACGACTATCAGTTTCTTCGCAGGTTTATTTTATAATTCGGGTGAGCCTTCCTGGTTCACAGGAATTGTATCTTTATGGCTCTGGCTGACAGTGATTTTTTCAACCTTTGCAGAGTCGCTTGCAGAAGGGCGGGGAAAGGCACGTGCCGAGTCACTTCGTAAAACACGTACAGAAGTAATGGCAAAAAGGGTTATAAATCCTGAGTCAAAGGAAAAATACGAGCTTATCCCTTCTGGAAATCTCCATAAAGGGGATTATGTCCTCGTGGAAACAGGGGAAATAATTCCCGGCGACGGTGAAGTGGTTGAAGGCGCAGCCCTCGTAAATGAATCGTCTGTCACCGGCGAGTCGGCTCCGGTTGTCAGGGAATCTGGAGGAGACCGAAGCGCTGTAACCGGCGGGACAAAAGTCATTTCCAATCAGATCATCATGTGTATAACAGCGAATCCGGGAGAGGCATTCCTGGACAGGATGATCGCCATGGTTGAAGGTGCAAAGCGCCGTAAAACCCCAAACGAGATTGCCCTGGAAGTACTAATAATATCGTTAACAGCGGTCTTCTTTCTCGTGGTTGTCAATTTCAGTTCCTTAACTATATACAGCGTCCAGACTGCAGGACAGGGTGCTCCAGTCTCGATTACAGTGCTCATAGCACTTTTTGTTTGTTTGGCACCGACAACAATTGCAGCGCTCTTGCCTGCGATTGGAATTGCGGGCATGGACAGGCTCTTTGCGAAAAACGTGATAGCCCTTTCGGGAAGAGCCATTGAAGCTTCCGGAGATGTGGATATCCTTCTCCTTGATAAAACAGGAACAATTACCCTAGGTGACAGGCAGGCAGTGGAATTTATTCCGATGAGCGGCCATTCTGAGGAGGATGTTGCCAATGCAGCTCTATTTGCCTCTCTGACAGATGAGACGCCTGAAGGAAGAAGCGTAGTCGTACTTGCAAAAAATAAATACCAGATGCGCATGAAAGAGTTGCCTCACGGCGAAAAATCAATTCCATTTACCGCCCAGACACGCATGAGCGGAGTTGATATTGATGGGCAATCATATAGAAAAGGAGCATCCTCTGCAATAATTGAGTATGCCAAGAGCAAAGGAGGAAGTATACCGTCCGATCTTGAGCAGAAAGTGGAAATTATCGGAAAATCTGGAGGGACGCCCCTTGTTGTATGTCATAATGCGCAAATCCTGGGTGTCATACATCTCAAGGATATCTTAAAAGGCGGCATCCGTGAACGATTTGCTCAGTTGAGAAAGATGGGTATCAAGACTGTTATGATAACAGGTGATAACCATCTTACAGCAGCTGCAATTGCCGCAGAGGCAGGAGTTGATGATTTTCTTTCAGAAGCAAAACCTGAAGACAAGCTTCGCCTGATTCGCGAAAATCAGCAACAGGGTCATATGGTGGCAATGACAGGAGACGGCACAAACGATGCGCCTGCGCTTGCCCAGGCAGATGTAGCTGTGGCAATGAACACAGGAACGCAGCCGGCCAGGGAAGCGGCAAATATAATAGACCTGGACAGCAATCCGACCAAGCTAATGGATATTGTCGAGATAGGAAAACAAATACTGATAACACGGGGGACTCTGACAACGTTCAGCATTGCCAATGACATTGCAAAATATTTTGCAATCATACCGGCAGCTATGGTCACCATCTACCCTCAACTGGAGATTCTCAATATCATGCATCTTGCAAACCCGTACAGCGCGATAATGTCCGCAGTCATTTTTAATGCGATCATTATCCCTATGCTGATACCCCTTGCGCTGAAAGGAGTCAAATACCGCCCGATGCCAGCTGAAAAACTACTGATGTACAATCTGCTCGTCTACGGACTCGGCGGAATGATAGCGCCGTTTATAGGGATAAAAATTATTGATATTGTAATAAGTATGTTTATGTGATGAAGGAGGAAAAGTAATGAAAACCATAACGACAACACTAAAACTCTTCGCAATCCTGTTGATTATTGTCGGGGTTATCTACCCTGTTGCAGTAACCGTATTTGCCCAGTTAATTTTCCCAAAAGAAGCAGGTGGAAGCCTTCTACATGATTCGGGTGGAAATATCACAGGTTCAGCCCTAATCGGTCAGCCTTTTTCAGACCCAAAATATTTCTGGTCTCGTCCTTCAGCCACTTCAGGTTATCCATATAATCCAATGGCCTCCGGAGGCTCAAACCTCGGACCAACAAATAAGGATTTATTAGACCAAATTTCCAATAGAACAGAGCTACTGAAATCATCAGGTATCCAGACCCCGGTACCCTCGGATTTAGTAGAGGCTTCGGCGAGTGGTTTGGATCCTCACATCAGCGTGCAATCTGCCCTGGTACAAGTACCCCGTGTCGCAAGGGCACGTAATCTCAACGAAGATACGTTAAATACACTGGTAGTTGAACACATTGAGAACAGGCAGTTCGGATTTTTAGGTGAGCAACGTATTAATGTCCTGGAATTGAATCTCGCTCTTGATAATATGAAGTAGAATTTTCAATGATGAATTCAGAAGATAATAGACCGGAACCAGAATCTCTCCTGGAAATTGCCCAGCAGGAAGAAACAGCCAAAAAACGTGGAAAATTGACCATCTATTTTGGCGCCGCACCTGGAGTCGGGAAAACCTATTCCATGCTCTCTGATGCGAGAATACGTAAAAAGGAAGGAATTGATATTGTTGTCGGTTACGTTGAAACACACGGAAGGGCAGAGACCGAAACACTCCTTGAAGGTCTGGAAATCATTCCCCTCATTGTTACTGAATATAAAGGTGTAAAGCTTGCGGAGATGGATTTAGAAAGTGTTCTTAAGAGGCGGCCCAGGATTGTACTTGTTGATGAGTTAGCCCATACAAATGCCCCAAATTCCCGCCATACCAAACGCTACCAGGATGCAGAGGAGCTTTTGAACGCGGGAATAGATGTATATTCAACCCTGAATGTGCAGCACCTTGAAAGTCAGAATGACACCGTCTTTCGGATAACAGGAATTCGTGTGAGTGAAACAATCCCGGACACTTTTTTCCAGTTAGCGAATGAGATTAAGCTAGTAGATCTTACTTTTGAGGAACTGCTCAAAAGATTGAAGGAAGGAAAGGTCTATGCAAAGGATATGGCTGAAAATGCTGTCAAGCGTTTTTTTAAGCCGGGGAATTTACTTGCATTACGTGAAATGTCACTTCGGCTTGTGGCAGGAAGCGTGGACGACAAAATGCTTCAATACATGAGGGTGCATGCAATTGCCGGGCCATGGTCTGCTACGGAACGTATCCTGGTAGGTGTATTGGCCAGTCCTTATGCAGAGCAACTGATTCGCTCAGCTTTTCGTATAGCCTCTGAACTGAATATCGAATGGATAGCGATCTATGTGGAAACTGCCAAACATGCGCAGTTATCGGATAAGGAACATGAATGGCTTAAAAACGCCATGGATCTTGCTGAAAAGCTGGGTGCAAGTGTGGTCTGGATAAAAGGGGATGATATTGCCGAAGAGATAGCCCGTTATGCACAGAGCCATAATGTGACAAAGATCGTAATGGGCAAGCCAAGGTATTTTGGATTGTTTCCGACTCTTGCCCGGCAGATCCTGGTACGTACAAAAGACATCGATGTTTTCCTTTTTGCAGGCAAAAGCGAACAACCTATACCTAAGAAAAAAATAGCACTGATCAGTCCGCTAAATTATGTCATAAGCGCCGTTGCTGTTATTCTTGGTTCTTTATTCGGTTTTCTTTTGAGAGACATTCTTGGTCCGATTAACTTACTATTCTTAATGCTCCTGCCTGTTGTAATCATCGCTGTTTACCTGGGACGCGGCCCATCTATCTTTGCAGCAGTCTTAAGCGTTCTCATTTTTGATTACTTCTTCATTCCACCGTATTTCAGCTTTGCTGTTTCAGATGTAAGGTATTTTTTATCTTATCTCATGTTCATTGCTTTTGCCTTTGTAATAAGCAATCTTGCATCCAGACTTGACTATAAGGTGCGCCAGCTTCAGCAGAGCGAGTCCAGGAATACAATATTATATGAATTAAGCAAAGACCTTGTCACTTCCCAAAACATGGATCAGGTTTTCCATCTGATGATCCATCATACAAGACAAATTTTCCCCTGCGAAATGGCTATTTTTCTTCCTGAAAATGGACAAGTTTCGGTCAGGGCTTCTACGGACGGATTCCAGATAAACCCGAAAGAACTTGGCATAGCAACCTGGGTCTGGCACAATGGCGAACCTGCAGGTATGGGTACGGACACATTGCCAGAAGCATGGGCGTATTATCTTCCCATGAAAACGGCAGATACCTTAAAGGGGGTTGTAGGATTTCATTTCGATAATCCTGGGCAGACTCTTACACCTGAAAATAAGATTGTAATTGATACCATTGCCCGGCTGGGAGCTCTGGCGATTGAAAGGATTGGCTGGACATAGAAATCCTTTTGAAACTATGAATGATGTGATTACAAATTGACACCAACTTGTCTGTGAACAATAACATTAATGTTTTATAATTGAATCTTGCTCTGGATAAAGTGGAATTTCAATGATAGATTCAGAAGATAAAAGACCGGAACCGGAATCTCTTTTGGCAATTGCCAAAAAGGGAGAAACAGCCCGAGATATCGCTGTTTTGCTTTTTATAGGCAAGAGTGAACAACCTGCACCTAAGAAGAAAATAAGTACGGTCAGTCTACTAATTTATGTCATGAGTGCAATTGGTGTCATTATTGCCTCTTTATTAGGTTTTATTTTTGGGGATATTCTCGGTCAGGTTAACTTACTGTTCTTAATGATTATACCTGTCGTACTGATCGCTACTTTCTGGGGACGCGGCCCATCTATTCTTGCAGCGATCTTAAGCGTTATGATTTTTGATTTTTTGTTTGTTAAACCGTATTTCAGCTTTGCTGTTTCGGAAGTAGGATATTTTTCATCTTATCTCTTGTTTATTATGTTTGCCTATGTAATAAGCAATTTTGTATCAGAACTTTACCACACGGTGCAGCAGTTTGAGCAAAGCGATACCAGAAATACAACTTTATATGAATTAAGTAAGGATCTAGTCAGTGCCCAGAGCATTGATCAGGTCTTACACCTGATGATTCATCATGCAGGACAAATTTTCCCATGCGATATGGCCATTTATCTTCCTGAAAATGGACAAGTTTCGCTCAAGGCTTCTACCGACAGGATCCAGATAAACCCGAAAGAACTTGGCATAGCAACCTGGGTCTGGCTCAATGGCGAACCTGCCGGTGTGGGCACAGATAAGCTCCCCGAAGCATGGGCTTACTATCTTCCCATGAAAACGACAGATACCGTAAAGGGTGTAGTGGGATTTCATTTCGACGATCCTAAGCAGATTCTTACCCCTGAAAATAAGAGTGCACTAGATATGATTGCGTTGCTGGGAACTCTGGCGATTGAGAGGATTGGCGGGAAGGAATGATATGCATCCGCTTGAACGAGGCGAACGTAAATTGAACAAGGATACTTTGGTTGCTAATCAGGTCGCTAAGAAAAATGATGAAGTTGATTTAGGCATCTTGATTTTGTAATTTATATCTCTTTCCTGTATTAACAAAAGTTCATACTCGTTGGCTGTAAGATGCACTAAAATAAATAAGCTCATAAAATAAGAGAAATGTAAGTGTTCGTATATTTGGGTAACAAACCCAATTCGAAAATCTTTTTAAACATTCAAAATATATAACATAGATATGCCGGCCCCAACAGATCATGCAAACTCAGAAGATTTTAGAAGGAGGGGCTCTAAGGAAAATTTTCAGTTTTGGGAGTGATAAATGATGAGCGATTTGCAACTGAGCAAGGAACTCGGATTTTTGCGCATATGCGGAGCAGTGCCTGAGCTTCATGTGACTGATATTGATTTTAACGTTGGAAACATCATTGAAGCCATGAAAAAAGCACAGAATGAAGGTGTGCAGGTGCTACTTTTCCCGGAGATGGCTATCACAGGCTACACGATCGGAGACCTGGTGCAACACCAGGCATTGCTGTCAAAGGCGACGAAAGGTTTGTCCTGCATACTGGAGACGAGCACCGGTAACCCTATGTTAGTGATAATAGGGATACCACTTGATTTTGAGCAGAAGATTTTTAACTGTGCAGTGGCGCTTAACTCAGGACACTTTCTTGGGGTCATACCCAAGACTCTTTTGCCCAACTACAAGGAGTTCTATGAGGAACGGTGGTTTACTTCCAGTACAGATGCCCGCTCAGACACTATCGAGCTTCTGGGAGAACGAGTTCCATTTGGCACTGATATACTCTTTGGTTTGCACGGGCAGCCCTCAGCCCTCATCGGGGTGGAGATTTGTGAGGACATGTGGATGCCGCTTTCGCCTCATGAGTACCAGGCGCTGGCCGGAGCGACGGTGCTTATTAATCTGTCGGCGAGTAACGAAGTTCTGGGAAAGGCTGACTGGCGCAGGATAATGGTATCCTCGGAGTCGGGCAGATGCATAGCCGCTTATTGTTATGTGTCATCAGGCATTGGCGAGTCGTCAAATGACGTTGTCTTTGGCAGCCATGTCCTTATCGCAGAGAACGGCACTGTTCTTCGTGAATCGGAGCGCTTGTCATCTGGTCTTCAGCTCGTAATTTCGGACATCGATCTGGAACGACTGGCACATGACCGCCGCATGATCACCAGTTTCCATGATGTATCCCGCCAAAAGAAAACCTTCAGAATTGTTGAAACAGAAGTCGGGGATCCAACTTCTGACAGGCTTTGGCGAACACTTGATCCCCATTCCTTTGTCCCGGCAGATCCGACCAGGAGGGTAGAGCGGTGCCGTGAGATTATATCCATGCAGGTAGGGGCCCTCGCCAAGAAGTTATCTGGGGCCCAAAAGAACCACTTGGTACTGGGAATTTCTGGAGGACTTGATTCTACTCTGGCCCTCCTGGTAGCAGTAAAGACCATGGACTTTCTCGGATTATCGCGGATGAACGTCCATGCTTACAGTCTTCCCGGTTTCGGCACCACCCGGAGAACCAGAGTGAACGCAACTAGAATATGCCAGTCATTGGGGGTGAGTTTTGAACGAGTGAGCATAACAAGGACTTGCTCATCACATTTAAGAGACATGCGCCACAATGGTCGAGAAGATGTAGTATTTGAAAATACACAGGCTCGTTATCGCACAGAATTCTTATTCAACAAAGCCAAAGAATATAGCGGGATTGTGCTCGGAACAGGTGATCTGACAGAGATTGCCCTGGGCTGGTCCACGTTTTCAGGAGATCATATCTCGCATTACCATGTTAACGCATCCGTACCCAAGACGCTGGTCCGCTTTCTGATACGATGGTTTGCTGACGAAGTGTCGGCTGGTTCCCCAGCACAAAAGGCTTTGTATGATATCCTTGAAACTCCAATTTCTCCTGAGCTGTTGCGGCCCGATAGAGGTGAAATTACACAAAAGAGTGAGGAGGTTATCGGACCGGTTGAGCTTGCTGATTTCTATCTGTATCCCTTTATCCGCTTTGGAATGCGCCCTAGCAAGATTCTTTATCTGGCTAATGAAGTTAGAAAACAGGGACTCTTTGATGGTCAATATATGCTGGACGATTTACACAGGTGGCTTGTGAGTTTTATAGAAAGATTCTTCGCAAACCAGTTCAAAAGAACCTGCTTGCCTGAAGGCCCGAAGATCGGCTCTGTAAGTTTATCTCCTCGAGGGGACTGGAGGATGCCCTCGGACGCCGAAGCCAAGCTCTGGCTCGAAGACCTGGAAGAGATGTATCATAAACTACGAGACACGACGGCCATGATATCAGAATAGTCACCGAGTTCAACTAAAAGGGCATTTCGTTCAGAGTAACCTATCCACTCATACAAACACATCGAAATTCATATCAAGGTAAACGTTGATTATCCATCGAGGCGTAAGCCTATCGAATGTGACTTACTTTATTCATCATTTAGACGGGGGATATTGAACGAAACCTATTAATTGGTCTTTTACGAACAAGGATCTCAGCGGGTTCAGCTTCGGAGTTACCTCAGCAATCACAACTAGTTTAGCCCTGATTATTGGTTTGGGCACAGCACACAATCCAAAAACAATCATTATAAGCACATTGCTGGTGCTGGCAATTGCAGATAATATATCCGATTCATTTGGTATTCACATATATCGGGAATCGCAAAGTATGTCCAATAAATCTTTAATTAATACGCTCAGTAATTTTTTAACACGCTTTGCTGTCACGCTAGTCTTTATTTTATTGATACTATTCTTGCCGTTGCAATATGCAATATTATCTTCGGTGATTATAGGGTTGTCGCTTCTTTCAATATTGAGCTATCAAATAGCAATTAATCAGAAGATGAATCCTTACCTTGCCATTCTCCAACATATTGGTGTCGCTGCCATTGTGATTATAGTAAGCTATTTTCTCGGGCAAATGATAACAAACATGTTCAATATATAGATATAGAAAAATCGAAGATTTTTCTTGAGTAGAGTTGTGTATATACGAGCTACAATTAACCATAACCCCATATTAAATTATTTCGGGCTATTTTTTGGCTGTTTTTAGTGGTCATAAAGTTACTACTGAAGAATTAAAAAGATCCAGCGATATCACATACTCAGATCATGATCAATTAGGATAGAATTCTGGAAAAGCCATTTAAGAAGGGGTGATGGATGAAAAGAACGGGAAAAAGCCATGCCAGAAAGGTTCATGGTACGGTTATTCTCTGCCTCGATTAGAAGGATAAATGGGTAAGGCGCCCGTTTCAACCCTTCTCTTTATCATATACATCTGCACCTTCTTAGCTCTCGCCTGGCGCAGAATTCTTTCAAGCCCTTCTCTCTCAAGTGGCTCTATTTTAATATACCCCTTATCCCCTCAGCATCCTTAAAAAGCTCAAGCCCAAGCCCAGTACGGGCAAGTACAGTGGTGTATTCTTCCTTTGAACCCACACCGCCAAAAGAGATATCCGCTTTCTCAGCTGTCAGGTCTGTGCAGACAGTGCATGAACCGTTCCTGAATGCGTCGAGATCGTTAAGAGGAAAGATATGCTCCAAATCAGTTTTGACGCTGAATTTTCCTTTGCTTATCTTCATCTCTTTAACATCAGATAATGGAATACCCTTTGAACTGAGGAAGGTTTTCAGACCTTCATAATTGAAAGTGTCCATGCAGAAAAGACCCATTTTCAGGATATTTGCTCGCATGAACATATGCAACAATCCATAAGGTGAATTCTGCATTTTATAAACTGCGTCGATGTTGCACGAAGGACCTACAAAGCCGATGGAACGCGAGCCTCTTTTTATTGCGCTCATCAGGGTTTCCATGGTCAGTGAATGGACATATATGGAACCTTGTGAGCGCAGGATATCTTCCCTGGTTTGTGCAATTATGGGTACTGGTTTCCATGGCTCCTCCTCGTTTTTTACTGTTACAACCGCGCTGTCAATCAAACCTTCTTCAAGGGCATAAAGCAGCATTGAAGTTACAACACCCCCGTCCTGTCCTTTTACCTCAGTTAACATGGTCTTTGCTGTAAAGACATCTCGAACATTCCCAATGAGACTGGATTCTGTGGTTATGGTGCGAGGGCACTGATTGTAGCATACACCGCACGCAGTACATTTTCCTTTGAGCGCCGGCTTTCCTTCTACAATGTTTAACACTTCACAGCTTGCTACACATGCTCCGCAGAGGGTGCAGATGCCAGGGTCAATGATTTCACGCTTGAGCTTGCCGAATGATATGCGTTCTTTATCTTTTAATGACCGCCTGACCCTGATTACGCTCTTATCAAGTTCATTGAATTTCTTTTTGCAATTCTCAGAACAAAAACAATATTCCTTGTTCTTATATATCGATTTGAACGAGGTTTTATCATCAACTTGTATCTTGCAGATGGGATCTATTGGCATTCTTGATTAACTCATTTTTAAAGCTATTTAAATACATGTACGATGGCAAGCGCTTATTTAGGGATTACAAAACTGGTCAGGTTAGATATCTAAATGGGGTCTCTACATTTAGTCTATTTTTAAAAATCAGTCCACATGCTATTGTATCCGCACTCATTAACAGCATCCTCTTTGGTCTTTCAACTCCTCCCAGATCGCGCTCACTGTGGAACCCCCGACCGTCGTCCTGAGCTCTAAATAGTCTCCATTTCCCTGGACTTATCTTTCGAGCTCCAAGGATACGGAAGTTCCGGCAATATCTCGCCGGAATTAACAGGGCAATTGTTCTGCTCTAGCAGATACAGATTGGACGAATCTTCTCTTTGTTCCATTCGTGCGAAAACTCTGTGATCTGACCTCTCCTGAATGTGATATACGCTTCGTCCCCATACAGTTTCAATGTGCAGTTTACCTGCGAAGTCCCTCATAGCCCGCGACACTGCTTTCATGTCATGACTGGCCATTGCCTTATTGAGTTGCACATACAGCCCCTGTGCATCCTGATCTGGTCTTTCGATTAAGTCCATTTATATCTCCAACAGTGGCTCAGCCTCAACGTCTAATAGTTCTGCAACGTCTATGATCTCATCGCTGAACTTCTTCAGTGTTTCTGCGTTATGAGATTGAATTAAAACACCAAATATCCTGAACTCTTTGCTCTTCTTTGAGTCAAGGAAACCAGAAAGGAACTTCGGACCAATGGGTGCGTTCCCATCAGTGATGAATACCACATCAGCCTTCTTGAAACCCTGCTTTGAGATGAGTTCCACAATCTGACTCAACGCAGGCTCAAACGCCGTTCCACCTGCATTCAGGAAAAACTCTGCTGTTTTGATTGCCTTGTTGAGTATATCCCTCTCTCCTGGTTCTATTTCTATGATCTCCAGTGCATCCGACTGACCACCGAAATGAATACAGGCAAACCCTCTCTTCTGCATAGTCGCGATCTCCAGGAGAGCAAGAGCAACAGCTTTACGCCAGGTCTCACGGTCACCTGACATAGAGCCAACTATTTTATCAACGCAGACCACGATCGGGCCTTTGCCCTGCTTTTCAGTACCCTTCAGTTCATACTGCATCAATTTGCCTTCCACGAACTTGCGTTTAAACTCTGCTTTCAATATCGTGTGGCGAAGCTGAACTAACTCGATCGGTAGTACTCGTGATAGATCGTTCCCAATGCCTACATTGTGTAGCTCATCCCTTGATTGATTTAGTTTTGTCTTTTGTTTATGAACAGCCAGCCGCCGCATCCTCCCAATGACCTGTGCCATGAGCTTGAACTTCCTGGTCCCGTAAAGCGGTTGCCTTATTCTGGAAATCTTGATTACCAGATTTGTCCGCGATATCCTGATATGTCCGAGCGGCATCGATGGCTCTCTGGAGCTCATGTTGAATAAGGTCTCTAGTCTGCTCATCTATTGGTATTTCAAATATTCATAATCGGTAAACGTAGTTAAATGGTGAATCGTTTCTCTCCGACAGGCAGTAGACCGGCTCTCTAATGAGCCAGTTGTAGCGGCAGCATGGGGCTAAAAGGGGGATTTTGAAAAACATAACTATTACATGCCGTCCCGTTTGACTGTCGGTGATTATTTTTCCGGGAATCTTTTATTATGCCATATAGAACCCCATATACACAGATAAAAAAGCTATACGGTTTTATGTTTAATATCTCAAAATACAACGGACAAAACATCTAGAATGATATCGATTTTTCAAAATATTTTCGTGCGAACATTTAAGTGTGTTGATGTTATTGAATATATTCTATGACTGTGGTAAAAATAAGCTGCAACTCATACCGCATTCATAGAACCAAGGCCTAGATGCAAGAAAGGGGAGATCACCTCACTCCCCTTACCATAATAAGGAATGATACCAAATGACAGATAAAAAAAATAATAAGCAAGGATTTAACGAAGACGCTGACCCATTATTAGGGAAGGCAAAGAAACATAGTATTGTAGCACAGAAAACAAAGTTTAAAAAAGAGAACGTTTCGAAAGAAAGTGCTATAGCCCCTATTCCCGATGAGGGGGACATAATTACATTGAGATTTGACAACTCAGGAGATCAGTTCGCGGAACTTGCTGAGCAGTTCGACGTTGAGCAAGTGATCCGCAAAGAAGAAGACGATTTTTTTGTTGACATCCCGGTAGAGCACTCTGCGGATTTCATTGATTATATGGCTGAGAATGGTATCAAAGTCAAAGAAGAGAAAAAAGCAGTGGAGGATGCAAAGAAGACTGAAGAGACAGATTACGATGCTTTGAAGGTGGACGATGCGAAGAAGACTGAAAAGGTCTGCGACCCATGTGTACAAGTCACAACGGAAGTAGATTGCGAAACGCAGATTTCGTGTCTCAAGTGTCCGGTCGAAGCTGAATAAGAGGGTATAATGCGAGAATATGAGCAGATTCTATTGAGCCGCGCTGTCATTGAGAAGTTGTTGACTCTTAAGGATGTCGTACAGCATACTGATAAACCGACTATAAATGACGTAGTTCAGACAATTGCATCTGATTATCATATTCTTGCAGAGTCAGACGTTGCGTTAATCTGGAACGGCTATGGCTATGAAATGGTAAACATGAAAGTAGATGATGAAAAATGACTTTGTGCGAAACTATCACCAAAATAATAATAAGAATGACCGAGGAGGAGGGGAAGAATCTTGATGAGATCGCAAATGAAATGTGCCCTAAGATCGAATACGGGAGAGAGAAGATCATAAGGATCATCAAGGATTTCTTAGGTGAGGAGTATCTAATTCAGCATGCTGAGACATTAAAATATGATGTAGGCAAAGCTCAGTTAGCGAAGAAACGCAAGACGAAGTCGCATGAAAAAATTGATGCGGGCACTGATGCTGTTATTGAATCAGATAGTGTTACGCCGATAGCATCTTGTAAGACAACAGTGCAGGCTGGGAATACGGAACGTACGGAGGAGGCAGGACAAGCGAAGGGACAAGAGCAGGAAAAAGTATTAGAAGAGCCGGGAGCATGCTGTCAAGAGAAATCTCCGAAGGCGAATCGAAAGAAGAAGGATTCAGAAGAGGAGACGACGGGGCAAGAGCCTAATGATGCGCCTGTGCCTGTAGAAAATAAGTTCAATGTACTTGTCGAGGCAATAAAGAAGCTAGTAAGGTTGTTTTCAATTGAAGATGTAAAGAAGGCTTTAGCTGTTGCTGAAAGCGATATTTCCACTGGTTTGCGAATATCATCCGAATGACATAAAACAGTGCAATCATCTTGACAATCCAACAAAAAATTGCACTTCTTCCCTGTGCCCGATAAGAATTAGTTCCTAACTCTTTTTTGGTCTTCGTAAATCGCTTCAGACCAGGGCGGAATTGGAGATTGGAAATTAATCTCTCACGTGGGATAAAATGTGCGAAGGGGTCATTCGATTGCCCTGAATATTTATAGTATTATTTCGGTTCAGGTTGTACCGGGAGAGGTTGAGGTTCAGGTGTCGGTTCGGGTTCAGGAGTCGGTTCAGGTTCAGGAGTCGGTAGGGGGATAGGTTTAGGATTGGGCGGTGGTTGTTGATACTTGTTCGGTTCAATGCTTTCTTTATTGCTGAAGTTTCCCATATAGTCACTCTCCACATTTTCTTATATAATTAAATTGAAATAACATGAGATTGTCGGATAATCAGATTTTTCAGAAAAAATGTGCTTTTTTCATCAAAAAATCCATATTAGCCCTTTCTTTTCCTCAATATTCCCATATTTTCTTCACTTTTCATCACATT
>Ga0209226_10000628_pt1 | contig 18423 bp, 13 predicted proteins | sample BarGraNGADG00212_2_FD_184497 | JGI IMG/M metagenome (GOLD analysis project Ga0209226, IMG submission 184497) | Arctic peat soil microbial communities from Barrow, Alaska, USA - Barrow Graham LP Ref core NGADG0011-212 (SPAdes) (version 2) | ecosystem: Environmental > Terrestrial > Soil >...
CGATTGACTATACGTGGCTTCCAGGACGGCAAGCATTCAGGCAGGGCGGAGTGCATGTTGACAGGGAGCGCGAGGCAAAGGCCGGTCTGCTCGATATACTACAGGCGATTGGGGCTGGCTACTACCTGCCCATGGCATACTCGACCGAATACCGTTTGCCTTTCACGTGCGTATACTCCTTGTTCATTCTACAGGATACTCACACTACAGGTGGTACTGAGGACGGGGAGCAGGTCAACCGCAGACATGTGGAAGGATTAGCGTCTCCGGGCGGCTAAGCACATTCTGGCACAAACCAGGAGGCGCAAATGACCACCAAGTGCAACATCAACCGGGGCTGGCTCTACTGCCCTGAGGATACGCCGGGCGTTGAGCAGCCCGGATTCGACGATACCAAGTGGACACGCGTCAATGTCCCGCATACCAATAAGCTCTTCCCGCACCACTACTTCGATGACGCCGATCACCAGTTCGTCTCTTGGTACAGGAAGAACATCACGATACCCAGCGGCAGCGAACGCGCATTCCTCGACTTTGACGCGGTAATGATCGCCGCCGAGGTGTTCGTCAACGGTAAGAAGGTTCTGGAGCATAAGGGCGGATACACGCCGTTTAGCGTTGAGCTGACGGGAGTGGTCGAGCCCGGCGGCGAGGCCCTTGTCGCCGTGCGCGTCGATTCCACGGAGAGGACCGATATTCCGCCGTTTGGCTACGTTGTGGACTACCTGACCTTCGGGGGCATCTACCGTGACGTCTATCTGAGAACGTGCGGGAAGTCGTATATCAAGAACGTCTTCGCGCGAGGGGTTAGCGTCCTGACCTCCCCCGCGCTGGAAGCCGATGTGGTTGTCGAGGAGCCTACCAGCGGCCAAAGCGTGACGCTCAAGCTCACGGACTCGTTGGGCACGGCAGTCGCCCAGATCACGGCGCCTGTGACTGGCGAGCGTACGACAATGAAGCTTGGCGATCTCGACGGCATCAAGCTCTGGTCGCTCGATGAGCCCAACCTCTACAACGTCGAGGCGGTGCTAAGCTCGGCGGACGGGAGCGTGGTGGACAGCTACTCGTTCAAGTTCGGGTTCAGGGAGGCGTGGTTCCACAAAGATGGCGCGTTTCGGCTAAACGGCGAGCCGGTGAAGCTGATGGGGTTGGATCGGCATCAGATGTTCCCCTACATCGGCCAGGCCGCGCCCGCGAGGCTTCAGAAGCGCGATGCCGACATTCTCAAGCACGAATTGTCGCTCAACATCGTGCGCACATCGCACTACCCTCAATCGCCGCATTTCCTGGACCGGTGCGACGAGATCGGGCTGCTTGTCCTGGAGGAGATCCCCGGTTGGCAATTCATCGGCGACGATGCGTGGAAGGACCTCTCCAAGCGTGACGTTCGCGCGATGATCACCCGAGACTACAACCACCCCTCTATCGTGCTCTGGGGGGTCAGGATCAATGAATCGGGTGACGATCACGACTTCTACACCGAGACCAATCGTATCGCGCGCGAGCTCGACACCAGCAGGCAGACCGGCGGGATTCGCTGCTTCAAGGAGAGTGAGTTCCTGGAGGATGTCTTTACGTTCAACGATTTCAGCAACAACGCCATTGATCCCCTCCACACGCCGTGGCTGATCACCGAATACAGCGGGCACATGTTCCCGACCAAGACATTCGACGGCGAGGAGCGCAAGGTCGAGCATGCGCTGCGCCACGCGCGCATCCAGAACGCTCAGATGCTGGACAAGAGGATCGCGGGCGCAATCGGGTGGTGCGCGTTCGACTACAACACCCACTCCACGTTCGGCTCCGGGGACCGCATCTGCTACCACGGCGTCTGCGACATATTCAGGCTCCCCAAATGGGCGGCGCACGTCTACTCAAGCCAGGTCGATCCAGCCAAGAGAATCGTGCTCGAACTCGCGACTAACTGGACATGCGGCGATCGGTCTGTTGGCGGCGTCGAGCCGCTGATCGCATTCAGCAACTGCGAGACCCTTCGCCTCTACGTCGGGGAGGAGTTGCGCGGCGAGTTCTACCCTGCAGTCAAGGAGTATCCTGGGCTGCCGCATCCGCCGTTCGTCCTGAAGGGGATCGGTGGTTTGTGGGGCAGCACCTGGAAGGACTCCCGCGTCGAGGGTTACATTGGCGGCGAAAAGGTCATCGAGGTACGGCGGACCTGCGATCCGATTCCCGCGAAGCTCAAGCTCTGGGCGGATTCAACGGAGCTGACTGCCGATGGGCAGGACATGACCGCGCTCAGCTTTCAGATAGTGGACAAATTCGGCAACGTGACGCCATACTCAAGCGAGGTCGTGACGTTTGCGTGCGAGGGGCCGGTGGAGATCGTGGGCACTAACCCATTCGCGCCGCAGGGCGGGCAGGGGGCTGTCTATGTGAAGGCGACCGAGCAATCCGGCAAGGCTGTTGTGACCGCGCGCACTCCCCGGTTGGGCGAATACCGGGTAGAGATCGGCGTAGTTGGCGAGTGATCGCGTTTTCGTCAGACTCGGATGTTCCGCCAGTTGCCGAACCTGAACCACAGCGCCATTAGTATGCCTGCCATGCAGCAGGTGAGCGACATCGCCCACCATGCCCCCGGCGCGCCCATTTGCAGGTGAATCGCGAACAGCCATTCCAGGGGGAGCCGCACGAGCAGCATGCTGGCGCCCGTGATCAACGCGGGTATCCGCGTGTCACCCGCTCCTTGCAACGCTCCGCGCAGGACCATGTTGAGCGCCAGAAACGGCTCTGAGAACGAGTTGATGCGAAGATAGGCCACGATTATCGGCACCAGCGCTGCGTCGGCGGTGAACGGTGCTGCCAGATACCTCGGGATCAGCACGAAAAGCGTCGCTATGAGTCCCATGATTGCGGCAGCCTGCCCTGCCGCGACCCATGCGCTGTGGACCGCGCGCTCGGGCTTGCCGGCTCCCAGATTCTGTCCCACCAGTGGAGTCGCGGCCATGCTATATGCGATTCCGGGCTGAAACGCCAGAGCCTCGAGCGCAAGCGCTACGGTATAGGATGCCTGCGCGGCTGTCGCCTGTCCGTTTGGCAGCATTCCGAGTATGCGCAGGAAGCCCGCCGAGGCAAGCGTCATGGCTATGTTTTGGCCGGATGCCGGCCACCCGATCCTCAGGATTCGCGCGAGCCAGGATAGATCGAGCCGCCAATGCGAAAGCGCCGCGCCGAGGGCGGATCTTCTCACGAACAAAAGGGTCAGCGCCATGCCGACCACGCGGGAGATACCCGTCGCGACCGCCGCTCCACGAATGCCCATGGGGTGCACGCCGGCGAACCCGAAGATCAACAGCCAATCCAGCAGCACATTCACCGCGATGACAGCTATTCCGGAGTATAGCGGAGAGAGAACGTCCCCTTGGCTGCGCAAAATCGAGGTGGCTATCATGTTCATGAACAACGGGATCGATGCCCAGCTTATGATCGCTGTATAGGCTGTCGCGAGCGGCACCACCGCATCTCTGGCGCCGATGGCTCCCACCAAATAACGTGCGCATAGAGCAAGCGGCACGCCGGTCAGGATAGCCGCGCCGATGGACAGCATTAGCGACTGTCGAGCTGCCTGTGTTGCATCTTCGAGCCGATCCTCGCCCAGGGAACGTGATACCAGCGCGGAGGTTCCCGCCGAAAGGCCGAAGACCAACGCCATCTGGAACATCAGCGCGTTGCCGCCGATGCCTGAGGCGGCAAGCGAGGCCTCGGCGTTTGGCACGTGACCCAGGAAAATGCGGTTGACGATGTTATAGAACGTCATGATGAACGTGTTGATAGCCGAGGGCCACGCGAGGTACCAGACCGCGCTCCAGATGTGTCCGGAGGTTATGATGGCGGTTGCTTCGTTGCGACGCTGAAGAGGTGTTGGGCTATTGCTGCGCATACAAGGACAGCTTCTCATCGTCGTCCCAAAACTCCTTTGACCGGTCACGCCGCTTGACTGGCTTGCCCGTGGTCGCCTATCATCTTTGATATTGAGGGGGATTCACAGATGCGTATTCTGTTTCTGGATCTGGACACTTTGCGGCCGGACCATCTCGGCTGCTACGGTTACGGGCGCAATACGTCGCCGAACATTGACAATATCGCCAGGCAGGGCGTTCGGTTCGAGGACTACTTCTGCACCGATGCGCCGTGCCTGCCTTCGCGAGCGGCGTTGATGTCCGGGAGGTTCGGTATTCACACCGGGTGTGTTGGGCATGGCGGCACGGCGGGTGATTTCCGGCTGGAGGGCGAGCCGCGTGGCTTCAGGGACAGGATGGCGTATGATTCGCTGCCGGCGTTTCTGCGAAGATCGGGGCTTAAGACGGTCTCTGTCAGCCCGTTTGCCGAGCGGCACTCCGCATGGTGGTTCTACGCGGGCTTCAATGAAATGTATAACACCGGCAAGGGTGGGTTGGAGTCGGCTGAGGAAGTGACGCCGACCGTGCTCCAGTGGATCGACCGCAACGCGAGCGAGGACAACTGGTTCCTGCACGTCAACTACTGGGACCCTCACACTCCATACCGCGCGCCCGCCGAGTTCGGCAATCCGTTTGCCAACGATCCTCTTCCCGAATGGCTCACCAAGGAAACCCTCGACGAGCACAGGACGCTTTCGAGCCCGCACGGCTGCCGGGAAATCAATATGTACGATAACAAGACCAACCCCCAGCGTCCGCGTCATTTGGGCGAGATCGAGAACATGGCTGATTGGCGGCGCATGATCGACGGCTATGACTGCGGCATCCGCTATCTGGACGATCACATAGGCCGGCTCTTCGCGGCCTTAAAGGAGCGCGGCGCGCTGGACGATCTCGCGATCATCATCAGTTCGGACCACGGCGAGAACATCGGTGAGTTGGGGATCTACGGCGAGCACGCGACCGCGGACTACGTGACGCCTCGCATACCCATGATCATCCGCTGGCCGGGGTCGATGGCTGGACATGTGGATCGCGGGCTGCACTACAATCTCGACCTTGCTCCGACACTCGCCGATATGTTCGACAGGGAGCCGGCGTCGAATTGGGACGGACAGAGCTATGCCGCCGCTCTCAGGACCGGCGAGGCTTGCGGAAGAGACTATCTCGTGGTCAGCCAATGCGCGCACGTGTGCCAGAGGGGTGTGCGGTTCGGCGACTGGATGTATACGCGCACGTATCACGACGGCTATCATCTGTTTCCCGATGAGATGCTCTTCGACATTGCCCGCGACCCGCACGAGCTGTGCGACGTCGCGGAGGCTGAGCGCGATGCGTGCAAGCAGGCGGTCTACTATCTCAATGAGTGGCACGATGAGATGATGAAGTCGATGCCCTACGACGTCGATCCGCTCTGGACCGTGATGAAGGAGGGCGGGCCGCACCACGCTCGCGGTTATCTGCGCGCTTATTGCGAACGCCTGGAGCAGACCGGGCGCGGGCAGCACGTCGCGGAGCTCAAGCGCCGCCATCCCAGGGAGTTCGCCTGAGCAGATTGTATATTGGATATTGATTATTGAATATTGACGGGAAGCATAGGCTCAGAAGAATGGGTTGTGCAGCTTCTCTTCATCCACGGTCGTTGCCGGGCCGTGGCCGGGCAGCAGAGCAGTCTCGGCGGGCAGAGTGAGCACCTTAAACCGTATTGCGTCAAGCATCTCACGATACACTCTTTGGCCGGCGGGTCGGCCGATCGAACCGGCAAACAACGTGTCGCCCACGAAACACGCTCCCGGCGTTTTATAGCACGTCGAGCCTGGAGTGTGGCCTGGCGTAAGCAGAGCCGTGATCCGCAGCTTGCCCAACGCAAATGATCCGCCGTCTTCCGGGTCCTCCCACGAGGCGTTGACGCCGGCCATCACTGCATTGCGATCGAATCGCGATGATACCACAGTGATCTCGGGCTGGGTCTTGACGAGCATGCTCAGCCCACCGATGTGATCGGCGTGCCCGTGCGTGACAAGCACGCAATGGAGGCGCAAGCCCTGCTCCGCGAGAGTGCGGGTGATCTCGTCTACCCCTCCGCCGGGATCGACTACCGCTGCCAGGTTCGTGTGCAGGCATCCCAGTATGTATGCATTCTCCGCGTAGGGGCCGTAAGGCACGCGGATGGTGGTCAGTCGGAACGCCTCATTGGAGGGATCGAGGGGTGGGGGAGTCCAGCCGCCTGCGATACCTGCCAGCTTCGGCGCGCTCAGACCCAGCGCGACGGCCAGAGCATCGATCTCATCCGAGCCGGGCGTAAGCCGGTACGACTCGATGTCCTGTATGTCGCGCTCCGAAAGCCCCGACTGATCCGCAAGCTGTGAGGCGGTAAGTCCAGTGCCGATTCGCGCCTTGGCTATGATGTCCCCAAACTCGTCTTCTAGTTCCATGGCAACCATTGTAACCGAATGCTGCCCGGCTTGTCACAAGTGGAGGAACCAGGGGCTCGTTGATATAAGCAGATGGTATAGGGAGGCTCTCGATGCAAATGTCGTATGCTCGCAACAGCGCGGATGCCCTGGACGGCTCGCTTGTCAAGTTTAGCTCGGCGAAGGACTTCAGTGCGTTCACTCTGACGTCTGCCGTCTGGGACGACGATAGCGGCTGCCTGAAGGTGAACGCGAACGGATCGAGTGAACCTGCGGCGGTCGAGTCCCCGGTTGTGGAGGTCACGGGCGCGTTCGACCATCTGATCGCGTCATGGAATGCCGTGGCTCCGCTCGGCAGCTTCCTGACGGTGTATGCGCGGGCGCGCGTCGAGGGCCAGTGGACAAAGTGGTATGTAATGGGTATCTGGAACCGAGGCGGCTGCCCCCAGCATCGCACAAGCGTGAAAGGGCAGGAAGACGACTTCGGGACCGTGGACTGCGATGTGCTGAAGCTCAAGAAACCTGCCACAGCGTTCAGCGTCAAGGTTGAGCTGTCCTCGGCGGACGGGAAGACCTATCCCTGCCTACGGTTTCTCGCGGTCAACGTTATCGATTCAGCGTCTTGGGCAGCGGATGACGCGCCGCGCAAGGCTGTTTGGGGAACGGAACTGGATGTTCCGGAGCTATGCCAGATCTCAGTGGACGGCGGAGGAGGCTGGTGCAGCCCTACGTCAACGGCGATGGTGCTCGGCTACTGGTCGGAAAAGCTTAGGCGTCCCGATATGTCCGTGGGCATCACCGAGACCGCGCAAGCGTGCCACGACGAGGCCTGGGGCGGGACCGGCAACTGGCCGTTCAACACAGCCCACGCCGCCGAGTTCGCCGGGATTCGGGGCTACGTTACGAGGTTCGCAAGCGTGTCGCAGATCGAGCAGTGGGTCGCCAAAGGCGTGCCGGTCGTCGTCAGCCTTCATGCGAGCAGACTGCGGCGCGAGGATTCAGACACCGATCCGGGCCACCTCATGGTGGTGCGCGGCTTTACCGAGAGTGGCGATCCCATATTCAACGATCCGTGGGCACGGCTCGCGAACGGCGAGAAGTTGCGCAAGATATTTCCGCGTAATGACCTGGAATATGCGTGGCTTGGCCCAAATGGGTCGTGGGGAACGGTATACTTGATCTATCCGGAAGACTTTTGACAGGAGGCAATCAATATGGCTAGTGTAAAGGGAACCAGGACCGAGAAGAACCTCATGGCTGCGTTTGCGGGGGAATCGCAGGCCCGCAACAGGTACACTTACTTCGCAAGCCAGGCGAGGAAAGACGGTTTCGAGCAGATGGCGGCGGCGTTCGAGGAGACCGCGAACCAGGAGAAGGAACACGCCAAGCGGCTGTTTGGGTTTCTCGAGGGTGGCGAGGTCGAGATCACCGGCGCGTTTCCCGCGGGTGTGATAGGGAGCACGCTTGAGAATCTCAAGGGATCGGCCGCTGGGGAGCATCACGAGCACGTTTCCATGTATCCCGAGTTTGCCGCGATCGCTCGCGAGGAAGGCTTCCCCGGAATCGCCGCGGTCATGCTGTCGATTGCGGTGGCGGAGAAGCAGCACGAGGCGCGGTATCTCGGGTTCGCTAAAAACATCGAGGCCGGAAAGGTCTTCGAGCGCGACACCGAGGTGAAGTGGCGGTGCAGGAACTGCGGATATGTTCACACCGGCAAGTCGGCCCTAAAGGCCTGTCCTGCTTGCGCCCATCCGCAGGCTCACTTCGAGCTTCTGGGCGAGAACTGGTAGGCCCCATGCAAGCGACTGAGTTGAAGAGAGGCGTCTACTGGGTAGGGGCGGTCGACTGGGGCGTGCGCGACTTCCACGGCTATTCGACCCCGCTAGGCAGCACCTACAATGCGTATCTGCTCGTTGATGAGAAGGTCGTGCTCTTCGACACGGTCAGGAAGGGCTTTGGATCGGAACTGCTTGCCCACATCCGGCAGATCATCGACCCCACACAGATCGACTATATCGTCGTCAACCACGTGGAGATGGATCACACCGGTTCGCTGCCCGAGATAGTTGAGGCGGTTAAGCCGGAGAAGATCATCTGCTCGGCCAATGGCAAGAAAAACCTTCTGGCGCACTTCCATCGTGACGAGTGGCCCTATGAGGTCGTTGCCACCGGGCAGACGATAAGCACGGGCCGCAAGACCATCCGGTTCATCGAGACCAAGATGATCCACTGGCCGGACAGCATGTTCTCGTATATCGAACCCGACGCGCTGCTAATCTCGCAGGACGGGTTCGGCCAGCACTGGGCGACCAGCGAGCGGTTCGATGATGAGGTCGATGCGTCCGAGCTTATGCGGCAGTCGGCGAAGTACTACGCGAACATTTTGCTGCCTTACTCCGTCCTTGTACAGAAGCTGCTGGCTGATGTGAAGCAGATGGGCCTGGCAATCGATATGATCGCGCCCGACCACGGACTGATATGGCGGTCGGGGCCGGAAAAGATCGTCAACGCCTGGGACGAGTGGAGCCGGCAGGTCGCGCGCCGGAGGGCCATTGTGGTCTACGATACTATGTGGCACTCGACTGAGCTTATGGCAAAGGCGATTGCCGATGGGATCCGCAACGAGGGAGTCAGTGTGCGCGTGATGGGGCTGGACGGCTGCCATCGCAGCGACGTGATTACCGAGCTTTTGGATGCTAAGGCGGTTGTGCTCGGCTCGGCGACTCTCAACAACGGTATGATGCCCCGAATGGCCGATCTCCTCGCGTATATGAAGGGCCTGCGCCCGGCGGGTAAGATTGGGGCTGCATTCGGCTCGTATGGCTGGGGTGGGGAAGCTCCCAGGCTTCTGGACGCGTTTCTGGCGGAGATGAAGTTCGAGATCGCATGCGAGTGCCTGCGCGTGAACTATGTGCCCACCGCCGAAGACCTGCAAAGGTGCGTGGAGCTGGGAGAAAAGATCGGATCGATGGTAAAGGAGTAGCTGGGTGTTAAAGACATGGTTGCGCGCTTTCGTGTTTGTTGCGGTCCTTGCGGCGCTGCTTTCGGGCCAGGCGTTCGCGATCTCGTTTGCGGAGGTCCCTTGCGCTGACCTCCCTGGGGTTGTGGCGGCGGGCGCGACTCCCAAGCTGATCGCGGGGCCATACCTCGTAAGAATGGCGACGGATAGCGTCACGGTGATGTGGCAAAGCGATGTGCCGTCGGTCGCTAGACTGTTGGTCCGCAGCGGCAAGAGCGCTGGAGAGTATGCGACCACGAAGGCCGCGCGCCTGAACGCGGTGCGGATAAGGGGCCTCTCTGGGGGCACGCGCTACACTTACCGGCTGTGGGTGTCGGGTTCCGGGATGCCGGCCGGCAGCCAAGCAGCCGACTCGTTCGAGACATTCCCAACGAAGCCCAGGCCGGTGAGCTTCATCGCATACGGGGATACGAGGAGCAATCCGGATAGACACGCCCGTGTGGTCGCCGCAATGGCCGGCGAGAAGAGCATTGCCTTCGTATTGCACACCGGTGATCTGGTCGGCAATGGCCGCAAGCTCGATCAATGGATTCCGGGCTACTTCACGCCCGCCCACGCCATGATCGGACGGGCGCCTTTCTACCCGGTGTTGGGCAATCATGACGGCTCGACTTACTACTTCCAGCTTCTCGGCATACCCACCAGCGAGAAATGGTATTCGTTCGACGTTGATGGGATTCACGTTACGGCGCTGGATTCGATGGAAAGCTTCGACGTGGGCAGCGATCAGTATAAGTGGCTTATCTCCGATCTTGAGAAGCACAAGAACGCAAAGTGGAAGTTCGTTGTTCTGCATTCTCCGGTATATACATCCGGCCCTCACGGCGCCCAGGACGCAAACGGCGTCCCCAAAGAAACGGGAATCCGCACGGCTCGCAAGCTTCTGCCCGCGCTGGCGGCAAAATACGGTATACGCGCCGTGTTCTCCGGTCACGACCATGCATACGAACGCAGCAGGCGTGATGGAGTGACCTACATAGTCACCGGCGGCGGCGGCGCGGGAAACTACAGTTCGCCTAACCCTAATCCCTACAAGCAGTTCTTCTTCTCCGGGCTGCACTACTGCGTCGTGACCGTGGATGGAGACAAGGCATCACTTGTCGCGAAGACGCCGGAGGGAAAGGTTCTGGACAGAGCGGAGTTGTGATGGCGGACAGGTTCCGGGTCGCTACGTTCAACGCAAACTCGATTCGCAGCCGGCTGGAGATCACGCTGGGCTGGCTGCGCGCGCACGAGCCGGACGCGCTTTGCATTCAGGAAACCAGGGTCGTGGATGCCGACTTTCCCGTGGACGCGTTCGTGGAGATTGGCTACAAGCCGGTTTTTACGGGCCAAAAGACGTTCAACGGCGTTGCGATTATCTGCCGCGAGGAGCCCGAGAGCGTCGTTATCGGCACGGGCATCGAGGGTCTGGACACCGAAGCCCGGATCATACGCGCGCGCATACGAGGGATCAACGTCGTGAACACATACGTGCCCCAGGGCACGGCGCCGGATTCTCCGAGATTCGCGTATAAGCTCAACTGGATCGCCTCGCTGCGTGACTACTTCGGGCGAGACTTCACCCCCGACGACCCGATTGTGTGGGTTGGCGATTTCAACGTCGCGCCGGAGCCAATCGACGTCTACGATCCCGAAGCTCTGGCAGGCAGTGTCTGCTTCCACCCCGAAGAGCACAAGGTCCTGGCTTCGGTGCGCGACTGGGGGTTTGTCGATGTTTTTCGCAAGCGCCATCCGGGCGAGCCGCGCCTTTACTCATTCTACGATTATCGCGTTCCGAACGCCCTCAAGCGCAAGATCGGATGGCGAATCGACCACATCTGGGCGACTCGCCCGATGGCCGATAGATCACTCGATTGCTGGATAGATACCGAGCCTCGGTCGATGGAAAAGCCGTCCGACCACACATTTGTTGTGGCGGATTTCGACCTGAAATAGCGCTTTGGCACGAAAATCGCACTGTTATCACGGGGCAATGGACAGGCACGGAGGAAAAACCATGATCAACCTGTTGCGCCGTGCGGCTATATATGGCCTCGCGGTTCCGTTTGCCGTGCTGATCCTATCGGCTCAGCTTCCTGCCTCTACTTCCGCGCCGTTTCAGATCCTCGCGCGAATGCGAAATCCGATTGTGTGGCAGAACTTCGGAACGTGGCTGATGATCACCGAGGACATGCCCACCGGCCGTATTTGCTACTACTATGACTATGTGAGCAGGTCCAAGGTCAACCTCAAGACGCCGCAGCCGGGCAACTGGGCGCCGCTGGGCTCGGCGATCAAGTGGCTGATGTATATCGACCGCGTAAACGGCCTGGACCGCTTGATGGCGCACGATGTCGATCACCACTTCTTCTCCATTGCAAGGCCAAGCACTCAGGCCCAGGTGGGGTGCGGGTTCGTGGGCACCGATTGCATATACGGCCAGTATCGCGCCGCGCGGGTGGGGGATCACTACCCTGTGGACATCTATCGCTTGCACCTGAAAAACGGCATGTGGGAACCGTTTTGCATCAGTGATTCGGAGAAGTTCGACTTCGCGCACGACGGCAACCTGATGGTCTATCGCGCGCACTGTGGGTTTGGGGATGACCAAGTCCGCGGCCTGTATTTCAGCGGCGGCGGCGAGTTTGTCATTGCCAACACCAGCGCGATCCACCCGACGGTGTGCGGGCCGCTGGTCGCGTGGGCAGTGGCGAGCGGCACGGGCTACAACATAGTGGCAAAGAACATCAGCACCGGCGAAACGAGAACGATTGCGTTTACCAAGGCGAATCCGCCCTGCCCGGAGGCAGGCCGAGGCGCGATATTCTGGGAAGACGCCCGCAATGTCAAGACCGGACTCGACATCTACGGATACGATTGGGCGACAAAGAAGGAGTTCGCCGTTACGAACGCCGCGGGGAATCAGGTGCGGCTTCGCGTGTGCGACAACATCGTAACCTACGTCAGTGGGGCCAAGAACTACGAGATTTTGTGGGGTGCGAAGATCATCGGCGGCCCATAAGATGGGAGTTGCGAGTTACGAATTGCGAGTTACGAATCGGAGAAGGAGATCGGCGTCATCCGTCGCTTTGTGGCCGGGACTTTAGGTTCAGCGGCTCGGAATCGCTGAGACGCTGAAGCGGGTGAAGGCGATGAAGGGACAGATCACAGATCTGGGGAACCCGGTCCGGGATTCCAAATCCCGGACCATCGACACTCCAGATGGAGCGACCCAAGCCTCTGGCGCTCGTTGCGGAAAAGCGGCGGTTATGGTACCCTAGTAGACGTTCATACCACGATGACCTCTACTGACCGCAAGTTCATTATATTCACCTGGGGCTGCCAGATGAACGAGGATGACGCCGAACAGATCGCCAGCCTCCTGATGCAGATGGGGTATTCGCCCACTGACACGCAGGAAGAAGCCGATCTGGCGATGCTCGTTACCTGCAGCGTCCGCGCCAAACCCGAGCAAAAAGCTAAGAGCAAACTCGGCGAGCTGAGGCTCGTCAAGGAATCCAACCCAGGCATGATCATCGGTGTCTGCGGGTGCATGGCCCAAAAAGAAGGGGAGCAGCTTCGCAAGCATCGGCCCTATTTGGACTTCGTCGTTGGCACGGCGAGTATCTGGCGGATTCCCGGCCTCATCAGTGAAATCGATCGCAGGCGCGGCTTTCGCTTCGCGCTGGACCTGCCGCGCTCAGCCTCCGATGCCAACAGCGTGCCGCCGCGCACAGTCAGGCAGGGCGTTTCGATCAAGAGCTTCGTGCCGGTGATGTATGGCTGCGACAACTTCTGCTCCTATTGCGTGGTGCCATACGTTCGCGGCAAGGAGCGCAGCAGAGAACTCGAGGACATCGTGCGCGAGGTGGACGAGCTTGCCGTGAGCGGCAGGAAGGAAGTCACGCTGCTCGGGCAGAATGTCAACTCCTACGGTGTCACGCTGCCCGAGCCGACTGACTTTGCCGACCTGCTGCGCGCCGTGAGCGATGTTGATGGGATTGAGCGCATCAGGTTCACCACGTCTCACCCCAAAGACCTCTCCGACAAGCTGATCGAAGCCATGCGCGCCTTGCCCAAGGTCTGCGAGCACATCCATCTCGCCGTCCAGTCCGGTGATGACGAAATCCTCGCGGCAATGAACCGAAAGTATACGTCGGCGCATACACACGAGCGTGTCGCCGCGCTCAGATCGGCGATACCCGATATCGCCATCACTACAGACTTCCTGGTCGGCTTCCCCGGCGAGACCGAGCAGCAGTTCGCTAACACGATGCGACTGGCCGAAGAGGTTCGCTTCGACGCGGCTTTTATGTTTGCCTTCAACCCCATCCCGCGCACGGCGGCCGCCGGCATGGAGGATCAGTTGATTGAATCGGTCAAGAGCGAGCGTCTGAACCGTCTCATCAAGCTCCAGAACGCGATTACGTGCGAGGTCAATGACGCCGGCATCGGGAATACATACGAGGTGCTTGTGGAAGGCGTGAGCCCCAAGGACACGAGGCGGCTCACCGGCCTGACTCGCCAGAACAAGACCATGAACTTCCCCGGGAGCCTCGACATGATAGGAAAGCAGGTCTGCGTGCGAGTGACGGAAGGCCATCTGTACGGATTTGTGGGCGAAGCAGTGGAGGAAGCATCGCTTGCCTGCGCGGGGGGACAAAGTGGACGCTAAGAAGATTACGCCGATGGTCGCCCAATACCAGGCGATCAAGGAGCAATACCCGGATGTGATTCTCATGTTCCGCCTCGGCGACTTCTATGAGATGTTCGCCGATGACGCGGTTACGGCCTCGCGCGAGCTCGAAATCGTGCTCACTTCTCGATCCCAGGGTTATGCGACGGACGTGCCCATGTGCGGCGTGCCGTATCACGCGGTAGATCGCTATGTCGCCCGGCTGATTTCCAAAGGCTATCGAGTGGCGATCTGCGACCAGCTCGAGGATCCGAAGAAGACGAAGAATATCGTCAAGCGCGGTGTGACCCGCGTGGTGACCCCCGGAACGGTCCTCGAAGACGGCATGCTCAACGCGAAGGCCAACAACTACCTGGTTGCGGTCTCCAGCGAACCCGATATGTATGGCGTTGCCGCGGTGGACATCTCCACCGGCGAGTTCGCCGTGACCGAAATCTCCGGCAGGGATACCTCCAGCAAGTTGCTCGAAGAGCTAGGCCGCCTTGCGCCCGCCGAGGTTTTGCTTAAGGAGATCGACGTTGACCTCACCGACCCCATAAGGCGAACCACCGGCGCAACCATCACCCGCTACCAGGACAACTCGATCTACCGCAAGGCTCCAAAGGACATGCTTACGGAGCACTTTCGCACGGACTCTCTGCGCGGATTTGGAGCCGAGGACTTGCGCGCGGGGCTTGAGGCTGCCGCGATCGCACTCGACTATCTGCGCCAGACCAACGCGGGCGCGCTGCAGTCGATCAGCAGCCTGATGACCTACTCGACCAGCGGCTTCATGGTCCTCGACGCCGCAGCCAGGCGCAATCTCGAGCTTACGCAGTCGATGTCCGCCGATACGCGCGGTGCAAGTTTGTTATCGATTATCGACAAAACTAGGACAGCGATGGGCGGACGGCTGATGCGCAAGTGGCTGGACCTGCCGCTTCTGGATGTCAAGCGCATCAATCGTCGGCTCGACGCAGTGGAAGAGCTCTACAACGACGCGCTGATGCGAGGCGAGGTGCGGGAGGTGCTCGGCGGCATTCAGGACCTCGAACGCCTGATGTCAAGAATTGTCAGTGAGAGCGCCAACGCGCGCGATCTCGTGGGGCTTGCGCAGTCCCTCAAGCGCCTGCCTGAGCTTTCGGCAGCTATCGCGAGCGTAACGTCCGAGCGCATCAAGACTCTAATCGCCGCAATCGAATTTCTTGACCCGGTCGTTGAACTGGTCGAGCAGGCTATCGTGGCGTCGCCACCCATAGTACTGCGCGATGGCGGCATCATCGCCAAGGGCTACAACGCCGACCTCGACGTGCTGCGAAGCGCATCCACCGACGGGAAATCCTGGATAGCCAATCTGGAGGCCGAGGAGCGGGAGAAGACCGGCATAAAGAACCTCAAGGTCGGCTACAACTCGGTATTCGGCTACTATCTCGAGGTCACCAAGTCCAACCTGCACCTCGTTCCCGAGGACTATATCCGCAAGCAGACCACCACCAACTCCGAGCGATACATAACGCCCGGCTTAAAGGAGATGGAGGCAAAGGTCCTCGGCGCGGACGAAAAGGCCGCCGAGCTGGAATACCAAGTTTTCTGCGAGGTGCGAGGTAAGGTCGCGAACGAGGCCGTGCGCGTGGGCAAGGTCGCCAGGGCGGTCGCCGAGCTCGACGTTCTCGCGTCACTGGCCGAAACCGCTTCGGCAAAGGGATTCTGCAAACCCACAGTCAACGACGGTGACGATATACACATCACCAACGGCCGCCATCCCGTGGTTGAGCACTTCATAGCCGAGCAGTTCGTTCCCAACGACTCCGTTATCAACTGCGATTCCGACCAGCTTCTCATCATCACCGGCCCGAACATGGCCGGCAAGTCCACATATCTGCGGCAGGTAGCATTGATCGTGCTGCTCGCGCAAATGGGGAGCTATGTTCCGGCTGACGCGGCGACTATCGGCGTGGTGGACCGCATTTTCACCCGCGTGGGGGCGCATGATGAGCTTGCGAGCGGCCAGAGCACGTTTATGGTGGAGATGAACGAGACCGCGAATATCCTCAACAACGCGACCAGAAGCAGTTTGATCGTGCTTGACGAGATAGGGCGGGGGACCTCGACCTACGACGGCCTCTCGATCGCGTGGGCGGTCGCGGAGGAGATCAATCGCCTTGGCGCAAAGACTCTCTTCGCGACGCACTACCATCACCTCAACGACCTCGAAGGCAAGCTCAAGGGCGTCAAGAACTATCGCATAGCCGTGCGCGAGGAGAAGGACCGGATAGTGTGGCTGCGAAAGATCATGCCGGGCGGCACGGACCGCAGCTATGGTGTGGAAGTCGCGCGGCTCGCGGGGCTACCGCATGAGGTCATCGACCGCGCCACTGAGATTCTGAAAGAGCTGGAATCCAACGGAACCGGCAGTAAAGCCGTCAGCAAGGGGGCGAAAGTCAGCGCGAAGACTCAGACGCTGCAGATGACTCTATTCGAGGGAGAGAAGCACCCCGTGATCGAGGAGCTTGAGAAGCTGGACACGTCTGTTATGTCGCCAATTGAGGCGATGAATAAGCTGTATGAGTTGCAGAAGAAGGCAAAGAAAGGCTAAGCATGATGGCGGGACCGCGCTTCCTAGACGGCGTATTGGATACTATGGCGGCCTTCTCTGACACGCTCGGGCAGACGCTGGGTCCGAACCTGCTATCGGTGATCCTGTTCGGATCCGCAGTGCTTGGGGATTTCCGTCCGGGGGCAGGCGACATCGATTTTATTGCCGTGGTTAAGGATGACCTGACCAGTGCTGACTGCGACGCAATCTTCCGTCTGCACGATCACATGCGCGCAGGCGAAATGGGGGAGCTTGCGGTCCAGATTGAGGGCACTTACTATCCTTTTTCGGTCGTCCGCGACCCGGTCAATGCACAAGCGAGCGGTTGCTATGTCGGGACCGGTCGCAAGGGCTGGAAACCGGTGGACTCGAATCGAAACAGCATGGCGGACTACTCAATCATCCGAAACCACGGCATTGCTTGCTACGGCGAGGACATCAGAGAGATCTTCTACGAACCGTCGCGGGAGGAACTGCTGGCGGAGATAGCTCACGGCCTGGACAAGAACATCGAGACCGCCGGAGATCGGAAAGACATCGCCTATGCCCTCTCGATGTTCCACTGGGCTCCCCGAGCGCTCTTCTATGCAATGACGGGTCGGATGATCTCCAAGAGCAGCGCCGCTGACTGGTATGTCTCCGAGTTCCCGGACACGCGATGGGCTGCTTTGGTTACCCACGCAAAGGGGTTCCGCCGCTATCCTCTCACAACAGATGACCTATCACAGGTGGACTTGTCGCTGGTAGAGAATCTGCGGAGTTTCCTGCTGGATATGCGCGAGTCGTTTGTTCGTGCGACCATGGCAAATGAACAAAGATGACGTATCGTCCAACCGAATAGCCCTCCTCGACGAGCACACGGCGAATCGCATCGCCGCGGGTGAGGTCGTCGAACGCCCGGCGTCGGTCGTGAAGGAGCTTGTCGAAAACTCCATTGATTCCGGCGCGACGATGATCACGGTCACCCTCGAAGAGGGCGGCAAGGAGCTTATCAAGGTCACGGATAACGGCTGCGGCATGAGCCGCGAGGACGCCGTTCTCTCGCTGCAGCGCCACGCCACCTCTAAGATTCGCGATGCCGAGGACCTCGACGCCATTTCCACCCTTGGGTTTCGTGGGGAGGCGCTGCCGAGTATAGCCTCCGTGTCAGTCATAGAGATAGTCACCACGTTCGAGAACTCGGTGGACGGAGTGCGCCTGGAAATCGAGGCAGGCACGATCACCAACCTCGAATCCGTCGGCGCGCCTCAGGGCACCACCATCTCCGTCCACAAACTCTTCTTCAACACCCCGGCGCGGCTGAAGTTTCTGAAGACCGCGCAGACAGAGCTCTCGCACATCACTGATCTCATCGGGCGGTTCGCGATGGCATATCCCTCGGTTCACTTCAGGCTCATTCACGGCTCGCGGGAGGTGCTCTCCTCTCCCGCCACGGGCAAACCGCTCAACAGCATAACACAGGTCATGGGCAAGGACATCGCCAAGCAGTTATCGCCCATAGCGTTCGAGACCCAGGCGATGCGGGTCTCCGGCTTTGTCTCAAACCCCGGCTTGACGCGCATCAATCGCACGGGCCAGATCTTCTTCGTCAACGGCCGCCCGGTGCGCAGCAAGACCATGACCCACGCGGTCGATCAAGCGTATCGCGGACTCCTGCAGCCGGGGCGCTATCCGGTCGCCATCGTCTTTGTCGATCTCGCGCCGGAACTGGTCGATGTGAACGTCCATCCCACCAAGGCTGAGGTGAAGTTCTCCAGCGAGCACGAGGTCCACAGCGCTGTCCACCGGGCCGTCAACGCCGCTCTTATGGCGGGGGCCGCCGC
>Ga0209226_10000629_pt1 | contig 18395 bp, 19 predicted proteins | sample BarGraNGADG00212_2_FD_184497 | JGI IMG/M metagenome (GOLD analysis project Ga0209226, IMG submission 184497) | Arctic peat soil microbial communities from Barrow, Alaska, USA - Barrow Graham LP Ref core NGADG0011-212 (SPAdes) (version 2) | ecosystem: Environmental > Terrestrial > Soil >...
GCTGTGAATGCCTTGATGACCGCTTCGTTGCTGACGGGGTCGACCGCTCCCTCTGCGACCAGCCCGGCGTCATAGTCCGTGATGACCGAGATGTTGCAGTAGCACATCGCTTGCTCGCGGGCCAGGGCGACTTCGGGATACTGTGTCATGTTGACGGTATGCCAACCCATGCGGGTGAACCAGTTGCTCTCGGCCTTGGTGGAGAACCGTGGGCCCTCGATGACCACGCAGGTGCCGCCATCGTGCACCGGCAAGCCGAGACCCCTGATGGTCGTGACTGCGATCCTGTTCAAGACGGAGCAGTACGGATCGGCCGTGGAGACGTGGGTGACGACAGGCCCGTTGTAGAACGTCGTATCAGGGCGGCGCGTCCGGTCGATGAACTGGTCGGTAACGACGAGGTCGCCCACCTTGATGTCTGGCTGCAGTGAACCGACGGCGGTAGGAGCGATGATGTGCTGGACACCAAGAGACTTGAGCGCCCAGATGTTGGCACGGTAGTTGATCATGTGAGGTGGGAGCTGATGGTGCTTGCCATGGCGGGGCAGGAAGGCGACCTTGCGGCCCGCGATCTCACCAAGAGAGATGAGGTCCGACGGCGCTCCATAAGGCGTTTCGACGTTGATGTCCTGCGCGTTTTCGAGTAGAGAATAGAATCCGGAACCCCCGATGATCCCGATTTCAGCACGCTGTTCCATGTATGTCTCCTTTGTTATACACAGCGGGGCTGTGCATGGTTGCTTATCTAAGGAGTATATCAGCAATGAGCGATGGTTAAAGCCGGAGAGTGCGCCTCCGGCGTGAGAGAATCGTGAGGAAAAGGGCGGCGATGAGACTCGCACTGAGTGCGACGAAGAAGTAGCCCATGAAGTAATTTTCGGGAAACAGGCGGATGAGTCCGGAGTCTTCAGGGAGGAGCCAGAAGTTGTTCGCAAAGGCGAGCTCGTGGAAGGTGATGAACAATGCGTCAAAGCCGATGGTGACCGAGGCGGTGCTCAGAGCGGCAACGAGAGCGAGCACGGTGATGCCGGCTGCCCGGGCAACACGGCGAACGTCGCGCCCATTTCTGCGAAGGAGAACAACAAGGACAACTGTCAGCAGACATGAGACAAGCGCTGCCAGATAGACGCCCTGGAAGATCGCCTGGACGTCGCCCATGTGGGCAAGCTCCAGGGGCGAATAGAAGGCGTCGTTTGGCAGAGGTCTGCGGAGCGCAAGGTACTCGAGCAGGTCTGCCACGCGGCGGACGGTTTCAGCCACGTCAAAGCGAGGCGCCGTACCCCCCGTCGTGCCGACCATGGAAAGCAGGAGTCTCTGGAGTGGCATGAAGTTGACGAGGAGTGAAAACGGCGTCAGCAGGACCGCCACTACTGCGGTGGCAGTGGCGAGGACGATGAGTGCCGGCACCGACTAGTCGAACAGGCCGAGTGAACAGGAGCGGACCCGTATGTGCAGCAAGTCGCAGGCCTTGCCCACGACTCTGGGGTCGATGTTCAGCTTGCGGGCGATGGCTATTGCTTTGCCGCAATCGATAAATCCGTCGGTTGCTGCCTTGAGCAGTTCATCGCGGACTTCCTGTGCAACTTCTTCCATGGGAACCTCCTGGTTTCTGATTCTACCGGCAGCAGGCACCGACAGTACAGTGTGTCATGCGGGAGCGCATTTTCAAGCGGAGCGCAGTAACGGGAGAAGGTCGAGGACGGCCGCTTCGACCGTCTCGATGAACACCGCGTCCTGTACGGATCCTGATACCTGGTTCGCGTGCGGGTTCCAGTCTCTGAGAAGTGCAAGGAGGGCGGCTTCTTCGGCCGGCATACAGCCAGAGAACCTGTTCACGACGAGCAGATCTGCTCGGGCAGCCATGATGCCCATATTGGGTTTGGCGCTTTGCAGCAGGGGACAGCGCAGGACGTACATAGTACGCGACCTTTCCGGGACAGATGAGCAGTTGCCTTCTATGAGGACGCGTGTCTCCACGGGCCACTGCTGAAGTGTCCTGGCCACCGCCTCCTCTGTCTCCCGATGAGGGCCGTCGAGGAGAATGATGTCATGCAACGGGGGCAACCAGGGAGAGCGCTCCGATTGACTCAGGCGTCCAGTATCACCTCCTTCGATGGGCAGTGTTCCAGTTGCAAGCGAGCGTGTCACGAGGTGGAGGCTGTGGCGCGACAGCTTGATATACACCTCAAAAGGAAGGTCTCTTACGAGCGACCGGCAGATCGTTGTCTTGCCCGAGTGACCGGAGGCCGAGTGAACGACCAGGGTTGAGCGGGCACCAGAGGTCGTGGCCGTCTGCTCCCTGAACTCTCCATGCTGTCGAGTTATGCCCTGCAAATCCGTTTCGATGAACGTGCGCATTGGTGCCTCCGAGGTCCGGCTTCCTGTGTTTCCGAAGCTTTCAGCCCTTGTCCCGGGAATTGCTTTTTGCCCGGATACATAGATAATACTCTATAAGAGTGTTGTTGGGAGTACAGTTGCCGATTTGTTTCCGCGCGTTTGTTGGAAGCGGGCGATGAACAAGGACAGAACCGGGGGTGCGCTGGTGGAACGAAAGGTGCTGGTAGTCGACGACGACATCGAAAGCCTGCGTCTCTACGGAGATATGTTGCGACGAGCGGGCTATGCAGCTGTCACCGCAAGCACTGGTTGGGAAGGCATTGACTTGGCTGTCAAGGAACAGCCCGGCCTTATCCTGCTGGATCTCCGCCTCCCAGACATCACCGGCCTGACAGTCCTCGAGACTCTTCGCACCGCTCTGTCGACCAAGAACATCCCCATCATCGTCGTGTCTGCCATCAGTAAGGACGACGACGTCATGAAGGCGATGCAGATGGGGGCGTTCGATTATGTCGTCAAACCCATCACCTACGACGACATGATTCGCAGGGTCGAGCTGGTTTTCTTCTCGCGCGAACGTCAGGGAGAGGGAGATCAGGCGCCCGTGCTTATCGTCGAGGACAGCACAATTGATGGGGCGGCGCTGTCGGAGCAGTTGAACAGCTGGGGGTACCAGGTCACCTGGGTTCAGACGGGTCAGGAAGGCATCGAGCAAGCGGCCACCGGCAACTTCGACGTCATTCTGCTGGATGGGCTTCTGCCTGACATCAACGGGTTCGAGGTCGTGAAGGAGATTCGTGCGACGGAGCGGCTGGGCACGACGCCCGTCATCATGCTGACGGCGCTGTCGGGGCTCGTGGACAAGCTCAAGGGGTTCGAGTGCGGTGCTGACGAGTTTCTCAACAAACCTGTATCGTGGGAAGAACTGCGCGTGCGCATACGTTCCCTGACGCGACTGAGGGGCATGACCAAACAGCGCTTTGCGTTGTCCGAGGTCGTTGGCGTCATCACCAACGCCATTGAACTGACGGAGGCCACGGAGCCACGTCACAACCAGAAGGTCGCAAGTATCAGCGTCATCCTTGGCAAGAGGATGGGCGTCCAGGGGCACGGGCTATGGGTCCTGGAGATGGCCGGTTCGCTGCACGATGTTGGCAAGCTGGTCATACGCAGAGAGATCCTCTTCAAGCCGGGCAAGCTCGATCCCTCAGAGTGGGTCGAGATGCAACGACACAGCGAGTACGGGGAGAAGATCATCAAACCCGTCCATGGATTCGGCGAGGTGGCCGATATCGTCCGGCATCATCATGAAAAGATGGACGGTTCGGGGTATCCTGATGGTCTGAAGGGAGATCAGGTCTCCCAGTTTGTTCGTATTGTCAGTGTGGCCGACAGCTTCGAAGCTTTGATAAGCGACCGGACGTATCGTCCGGCGTTTACGCGCGACCAGGCTCTAGAGATCCTTCACAAGGAGACTGACGAGGGACGCTGGGATCCACGGGTCATCGCTGTGCTGTCCACTTCTCTCGACGATCTCGACAATCTGTAGTTCACCCCTGCCGGGGCTGGAAAGGAAGGCCGTTTCGTGAACGTTGAGGTCCAAGCAATTCTGTTTCCATACGATGGTTCGAGAACGGCGCTGGTGATCAAGGAATTCGAGAGTGTACTGGAGGCAGCCGGCGTTCGGTGTGTTGTCGGGAACATGGCGGTGAGCTGCTACGGCGAGATAGATACGGTCCTCTCCACCATCAACAGGGCGTATCAGGCCATCGCGGTTACTGACAAGCTCAGCATCTCTCTTGTCATTGCCAACGACATGCCCCAGATAGGGCGGAAGACCTGAGAGACATGGTCTTCAATTGCGTCCCTAGGCGGACACTCTCCGTGTCCGTCACGGGCGAGGAATGCGCACTGCACTGCAACCACTGCAACGGACACTACCTCCAGCATATGGTTCCCATCAACGCAGCCCGTCGCATGCTGGAATCGGGAGAGTACCGGAGCATCCTTCTGTCCGGTGGAAGTGATTCCCACGGGCGCCTGCCGCTGATGGAACATTTGGCATTCATCGAATGGGTCCATGAGCAGGGAATACGCATCAATGCTCACGTTGGCCTGCAGTCGGACGAGGATGTCCGTGCGCTGTCACCCTACTTCGACAAAGTCTCCTTGGATTATGTATGGGATGATGGGACTATCCATGATGTCTACCATCTGCAGCGGTCCGGCGCCGACTACCTGCACGCAACCCAGGGCTGGGTGGACGCGTTCTCGGCAGCGGGTGGTTCGGAGGCACTGTGGTCCGCAAAGCAGCGGGTCAATCTTCACCTCACGATCGGTCTCAAGGGCGGCGTCGTTGTTGGAGAGTATGCAGCGATCGATTCACTGATCGCGTTTCAGCCGGCGTCGCTGGTCTTTCTGGTCCTCATCCCCACGGAGGGGACGGTCTACGGCAACGTGCCTGTTGTTCCGATCGATGCTGTGGAGTCGGTGTTCGCCTATGCGAGGCTGAAGCTTCCGGCGACAGACCTCGTGCTGGGCTGCATGCATCCTAGAGTTGCCGGCTATGGTGAGCAGCTGGAGCATCTGGCGGGACAGTACCAGTTCCGGGGCGTCGTCGGCGTGAAGCCGAGCGCAGAGGATGCGGAACAGGTGGAGGAATGCTGTGTCTTCTACAAGTGACGTGCGAGCGCGCAGACAGGTGAGCCGGTGAGCCTGCGAGCAAGCATCGGCACGCTGGTTGTTCTGGACCTGCGGGATATCCGGATGGCTGCAGCGCCGACGACAGCATACCTCATGGTCGGCGGACGGTGTTCCGGGGACTGTGCCTACTGCGGACAGGGACGCAGTGCCATCGGTGATCATAGCCGGCTTTCACGCATCAACTGGCCTGAGGTCAGCGAGGACCAGTTGTTTGCTGCACTTGTCGCTCACCCCGGAGCGTTCCAGAGGGTCTGTTTCCAGACGACGGCTTCACGCGGAGTGCTGAGGCAGCTGCTCGTGCTCGTGCCACGAATCCGCCAGGCAAGCGACGTTCCGATCTCCGTGTCGTACAGGGTGACCACGTTCGAAGAGGCGGACCAGCTGTTTGCTGCTGGCGTGCAGCGTATCGGCGTCGCGATCGACTGCTGCGCCGAGTGCCTCTATCCTCAGCTTCGGGGTGGGTCTCTGGCCGATTCGATATCGCTGGTCAAGGAGCTGGCCAGGCAGTATCCCGGCCGTATCTCCACACATCTGATTATCGGGCTGGGAGAGGACGAGATGGAGGCTGCCGACCTGATGCTCGAGCTGCACCGGGCAGGCGTTCTGGTGTCGCTGTTCGCCTTTACTCCGGTTCGCGGAACCCGAATGGAGCACGGCGCCCCGCCGGCGCTGGTGTCCTACCGGAAGCTTCAGTTGCTACTCGGGTTGCTGGATTGGCAGGAAGAAGAGCATTTCTGCGTCGCCTACGACGCCTGGAAGAACATCCATGGTCTCGGCCTCAGTGAAGTCCAGGTGCGGTCATTCCTGCACAGGCATTTTGTGTTTGTGACACATGGATGCCCGGGATGCAACCGCCCGTTCTACAACGAGACGCCCGGAGGCACTATGTTCAACTATCCGAACGTGCAACTGGAGATGGTGGACCGCGAGATCGACCGCTTCATCGACAACCTCAAGTCAGACGGCTTCGATTTCGCGGCTGCACAACACTGTGTAGGAGAAGGCACTTCGACAGAAGCATTGCAAGTTTCCCTCGGAGGGGAAGAGAGCAGGGACTTCAGGAGGTGACGTTGGCCGACTGTTGACAGAACGACAACGCCCCGGCGTACGCCGGGGCGTTGTCACAGACAGTGGTCGCGGGGTCAGTTTGTGGGGCCGACCTTGTCTGTGGCGTCTCCCTGGGAGTTCAGGATCCCGAGGATGCGCAAGAGGTCTTCCTGGTTGAAGTAGCTGATCTCGATGACGCCCTTGTTGACCTGTCCCCGTATGTTGACGCGCGTGGCCAGCAACTTCTGCATGGTCTCCTGGATGTTGCGCAAAGCTTCGTCATGCGCGGGGCCTGCGCGGGGCTTTTTCGTGAGCAGGCGCCGGACCAGTGCTTCCGTCTGGCGAACCGAGAGCTGCTTGCGGATTACCTCTGCCAGCACCGTGCCAAGCTGCCGCTGGTCCTTGAGTGGCAGCAGTGCGCGGGCATGTCCGGCGGTGATGGTCTTGTTGTCCAGAGCGGTACGGGCGATCTCTGGAAGGTCCAGCAGGCGGATGAGGTTGGCGACAGTGCTTCGGTCCTTGCCGAGACGCTGTGCGAGCTCGTCCTGGGTCGTCCCGAACTTGGTGAGGTAGTCGCTGAAGGAGACGGCGACTTCGATAGGTGACAGGTCCTCGCGTTCCAGGTTCTCTGAGAGAGAGACCTCCATTGCTGTGCGATCGTCGAGGTCGCGGATTGTCACTGGAACTTCTTCCAGGCCAAGCTGAACGGCAGCCTGGAAGCGGCGTTCCCCAGCGACGATCTCGAATCGGTCGTCTCGTGGGCGCACGATGATGGGTTCGAGGATGCCATGTTTGCGGATGCTCTCGCCCAGCGTTGCGAGCGCTGTCTCATCGAAGCGGCGGCGTGGCTGAAGCGGCGAAGGGACGATCTGGTCAGAGCGAAGCATGCGAATCCCCCTGTCACTCAACAAGGTGGACTGCGCCGGTTCGTTGGCGAAGAGTGCGTCAAGCCCTCGCCCAAGACGCTTAGTGTTGTTCACGGGATTCTACCTCCTTGGCGAGCTGCCGGTACGCCTCGGCACCGGTGGAAAGCGTGTCGTATTCCAGGATGGTCTTGCCATAGCTGGGCGCTTCGCTCATGCGTATGCTCCTGGGGATAACCGCCGTGAAGACGGTCTCTCCGAAGTGCTTGACGAGTTCATCCTTGACCTGTGCAGACAGGATGGTTCGTTTGTCGAACATGGTCACCAGGATACCCAGCAGGGCAAGTCCAGGGTTGAGACGCTGCTTGACCAAGCTGATTGTGCGCAGCAGGTGCGTCAGCCCTTCCAGTGCGTAGTATTCACTCTGGATAGGGATGATGACTTCATGCGCCGCTGTCAGTGTGTTGAGGGTCAGAAGGCCCAACGACGGAGGGCTGTCGATGATGATGTAATCCCAGGATCCGTCCAGGGAAGCCAAGCGGCTCTGAAGAACGTACTCACGGTGGTCCATGCCAGCCAGTTCCAGCTCGGCGCCCGCCAGGTTGATCGACGAGGGGACCAGCGAGAGGTTGCGCTCGTGACTGGGCAGGATTCCCTTCTCGATCGGATCGCCGGACAACAGGCACGTGTAGATGTTGGATGTGAATTCCGCTGCGTTTATGCCGAGGCCCGTGGTTGCATTAGCCTGCGGGTCGAAGTCGACGAGCAGGACGTGATGGTTGCGCTCGGCAAGTGATGCGGCGAGCGACAATGCGGTGGTCGTCTTGCCCACCCCGCCCTTCTGATTGGCAATGGCAATGATTCTCACGAACCGTTCCTCCTGGACGACCGGCCACTGAGGGTCGGGGTCACCTGCAGTATGACGAGCTTGGAATTGCGTTCAACACCCGGCAGGGCATAGTCGTAGACCGTGGTTGTACAGTGGACGCGATGCATGGTAGCCACGAACGGTGGGTCCTGCAGTTCGGCGAGGCTCCGTTCTCCTTTCCATAGCACAAGTCTGCCATTGCTCGCAAGGAGAGGGAGAGCATACTGAAGGACTGTCGCAATATGGGCGACGCCCCTGGCGGTGATCATGTCGAACGCTCGTTCGGGCAGTGCGTTCGCATGGTCTTCGACACGTCCGTGGATGACACGTGCACCGTGAAGAGGCACGCCGTCCACCAGGCTCTGCAGGAAATGTGCCTTCTTGCCGATCGATTCTGACATCGTGACCGTCGTGGCTGGCCAGGCGAGTGCAAGGGGAACAGCTGGAAAGCCTCCCCCCGTGCCGATGTCGAGGAGCGAGCGCGGGGCCTCGAGACCCACAAGCAAGGGCGCGAGCGAGTCGCGGATGTGTGTCGTCAGCAGGTGCCCGGGATCGGCGTCAGACGTCAAGTTCATGACCTCATTGGTCTCAGCAAGCAAGGTCAGAAACGATGCTAGCCCCGCGCAGAACATGTCGGTGCATATCACTGGCCTCTCCCCGACAGGCAGTGCGGCAGCGAAGTCATTCATTGACTGCCGTACGATGGGAAGAAGCTGCGTCGAAGTGAGCTTACCAGCAGTATTCATGCGGCCCTCCGGTCACTGTTCCACGTGGAACAATTTGATGTTCAGAGCCACCTTGCCAGGACCCCCTTGATGATTCCGACCGACACGAGGAACACGATCGCGCACGCCCCCAGGACGCCCAGCGAGATGGATGCAATGGCATGTCTCTTTTTCATCCGCGCAATCTCGGCGATGAGGCATCCGGTGTAGGCGCCAGTTCCCGGCAAGGGAATGGCGACAAACACTGCGAGCCCGACGAACAGTCCGTACTTCGCCAGGGTGCTTCTACTGCGAGCGGTCAGGCGACTGCGATATCGCCGGAACCATGCCCACCGGGATGCGACCGCAAGAATGGGTTTCTCCAGGAGGTAGAACAGCGGCGCGATGCACAGGTTGGCAAGCGTTGCGACCAGCAGCGCCTCCCACACAGGCATCTTGAGCACGCCGATGGCATACGGCAGCGCGCCGCGGACTTCGACGCCTGGAATGATGGTGATGAAGAATATTTGCAGGATGTTTCTCAGAAGAGTATACATATTCCCAGTATACGGGAGCCTTTTGAGGATGCAACGCGAACGTTGTAAAATGCTGCGCACCACAGTACAATGGACATGCGTCATATGCGGTGGAACCGGGGGTCAAGGATGCTTAAGGGGAAGTTCGGCAACTGCCAGGTGGACGAAGTCCTCCAGACGATTGTGCAGGGCAAGGGGACCGGTCGCCTTGAACTCGAGGGAACGTCCATCTTCGGTGGGCGCGTCCAAGCGACGTTCTACATCGAGGATTCGCGAATGGTTCATGCCGAGGTCGGTGCCGGTACGGCATACAACTCACTTGTCGACTTGTTCAGTCTCCGGGAAGGGAGTTTTTCGTTCGCGAGCGGCGAGACACCGAAAAGCAGGGACGAGTCGGTGCCGATTGCGGACATCGTCCTCCAGGTGACGGCTGCTCTCGACGAGTGGAATTCAATGCGCCAGCGACTCGGTTCTCTGGATGCGGTCTATGCCCTGCGGGCAGATGGCGCCACAAAGGACTTGACCCTTACGAGGGAACAGTGGCAGGTGATGGCACAACTAGATGGCAAGACGTCGATGCGTGAGATCGCCAAGAAGACTGACAAGGGTAGCGTCGTCGTATCTAAGGTGCTCTACGGATTCATGGAGGAAGGCCTCGCCGCCGAGGTGGAGACTCCAGCCAACCCTAAGGATGCGGAACGGGAGCATTCACAACGCCGTAGGTTCTTCGGCCTCTGGAGCCGGAAGTAGGAGAGCAGGATGCCGGGACTTCGCGAAGGACTGTTTTTTGACGACGTCATGCTGCTTCCCCGCCGAAGCGAGATCGGCGCAACTGATGTCAGCCTCGAATCGAGGCTCTCGGCCAACGTCGTGCTGCATTTCCCCTTCGTCACCTCGGCGCGTCAGCCCGCGGTTGACTATCGTCTGGCTTCGACCGTCGCACGCGCGGGCGGCATCGGCATCATCCCCGTGTTCGGGAGTGCCGAGGACCAGGCGCATGAGGTGCGCAAGGTCAAGGAGCTCATGTGCAAGGATGACGGGGCGGCCTGCGACCTCAAGGGCAGGCCGGTGGTCGGAGCGCTTGTCGATCTTGAACGGGACAGAGTACTGGAATGGATAGGTTCGCTCGCGGAAGTCTGGACGGACATCATTGTCGTGGATGTGCCACATGCTGATCGCCTTGCGATTCTTCGCCAGATCCAGGTGGTGAAAGCAGAGTATGATTGGCTGCCGCTGATGGTCGGCAACGTTCAGACACGTGCCGGAGCCAAAGACGTCATCGATGCCGGCGCGGACATCGTCGTCGTCGGCAGCGGGTTCAGTTCCTATGCAGAGGCGACAGAGCTGTCCGGCGTCGGGGTTCCCGAACTGTCCGCTCTCATGGAGGTCGAGGACGTCGCGTCCCTCTATGGGAGGCCGATCATCTGCAACATGGGTGTGTGCTCTGCCGCAAGCGTCGTCAAGGCTCTTGCTGCAGGGGCCGCAGCTGTCGTCCTCAACACCCTGACGCTGGACACCGCTTCCCAAGTCATGGCGCACGTTGCGACGCAGGTGCGCGAGAGTCTCAGCTATGTCGGGGCGCGCTCAATTGCGGAGTTGCGCGAGAAGGCCGAGTTCATCCGGATCCACCCACCGTCCACTGTCTGACCTTGTCTCTCCCCAGAAATGTCAAACGCCCTGACTTATAGGTCAGGGCGTTTTCATGAGAGGCAACGGTCGGGTTCAGCGACCGATCAGCGCTCCTTGACGACCTGCACGTACCTGGCCGTCTTATCGATGATTCCTTGCAGATCGGCACCGTGGTCGCGCATGAACACCATGTAGTCCACGCACTCGTGTGTCATGACTTCCCCGGGGACCGTGATCGGGATGCCGGGTGGATAGGGAGTCACGAGCTCCGCGATGATGCGCCCGACGGAATCTTCCATGCGGACGCGCTCCCTCTTGGCATAGTATGCCTCGAACGGGAAGAGGACCATCTCGGCAATATCGGGGATGGGCGGCGGCGGAGCGATGGTCGACGTCTTGCCGTGGCGTTTGCGGGAGATATCCTCGAGTGCCTTGATGAGGACTTCCACTGCTTCCCTGGGTGTCCCGATCGTGATGAATGCGAGGATGTTCTCAAGATCAGACAACTCGATTTCGACGTTGTAGTCTCTGTTGAGGATCTCTTCGACCTGGAATCCAGTCAGGCCCAGCCTCGACACATGAACAGTCAGCTTCGTGAGGTCGACATCATAGACGGCGCTGGTGTGAGCGCGTTCCCTTCCTGGGGCAAAGAACCCCCTGATGTTGTTGATACGTCGGCGAGCATCTTCCGCGAGGTCGATGGCTCGCTGAAGCAGGTCGTGACCGTTCGTCGCCATCTGCATGCGGGCGACGTCGAGGGCCGTCATGAGGATGTACGAGGGCGACGAGCTTTCCAGCATCGTGAGTGTGGTTCGTACCAGTTCCTTGTCCACGCGCCGTGAACCCAGATGAAGCATGGAGGTCTGAGTAAGGCCAGCAAGTGTCTTGTGCGTGCTCTGGACAACCATGTCGGCGCCCGCATCGACAGCGCTCTTGGGAAGGTCCGGGTGGAAGTGGAAGTGCGACCCGTGGGCCTCGTCGACCAGAATACGACGTCCTGTGGCGTGCGCTTTCTGAATGTAGTAGTCGATGTCCGAGCTGATGCCGAAGTAGTTAGGATTGGTCACGAAGACGGTCTTGGCTTCAGGATGATCGCGGAGTACGCGCGCGAACGTTTTCTTGGATGGGAACGTCTGGAACTGCAGCAGGCGGTCCTCGTCGGCCTCGAGGTAGATGGGACGCAGTTCATTGAGGATGAGCGCTCCGTACATCGAGCGGTGCGAGTTGCGCTGCACGATGACGCGGTCGTTGGGATCGCAGGTCGAGAGAATCATTGCCTGGTTTCCAACGGTAGAACCATTGACGAGGAAGAACGATTCTATAGCGCCGTAGGCTTCAGCAGCTAGCTCCTGCGCTTCCTTGAGGACGCCGATGGGGCGATGGAGGTAGTCGAGCCCTTCGACCTCCGTCAGGTCGGAAAGAAACACATTCTCGCCCCAGAACTCCTTGAGACGGGGATGAATGCCCTGGCCTGCCATGTGCCCCGGCATATGGAGACCAGCGCGGTGCTTGCCGATATATGACTGAACAGCATCGAAAAGCGGGGTACGACTCTGATCTCTCATGGAAAAGAGTGTACCGGCTGGACCCCTGCTGTCAACGCGCGAGGATGAATCCCGGTGTCTGGCGTCACCTGATTTAGAGCATCTGTCCGGGTTCCAGGACTGCGCAACGGGCGCTTGTCGAGGCTTCCACCTTCTTCCGGAACAGTTGTGGATCGACGGCGATGACGGGGAAGGTTCCGTAGTGCATGGGGATCACGGTGCGTGGTGCAAGCATCTTGACCGCTTCTACAGCGTCGTCGATGCCCATCGTGAAATTGCCGCCAATGGGGAGAAGTGCGACGTCCAGCGGGTGCAGGCGGCCGATGAGCTCCATGTCGAGAAACAGGCCCGTGTCACCGGCATGATAGATCGTCCGCTCTGCGGTCTTGATGACAAAGCCGCAGGGATTTCCCGTGTAGATCAGGTGGCCGTTCTCGGTCACCGAGGAGCCGTGCAGAGCCTGCGTCAGGAAGAGTTCACCGAATGGGAAGACGTGATTGCCGCCGATGTGCATGGGATGCACATTCGAAACCCCCTTGCCTGCAAGGTAAGTGATGAGTTCCGCCGGGCCGATGACAGTTGCCCCGGTGCGCCTGGCAATGGCGACGGTATCGCCCAGGTGATCCGAATGGCCATGGGTCACGAGGATGTAGGTTGGATGGACGTCGTCGGGACTGATGGATGCCGAAGGGTTGCCCGAGAGGAATGGGTCGATGAGGATGTCGCCGGCCGACGTGGTGATCAGGAAAGCCGAATGACCAAGATAGGTAAGCTGCTCATGTGTCATGGTGTCGTGTGCCTCCGCTGCAGTTTACCTTCAGGCGAACGCCGGTCAAGTTTTGGTTCGATCATTCACAGTGGAACTTGCAATTGCATTGGACGTGGTAAGATATGTCAAGTAATTCGTTTTGCGATAGTTCGCGCGCTGCCAACACCTTCGTCGAGGAATTGCAGTTGCGCTAGGGGAAGCAAACATGATCAATAGAGTAACAGTTAGCGTTCCTGCTAGCACTGCCAACCTTGGACCAGGGTTCGACGCATTTGGGCTAGCTCTCGAAATGCGCAGTACGTACACTGTCGAGATCCTCTCTGCGGAAGAAAAGTGGAGCGTCCACTTCGAAGGTATGGGCGCCGATGTCCTCAACGAAAAGGGTTTCAAGTTCGTCAGCGAGGTCATGGGCTACTTCGAGCGTGCCGAATCGGTGCATCTGCCACCACTGAGCATCAACGTTCATACCGGCATTCCTCTGACGCGCGGTCTTGGCTCCAGCGCCAGCGCCATCGTGGGGCTCCTGTCATGCTTCGAGGTCATCATGAATACGCAGTTCGATACCGGCAAAGTCCTCAAGTACGCTATCGCCATCGAGGGACATCCAGACAATGTCACTGCATCGCTGGTCGGCGGGTTCACCATTGCTTCGAGTGATAAGAGCGAGGTGGCCTACATGAAGATCGTTCCCCAGAACCTCAAGGTCGTCGTCACGGTCCCATCCAGCTTCCTGTCGACAAAGAAGGCCCGAGCGTGTCTCCCTGACATGTATGCGCGCAAGGACGCCGTCTTCAACATCGGTCGTGCCTCGATGCTGTCTGCCTGCATCTTCAGCGGCAATTATGACCTCCTGTCGTTTGCGCTTCATGACCGTCTCCACGAACACTACCGCGAGAAGCTTGTCATCGGATTCCGCGAAGTCTCGCATGCCGCGGGCCAAGCCGGAGCCTATGGCAGCTTCCTGTCGGGAGCCGGCCCCAGTATTGCCGCTCTCGCTGAGCCCGCCAAGGCGGAGAAGGTTGCCAAGGCCATGCAGAAGGCGATGATCGAGCTGGATGCAGAGGCTGAAACGGTTGTCCTCGACATTTCAGCCCAGGGAGTCATCCTGCAAACCGGCGAAGACGTGAAAGCATAGCCCCCCTTCCTCTCAGAATTGATGGCCGCCCACCTTTTTTGGGGTGGGCGGTTTCCCTTTTCCCGTTCGTCGCGTACCGGAGACCTATAAAGTGGCTTCAGAAGCGGGTTCTGAACATCGTATCACAAAAAGTGGCCCTGACAGACGACCTCGGACAATATGCCGTATCATGATACGTTTTCGATCCATTCAGCTTCACCATGAGCATATTTCACTGGAACGAGCCTGGGATGCGGAGTTCAAAATGGCGGCCTTAAATCTGGCCTTGTCGGAGGTTTTCCACAGGTCCTGACAAGTTTTCCACCGCACGACTGTACGTGATTCCACCAGTTTTCCACATAATCAACAGCGGGTGTGGAGAAAAGTCAATTTTGTGGAAAACATGAGCAAACACCCCGACGATTTATGTCAGGGTGTTTGCTGGAGGTTCGATACAGGTGCAGATCGGTCGGAGCGGGCGACTCTACAGCTTCGCCAGCAACCCCGTCCTCTCGTTGAACTGGTCGATGAGTTTGTCGAACGCTGGGGCAGCTGTCCAGATCTGATTCCAGAACTCCGGCTCCCACAGTTCGCGCAGCTCCTCCGCCGTCTTGCCCTGCTGCTCGACCCAAGTGAAGTACTTGAGGTTGTGCAATTGCTTGCGGTCGCGATAGTTGAGCTCCCGGTACCAGTCCGTCAGAATGCCTTCGAGGTACTTCGCATAGTCGAGCGCCGCGTCCATCTCGGTATAGGGGCCATACTCAGCGCGCAGTTCTTCGATGCGTGACAGGTACAGATCGGCAGAATCCGTGAATACGGTGAAGACCACGTCGTTCTCGTCCATCTCCTCGTACTTGGCCATCTTGATGGCCGCGACCATGTTCGCCAGAGAGGAGATGCCCATGAGGTTGAGCTGCCCGATGAGCTCGCGCGGAACACCCTTCTTCTCCAGGTAGGCCTTGCCTGCGTCCTCATTAAAGAGACGAAGCAGATGCATCGGATACTCGTCGTCGATGGCGGCCACTGCGTCGGTGTTGCGGACGTTGTGGATCCAGGGGACGTGCTTGTCGCCGATACCCTCGATACGGTGGGAACCAAACCCGTTTGCATAGAGCGTCGGGCACTGCAGGGCCTCGACAGCCGTGATGTGGCTATAGGGATAAACCTTCTTCAGGTATTCGCCGGCACTGATGGTCCCGGCAGAGCCTGTGGCAGAGACATAGCCCGCCATGCGCGACCTCGGACCCTTGATGCTGTTGAAGACCTGTTCGAATGCAGAGCCGGTCATGTCATAGTGCCACAGTGCGTTGCCGAACTCCTCGAACTGATTGAACACGACGATATTGTCGCCACGAGTGGTCTTCAGCTCGTGTACCTTGTCGTAAATCTCTTTGACGTTGGACTCGGTTCCAGGAGTCCCGATGACCTCCTTGGTTCCGATTTCACGTAGCCAGTCGAAGCGTTCCTTGCTCATCCCCTCCGGGAGGATGGCGACGGCATCCGTGGCCAGCAGAGCACAGTCGAAGGCACCACCGCGACAGTAGTTGCCCGTGGATGGCCACACGGCCGCCTGTCGGGCTGGGTCGAACTGTCCGGTCACGAGTCGCGGGACAAGGCAGCCAAATGCAGCGCCGACTTTGTGTGCGCCGGTGGGGAAATACTTGCCGACGATGCCAACGACGCGAGCCTTGATGCCAGTGATGGAACTTGGGAGTTCGATATAGTTTACGTCGCCATACAGGCCCGTTTTCACGTCGTTGTGCCACGTGATGCGGAACAGGTTGATGGGGTTGACGTCCCAGAGGCCGACACCCTTGAGCCTGGCCTTGACCTTATCCGGGACAAGCGACGGGTCCTTCTGCTGTGCGAAGGTGGGGATGATGATATTGCGGTCCTGAGCCAGTTTGACGGTTTTTGCCAGAACGTCTTCGTGGACGGTCATATCAAATACGGCCATATTGTACTCCTCTTGTCAAAGAATTCGCATGTCAGGCGTGAAACCACTTATAGTAACCAACTTTTTAGTCTAGCACCCTGGAAGGCTTGTTCAACCCTTGTGTGTGAAGAGCTTGACAAGCCGGCCGGTCACGTCGCGCAAGGCTGCGCCCAGAAGCTCGGGGTCGAGAGTCTTCTCCGGCTCGTTGTGAAACACAGCAAAGGGGACCTGGTGCCCCTTGACTGCGATGAACCCCTCGTCATGCCCTCCGGACAGACGTTCCCAGTCGTTGTCCTTGTAGTATCGCTCCATCTTGGCGTCCTCGAGCGAATGATACAGGATGGAATCGGCTTGTTCGGGGCGATAACGCCTCCGGTTCTTGCGCAGGGACTCCTCGAATGAGACGTCGATGTACAGGATGGTGGCGCGACTGAGCACATCGTCCGACAAATGCTGGAAGGCATTCGCGAAGCCGTTTTCGCCGCCGCGAGCGAACTCCATCATGACCGTATGGTGTTCGAGAAACAGCGGGTCCCGTGCCAGCTTCTTGCGGAAATCCAGGTCGATGCGTTCGATGAAGAAGTCCCAGATGCGGTCGTCCAGAAAGTACAGGTTGGCGTCCGTATCGCGCCGCGGCAGTCCCATGTGTTCGCGGATGTTGTCATCCTCAAAGGTCTGCCAGACATAGAGAAAGTCGTCCAGTTCCTCGAACGGGGCGATGTGATACTCCTGCAATCGCCTCTCGTCGGGCAGCTGTTTCAGAAAGTCGATCGTCTCGCTCTTCCCTGCTGCCGGTCGACCAGTGAGCAAGATAACATCAAGTTTGTCCATGGTACCTCCAGAAGGGGTGGCGCCCCAGCCTCATCATATGAAAGCTTGCCCAAAGAACACGGATGCAGAGCGGCCCGCCATTGTATCAAGCCGCGGGCGAAAGACAAACGATCAGGGCAGCATTTTGCAGTCAGCGCTTCTGTTGCAGCTCCTCGATGAGGGTCATCAGGCGCGGCCGTTCTTCGGGGATGTCATCTGCGAGGCGCGCGACGGCTACTGGCAGCAGCCAGCTCCACATGGCACCTGCTGCGTCAGGCTGCAGCTCGCGATAGCGCTTCAGCCAGGCCCCGTAGAACCGGTCCTTCGCCTCGCGCTCAACCCACGATACCCGAAAGGACCCAGGTGGGGCATCCGCGATCCGGAGCAGCAACGCCGTGCGTGCGGCGTCAGATGCGGGTGTTCCACGTGCGGCAAACGACCAGTCGATGACCGACGGACCTTGCGGCGTCATGAGCACGTTGTCCGGGTGAAAGTCGCAGTGGCACAGGCAATCTCCGTCGGGAAGCCGCTCAAGGGTCGCCAGGGCGTCGCCCTTGACACGTGCAACCACGCCGGCTCGGGCGATGCGTCGTGCCAGGTCCTCGCGGCGAGAGGTCAGTCCTGGCGCGTGACAGTCGTGCATGCGAGACTGCAGTTCGGCGAAGATGCTGGCATAGTATGTCATGCGCGCAGGTTCACGGCTTAGAAGAGTGAGGATGCTGTATCCTGCCAGCCGTTCCAGCACCAGTCCTCGGCGACCATCCACAGTGATGACACCCCTGAGCTGAGGCGAGGGGATGCCCGCAGTGTTGGCTGCCTGTGTCCCCTCCACTTCCTGATCGATGAGACGTGAAGGGAACCCGGGGACAAAGAGCTTGAGGGCACTGCCTTCCTTCCAGGCATACACCTCTGCAGTGCGTCCATGACCGAGCAGTGCTGCCGAGCCGATATGTTCTTCCATGTCATCCTCCTGGTGACGCCCTTGGGTCGGCATGTCATTCATGGCATGGCCCTGAGACGCGGAACAAGCATCCAGATGAGAACTGCACCTGTCAATGCCGCAAAGGCGCTCACAATGATAGCCACGGGCTCGCTCGCCCATTGCGCCAGCCAGCCTATCAGAAGCGAGCCGATGGGCATCATGCCGAAGAACACCAGGCTGTAGACGGCGCTGACGCGTCCCCGCAGCGAGTCTTCCACCTGCGATTGGATCAGCACGTTGCAGAGACTGATGACCAGGATGCTGGCAAATCCGACCAGGGCCATGAGAAGCATGGCAGGGGCTGTTGAGCGAACGACGGCAAAGGCCAGGAGAGCGACGGGATAAGCGAACGTGCCGAACGTGGCAATGCGCCCCTTCACCTTCAAATGACTTACGGTCGCGATGGTCAGCGCTGCCAGCAGGGCGCCGATGCCCCGTGCAGACTGGAGCAGGCCGTTGATGGTTGAGCCAGTCGTTGCGTTGCCGTGCAGGACCTTGACTGCCCAGGCTGGGATGAGCGCGACAAACGAGAGGCCAAACAGCGACGTGATGC
>Ga0209226_10000630_pt1 | contig 18374 bp, 16 predicted proteins | sample BarGraNGADG00212_2_FD_184497 | JGI IMG/M metagenome (GOLD analysis project Ga0209226, IMG submission 184497) | Arctic peat soil microbial communities from Barrow, Alaska, USA - Barrow Graham LP Ref core NGADG0011-212 (SPAdes) (version 2) | ecosystem: Environmental > Terrestrial > Soil >...
ACACTGGACATTGCTCTTCGCTGTCAGACCGTGTCGGAGGAGCATCCCTTCGGCATCGCCGCACCCGGAGACTACGTCGTCATCCGCATAGCAGATAGCGGTTCCGGCATCGCCCCGGAAGATATGAAGCTCCTGTTCGATCCCTTCTTCACGACAAAGCCATCAGGACACGGGGTCGGTCTCTCGACGGCACGGTCCATCGCCAGACGACATGGGGGAGACCTGCTTATCGAGTCGGTTGCAGACAAGGGAACGACAGTCTGGTTGTGCATGCCTGTCGCCAATGGACCTGTGACCCAAGCCCAGCTCGCGAAGCCGGAGGGGAAACCTTCCTCCGCCACCAGCCGCCTCCTGGTCATGGATGACGAGCAGACCGTCGCTGACGTGACGTGCGCCATGGCACGGCATCTTGGCTACGAGACGACCGCCGTACCAGACGGGGCAGCCGCGCTCACAGCCTATGCGCAAGCAGTGACCGAACAGCGCCCCTTCGACCTGGTTATCATGGACCTGACAGTCCCTGGCGGCATGGGGGGTCGAGAAGCGGTCCAGAAACTGCACGAACTCTATCCCGACGCCCGCGTCATCGTCTCCAGCGGCTACTCCGACGACGCATCGATCGCCGAGTACGCCCAGCGCGGCTTCATCGCATCCCTCGCCAAACCCTACACGATGGAGCAACTGGAGCGCGTCCTGCGCGAATCGTCCAGACCGCCGCTGAGTTCATAGCAGTCATGGCCTGTCTTCGTCCAGCACACTTGGAATATATTCGCTTGACCGTGCCCCGCGGTGGCGTTTTCCACCTCAATAAAGACATTTCCACTGAACTTTTTCATGTCCGCAGGACGAGTGACCAGTATCTACGTGGTATATAGAATACTGGACGATTTGAGCACTGCTGATTTCGAGGTATCCGGCCAATCATACAATAACGCGGTGCCGGTGAGAAAATATTCTTCTTCCACATATCCCGAGGCGATCAGATCAATAGGAATATTTCATTTATCTGCCGCGCCCCAAGGAATAGACAAGTTGGTCCGGGGAATCAGACTACCGGACGGGAACGGCAGGCTCCTCAGCGAAAACTGCGCCCATTGATGCGAAAAGGCCTAAAGCTGCGATGCAACATACAAATTTCCTGATAGACATTCTCGTCTCCATTAGATTTCTCCCGCTGCTACGCGGGCTTTCAGGAGCGGCTTGATGCCGCCTGCTTTGAGCAGATCGAGCATGTAAGGCGGCAATTCCTGCCCGATGAGCACCGTTGAGGAAGTTCGGTCCACTACCTTACCTACCTCGAGAGCAACTTCCACTTCATCTCCTTCCTTCACAACCTTGGATATCCCAGGGCAGATCAGGAGAGGCAGACCTAAATTGATGCAGTTCCTGTAAAATATCCGCGCGAAAGATTCGGCGATGACGAGCTTCACGCCCGCCGACTGGAGGGTGATCGCAGCCTGTTCCCGGCTTGAACCGCAACCAAAATTGGTTCCACCTACAATGATCCCTCCCCTTTTAAAGCGCGTCGGGAATGAATCATCCGCACCCTCCATGACATGCGCGGCAATGTCCTCAGACTCTGTCAGCTCAAGATAGCGGCCGGGGTATATTTGATCGGTATCAATATTATTTCCAAAAAGGTACGCCGTTCCGGCAATTCTCGATTCCATGGTTGTCCCCTTAGCCCTTCGCCATGTGGCGGGGATCGGTAAGTCGCCCAAAGATTGCCGAGGCTGCAGCCGTGGCGGGTGACGCCGAATAAATTGATGCCTTGTTGCTTCCCATGCGGCCAGGGAAATTTCGGCTGCTCGTAGTAATGCAGGTTTCACCCGGGGCTAGTACTCCCTGGTGAGCTCCAAGACAAGGTCCGCACCCTGGAGTGGAGAAGGCAGCGCCAGCGGCCATTAAAGTTTCAACATAGCCGCACCTTATAGCCTCGCGCATCACCTCACTCGAAGCGGGTATGACCACGAGCCGACAATCAGGATTCACCTTCTTACCTTCTAGAATCTTGGCCGCTACCGCGATGTCTTCAAGACGCCCATTTGTGCATGTCCCAATGAAGATCTGGTCAATCTTGACTCCCTCGACCTCGGAGACCGGGACGACGTTGTCGACACTGTGCGGTGCCGCAACCTGGGGTTCAAGATCCGATATGTCGAAATGGAATTCGGCGCTGTATTCATAGTCGGGGTCCGTCTCGTGGACTTTGAATGAGCGATCACATTTTTCTTCTACGTATTTGAGAACAGCTGCGTTCGGCTTCATGTACGCGGTCTTCGCACCCATCTCGACGGCCATGTTGCAGATGGTCATGCGCTCGGCGACGCCGAAGGACTCAACCGCACTCCCGTCGAACTCGATGGCCTTGTAGACGGCGATATCCTGCTTCAAGGCCCCAATGATATGGAGGATCACATCCTTGGTCATCACTCCGGTTTGTAATCTGCCATCGATGGTTATGCGAATAACTTCCGGAACACGGAACCATAGTTCTCCGGTAAGCAAAATAGTCGCAAGATCGGTCGCACCGACGCCGGTTCCGAAAGCCCCGAATGCCCCGTGTGTCGTCGTGTGGGAATCCGTGGCCACCAGGATCATTCCCGGCCAGACGAGGCCAGCTTCGGGCATGACTTGATGGCAAATCCCAGCATTGATATCGAACAGATGTTTGATGCCCTGCTGGCGCACAAATTCCCGCATGGCCTTCTGGTTGGTAGCCGACTGAATAGTCGGTGCTGGCGCGTAGTGATCCAGGACAAAGGTGGTGCCGTCCGGATTCTTAACTTTCACCCCGCCGACTTCGTTGAATGACTTGATGACCTGAAGATAGAGATCGTTCACCTCAGCGATATCTATCTTGCAGTTAACAATCTCGCTAGTTTTTACGGAACCTACTCCGGCATGTTCCGCGAGTATCTTTTCTATAGCGTGCATGTTTTTCCTCCCAGATAGACTAGAAAATGCTCCAACTGAGACAGAGTCGGACTCTTGGATTGGTCATCCTGCAATGACCAATCCAGATGTCTTCTATTTGAATAAAGAAGCCTGTAAATCATCATTCCGCGCTCATTGATGGAACAGTTAAGCTTCCTTCAGGCAATACAGTGAACTTTGCATCGTTCCCTTGATCAGCCAAAGCCATTTCTATAGCTTCCTGAACAGTTGCCGCTTTGCGCGCAAACAGGGAACGAGTCTCCTCTTCGCTCATGTTGGAAACGAATATTATCTTCTTTTCCGACGCCACTTTGGCGAAACCATAGGCTTTGTGGCCTCCCATAACAAAATGGGATTTGACTTCTGCCATTATTTCCTCTGCGCTCAATCCCGATTTCATGAATTTCTCAAATACGCTTTCGCCATACCCTTCACGGCATTCTGCCACAATGATGATCGTTCCTCCCGGTTTTGTAGCTTTATCAGCATGGTCCAGCGCTTTTTGAGACTGGTAGAGGTTGATGTCTCGGGGGAACCCACATGCGGAGGAAATGGTTATATCAGCCTTTTGGGTAATAGGGATGATGTACATGCTCTCAGAAGTTTCGACTGCTTTGTACCACGCGGCTTCCAGATCGCCGGCAACGACATCGACCACCTGCCCATCGTCATCAGTGACTACATTTAGGATGAAATCGACGCCAGCGATTCGGGCTGCCTGAATCATTTCGAGACTTATGGGGTTCTTCCGGATTTGAGGAAGATTGTCCATCAGTTCAACCATTCGGGCATGATTTTTCTGGACTGTTTCCTTGCCTGAAACCCCTGGCAGGATTGATTTTCGGCCACCAGAAAACCCGGCAAAATAATGTGGCATAACCACCCCGATTGTTATGAGAAAGTCAGACTCATCTACCAGTTTGTTGAGCCAGAAATCGTAACCGGAAGGGAGTTTGCCCTTATACACGAGATTCGCTGCGTCTGTAGCATCATGGGAAACGATTTTATAACGCTCGCAAAGACCTTTGCCATATACCAGCACGTTTTGCTCTGGAGTATGTAGGGTATGAATACCTGTAGCGGTCACCATGGTTATTTCTTCATCTTTCACACCGGCATTTTCAAGTGTCTTCAGTAGAGGGGGCATCATGACCGAGTAGGGTGTTGGGCGCGTTATGTCATTTACGACTATCACGACCCTATGCGGACGGCGATCCTTAAGCATTTCCAGAAGCGGTGGAGTGCTGGCTGGATGCTCAAGCACGCAGTTCACTGCAGCGGATGGATCTGAAAGCGGTGGTATTGACCGGGGCAATACTACTTGGAGAATATTGCTTTCAGCCAATTCCAATGGTAGTGTCTTGCTGCCAAATTTAAGATTGAAATGCATTGCTATTGCTCCCTGTCTTCAAAGCTAAAATAATCTACTTTTGCCATTTTATCGCCTCACTATATTTGCCAACTACTTCAGCAATGATCCTAGTATCATCATGAATATAAACTGCACGCCAATCGTTGGACAGAAAGCCGGATATAGTAAGGTGGATTTCTACCCTGTCCTTGTTACTACTTTATCTTAATGTGCCTCCTCCTTTAGGTCAAGCACTTCTCGATCTATCTTTTCCGGCGTTTTATCACCCAGATTCTGGTGCGGTCTTACCTCATTGTAAAAGATGAAGTATTCCTTAAGCGATTTCTTCAACTCCGGTACGCCCTCGTATGCCTTGAGATATACCTCTTCGTACTTCACCGTTCTCCACAGCCTTTCCACGAAGACGTTGTCGAACGCTCTGCCTTTCCCGTCCATGCTGACTCGGATCTGCCGGGTTTCCAGTGCCGTGATGAAACGATCGCTCGTGTACTGTACGCCCTGATCCGTGCTCAAGATTTCCGGTTTTCCCTGTTCCAGCGCCTCTTCCAAGGCCTCGATGCAAAAGCTGCTGTCCAGCGTGGAGGGCAGCCTCCAGGACAAAACATAGCGGCTGTACCAGTCGATCACCGCCGTCAGGTAAACGAAGCCTCCCGGCATCCGGATGTAGGTGATGTCCGTCGACCAGACCTGGTTCGGGCGGAGCACCTCGAGGTCTCTCAGGAGATACGGGTGTTTCTTCGAGTCCTTGCCTGGAGCGCTCAGTTTCGGGCCGGGATAGATCGCCCGAAGACCCAGCTCGCCCATTAATCTCGAAACCCTTTTGCGATTGATCTGGTAGCCGCACGCGTTAAGGTACTCGGTCATCTTCCGGTATCCGTAAAACGGATGACGGCTCTATTCCTCGTCGAGCTTGACCATCACCTCCAGATTCAGCGAGGTTTTACCCGCTGGCTGAACGTAATAGGTCGAGCGTGGCAATTCCAGCAACTCACATTGGCGGCCGACGCTGAGTGTAGAGTGTTCCGGATTGATCAGCACGTTCTTCTGCTCAACGGAACAGCCCAGACTCTTTGAGAAAGTTGTTTTCGACGTTCAACTGCCCGATTGTCTTCAGAAGTTCTTCCCGATCCAGTTCTTCGCTCAGCGGCTTCTTGCCCCGCTTTCGATCAACGATGTTGTTTGCGCCTTTGATCAGTTCCGTTTTCCAAGTGGATATCTGATTCGGATGGATCTTGTACTTCTTGGTGATGTTGTTGATGGTCTCGTCGTCTCGGATCGTCTCCATGGCAACCTTGGACTTGAATTCGGCGGTATAGATCTTTCGGTTCTGTCCCACGGTTACCTCGCATACTATTGTCACTTGCACGTGGGCAGAAATCCACCTTATTCAACTGTCCAATTTTCGAGGGTCACTATACCTTCTCACTTTCGGTATGCAATATCTACCCTCTCTCACCATTCAGTTGTTCTTGTATCATAACAACAATTCTTCTTAATCATGTAACTCTTCTTATCCTCAGGCAGCAGCATTATACATAGGGAGGGGTAGAGTTTCCATACGGAATAACCAATACTTTAGCATCATTTCCATGTTTTATTAATGCACTGTCTAACGCTTCTGCTACAGAAGATGCGGGTGTTAGAAAAATGCTCTCTGTGCTTGTTCTGTCAAAACTTGAAACAAGGTATACTTTCGCCTTTTTTAAAACTTTGCAAATTGCTGCTGCCTTGTGACCCCCCAGCACGAAGTTTTCTTGTATCCATTTGAGAGGTTGATTAGGCGATGCAGCCTTTTTCATCCAGCTCTCAAAAGTAGATTCTCCTAATCCTTCACGACATTCAGCCACAAGTATTATGCTTCCATTATCTTTAACAGCATGACTAGCATTATCCAGACCCTTTTGTGCTTGGTGATTACAAAACTATCATGGGAGTTTAATAAATTTGTTATCAGTCAAGCATTTCGTCATATTATGTGCATATTCGATCTTTTCTTTTGCCATGGCAAACAATTCATCTCTACTCATAGTTTTCCTTGCTACTCCTTGCTCAATTGCCTTCATACCTACTGCTGTTGCAACTTCTGGGTAAACGCCAAATTGATCCATGGTAGGAATAAGAGAATCTTCCGAAAGGCCTCTCTCTGCAAATTTTGAGAGGGCCTGGGCAGCTGCGATACACATCTCATCTGTAATAGTTGTTGCCTGGACGTCCAAGGTCCCACGGAAAATACCAGGAAATCCGAGAGAGTTATTGACTTGGTTTGGGAAGTCAGATCTTCCTGTTGCTACAATTCTTGCACCAGCTTCCTTTGCATCCCATGGCCAAATCTCGGGAATAGGATTAGCGCCTGCAAAAAGAACTGCATCCTTAGCCATGGTTGAAACCCATTCTTTCTTAACCGTATCTGGACCTGGTTTTGAGTAACAATACACAACATCTGAACCTTTGAATACCTCCTCAGGGCCTCCAACGATTCCTTCAGGATTGGTAATCTGGGCAAAGTGCCACTGTTTAGCTTCAAAGCTACCCTGCAAGTCTGCTCTTCCCTTATGAAGAGTTCCTTTAATATCTGCCATTATTATGTTTTCTGGTTTTACTCCGGCACTTATAAGTATCCTTGCAGTCGCAATACAGGCAGCACCAGCCCCAAAAAAGCCAACCCTGATTTCTTCAATTTTTTTCCTTACAATCTTCAAAGCACTATAAAGTCCTGCAAGGTTAATTGCTGCTGTTCCCTGCTGATCATCATGCCAAACAGGTATCTTACAGTCTTTCCTGAGCTCATCTAAAATATAGAAACACTTGGGCTGGGAAATATCCTCCAGATTAATCGCTCCAAAACTAGGAGCAATAAGTCGAACAGTTTCAATGATCTTCTCCGGATCCTTGGTATCCAGACAAAGTGGCACAGCATCTACCCCCCCAAGGTATTTGAACAGCAATGCCTTTCCTTCCATAACAGGCATCCCTGCTTCAGGACCGATATCACCAAGCCCAAGAACCCTTGTTCCATCACTTACTATAGCCACAGTATTTGCCCTATTTGTATATTCATAAGATAAATTGATATCTTCCTTGATAGCTTCACAAGGCGCAGCAACACCCGGAGTGTACCAAATAGCAAAGTCGTTAACATCCCTGACAGGACATTTAAGTGCGGTCTGTATTTTCCCCTTATAAAAAGGGTGAAGTTTCATTGCATCTTCTGCTGGCTTTTTTGCTTTTGCCATAAGCTCTTCCTTATTAAACATCTCTTTCGCCTCCTATTCTTCCTATATTTCTTGCTCTACAAGCTTTTTATGAGATGAGAACTAACAAAGTATCTACCTCTCTAAGCCTTGCTTTTCTTGATCATATCAAGAATCCATGTGGTAGAGGAATTAGCAAGAGTTTAGAAAAGGCAAACCAAAAACCAATAACTATTACTGCATAAAGTATAAGGGTGAAAAGAGTTTCTCTGAATTTCATAGCTTTTGTACTGAGAATTAGTGTCATTATTAGTAGAAAAACAATGCTACTTGTTGCAAAGCCAAAAATATTCATCATGTAAAGCCAAGCAAAGGCTAATGAAATGATAAGTATCATATATATTAAGTTTCTCCGTGTTAAAGCAGGCTTTTGTTCAACTAGCTGTCCCTGTTTTAAGAAAGTCTCCATAAACAGGATTAGTGACAAAACAATAAGAAGAAGTGCCATAAGTCTAGGGAAGAGGGCATCTTTATATGGAACATGTATAGACTCTGCCCAAAACCAGCCAGAAATTAATAAAAATATAACTGATACAATCCGATTAGATTTCATTTATTCTATACCTCTAGAGATTGTTGTGAGCTACTCGCTTTTTTACTAAAGATTTTTCTAAAGAGAGGCCAAAAAAGTGAAGTTATGGATAATATAATTAGGACCCAAGAGAGTGGATACTTAAAAAGGATCATCCAACTGTAAGGCAATGTTCTTCCTATTAGAAGTGATTGAATAAGACCCGTCTCTGCAATTGGACCCAAGATTAAACCAAGAGTTATGGGCCCAGGGTCGAAGCCCAGCTTTTTAAGGACATATCCAAGAACTCCTAAAGTTAGCATTATATAAACGTCTAGGACATTATTTCGAACAGAGTAAGAACCTATAATAGTTAAAAAAATGATGAAAGGGGCTAGAACTCTTATGGACAGTCTACTCACCAATTTAGTCATGCCACCTGCTAGAGCAATACCGATTGGTAGCATAAGGAGAGTTGCAACAAAAAGTCCAACGATGAATGTAAATACAGCCTGCGAATTGCCGGTAAATAACTGAGGTCCTGGCTGTACCCCATGCATCAACAAGGCACCGTACATTACTGCAGCGGGAGGACTACCCGGAACCCCCAATGTTAATAATGGTATCAAGGATCCCCCCACAACAGCATTGTTAGCAGTCTCAGAAGCGATTATGCCCTCGGGTATGCCTGTTCCAAATTTCTCTGGGTGTTTAGACGCTCTCTGGGCTTCTTCATAAGCAACAAGATTTGCAACACTTCCACCTGCTCCTGGTAGCATACCTATGAAGAGTCCTATAAATGATGCTCTTATAAGATCTACCTGTTTTTTCATAACCTCTTTAAAAGTTTCTAGCAAAAGCCTTGGTTGGACTTTGGAAGTTTTTAACAGATGAATTTCTTCTTCACGATGAACAATCATGTCAAGCACTGGTGGAATGCAGAAAAAGCCAATGAGAGCTGGGATTAGTGCAACGCCTGCGTTTAAATTGGAAATTCCCATTGTAAACCGCATACTTCCTCCAACAGGGGCAATTCCAATAGTACTAATTAAAATACCAATAGCTCCCCCAATAAAACCCTTAACGATATTTCCTGTGGAAAGTGCAGCAATAACAGTCATTCCCAATACTGCTAACCAGAAATATTCAGGAGGTCCAAACTTAAGAGCGACAACGGATAAAGGTACAGCAAGAAGAAGTAAAAAAATTACACCAAAAACCCCACCATACACTGATGAAAAACTAGCTATAAGAACTGCTCGTTGCCCTTCCCCTCTCTTAGCCATTGGATATCCATCAAAGCATGTTGCAATTGAAGAAGGAGTACCTGGAGTATTTAGAAGTATCGCTGAAAAACTTCCTCCATAAATGGCGGACATGTAAATAGTTCCCGTGAGCACCAAGGCATATGTTGTGCTTAATGGGAAGGTGATAGGGATAAGGAGAGCCACTGCCATCGTAGCAGTTAAACCCGGCGCTGCCCCCATCAATAAACCAACAAGAGTAACTCCGCACATCATCAGAAACAGTTTTAACACAAAAATTTCCTGAAGCCCAACCATTAAAGCATGCAATGTCTCCACTATGAAGCGCCTCCTTTACTCTATGGTTTCTTTGTAGTTTCCAAAAGCTGCGTATAATATGGGGTCAACTGATCAACCAATGCCTTAGACTCTGCCTCATTATAATTTTCCATAATAAAACCTAGATTCTCCATTTCCTTAATCACTTCAGGGTCTTGATTAACTTTTTCAAATGCCTGCTCGAGCACTTTTCGGATGTTCTCAGGAGTTCCTGGGGGGACAGCTACTCCTCTATAGGCTTTTTCTACAAGATCGTAACCTAGTTCTTTAAAAGTTGGGACATCGGGAAGTATCCCAAGTCTTTCTTCAGTAGCTACTGCAAGAGGAAGCCATTTATCCTTGTATTGTATAAAGGTAGAAGTATAAGTCATAAGTGCATCAACATGACCTCCAAGCAGAGCTGTAATAGCAGTTCCAGATCCAGTAAACGAAACATAAGTAAGTGTAAGATTTGAAAGTTGCGCGAAACGTGCTAAAGCAAGGCTATTAGATGAGGGCTCGCCACTTCCACCAATAGACATGCCTGGATGTGCTTTTGCATACTTCAAAAAATCATCGAAAGTTTTAATTGGACTGTTTTGTCCCACAACCAATATGCATGGCGTGGATTCAAACATGTAGATATTATCAATCTGTTCTGTTTTGTAACCAGCATTTCCCGTAAGGGGCTGTACAATAGTGTGAGGAAGATTTGTTCCAAAAATAGTATACCCATCTGGTGTAGTTGTTGTTAACTGTGACCAACCAGTTCCACCACCACCACCCGTTATGTAAGATATAGCAATAGGCACACTCAACAACTTTGTTAAAACTGGCTGCTGGAATCGTGCTGTAATATCCGACTCGCCTCCTGGATCAAAGCAGAGTACATAAGTAATTGGCGTTGAAGGATATACAGCTTCTTTTTTTGTACATGACGTTAATGACAACGATAGTACTACCAGCACAAGAATAAGCGACAAAATTCTCTTTTTAAATCTTTCCATTACATGCATCTCCTTTGTTAAGAAATTTTTGAAGCAACAAACTGGATATAGACTTCCCTTTGTATAACCTATTGTCCTGGCTTCAAGATGTAGTTACAAGTTGACACTCCGGAACCTCCTTCTTTTTGTTCTCTGTTTCAACAGAATCATGGGTAAAAGGCAAATTTTCTTGCACCTCCTTTTCGCCCCTGATTAACTCTAGTACCTTTACGCTAGCACTTTTCCTATTTAACGTCAACTTTTCTGAAGATGTGCTTCTGTTCAGCTTCTAAAGCCATTCTGCTTCAATTTGTACCCCCGATGCATCCTTCGGTAGTTGTAATAATCCATAACGCTATCCAGATCAATTTGTAGCTCCTCAATATGCTCATAACGCTTCTTTCTGAAGCCAACAGCGTAGAATTCCTCTAAGAGGGTTTTGTCGAGTCTCTCTATGTAACCATTGATCCAAGGATGCTTTCCTTTGATAGTGGTGTACTTTATCCCAAGTCTATTGCATGTCTTCTCAAATTCGTGATTTGGTCTTCCTTCCGCTTGCCAAGTGGTATACTTTGTTCCACGATCGGTAGGCTTCTCTCTATCTCTACTGGAGTAACCTTCTTGGCAAGATGATTCTCTACAACGTCTGTAGAAACCCTGGTTGCTTTGTTGTCATCAACGTTAGCTGCTCCAAAAGAGGAGAAGCAATCACCGGTAACTTGATGATCGATTCTTCCTATTCCTTTTAAGCAACCAATATAAAACGTGTCCTGTCCTGTCAATTGGCCTGCATAATTTGCTTCTACGTGGTTCTTCTTTGCTTTCTCCTTATCTCTGGTTCTTTCATCTTGAGTGGTGATCTCTCCAGATACTTTCCCTACCCATTCCAAGCGAGCTTTCGCTGTAGTTAAGCCTTTTTTCTCAAGGATATTGTAGATACCGGTATGACCAACAGAGCTACCAACAGACGTTCGTTCTGCCCCTGTTCTTTCTGGTCCATAAGGAGGATCCTCTTTTATGAAGGTTAGCATCTGCTCTTCTAGTTCTTTTGGCACTCTACCCGGCATCTTGGGAACTGCTCTTATCTTGGTGCAGGATTCATTGGTGCAGGGGACAAGGGTGGCAAGAAACTGAACACCCACAAGGCGTTGGGTGGTATCGGCATGGTCCTCGTTCTGCTTGGTGCTGTTGATCTGGTTGTGACAAGAGCCCTCAGGCCCACTCTGCCATACTTCTACCTTGCCCTGCTGGCGATCGTGTTCATGATCCTGACCCCGATCGTAGGACTGCTCTACCTGAAAGCCGCTCCGGCAAAGAAAGCCGCCTTGCGCAAATCACATCGCTTTGATGCGGCCATCTTCTTTGGGCTGGTTGCTCTTGCAGTGATTTTCGGCATCATCGGCCTTCAATCAATGAGAAGGTAGCACTGCCGAGTGTCGTATGCGCTGACACTCTCCGCCCTTTTGCGCTATACTGCCTCATATTGATTGACACTGCAAAAGGAGACGGCATGGCTGAAGCAGCACCAATTGGGTTCGTCCTGGGCACCAAGCCCGCATCGTCGCTGGAGTTCTATGTCCTCGTCGACCAGCACAACTACCTGGAGATGGATGACGTCGTCTTCGTGCGGTCGGCCGTCGAGGGGTATGCCGGCGTCGAGGCTGTCACCTTCTACGGCACCGTCATCGAGGTCCAGCAGTACCACGAGGGCATCCAGTTCGACAGCGACACGACGATCGTGCGCCAGGGCATCATGCCCGCAGGCGTCGCCTACGTGGGCAAGGTGCAGGTCACCAAGCTGGAGCCCGAGGTCTTCGTCGCCCCGCACCCCGCCGATTTCGTCTACCGCGCCACCGGCGCCGACCTGGACAAGGCACTCAGCTTCGACGTCATGAAGCAACGCGTGCCCGTCGGCATCATGCGCAACAAGGAGCCCTTCTATGTCAACTTCGAGTTCCTCAACGGCGCCAAGGGTGCGCACGTCAGTATCAGCGGCGTCAGCGGCGTGGCTACCAAGACCTCGTTCGCCCTCTTCCTCCTGTACTCGATGCTCCACTTCGAGGGCACGAAGCAGGGCGACCTGCAGATGCAGGACGGCATGCCGTCCGCCGACAAGGCCGCCGCGCGCAGCATCGTCTTCAACGTCAAGGGCGAGGACATGTTGTTCCTCGACAAGCCCAACAAGGGCCTGACCGACGACCACCGTGCCGTCTACGCCAAGATGGGCCTGCCCACCACGCCCTTCACCGACCTGCGCTTCTTCACGTCCCCCAAGTCCGACAGCGAGGTCCCTTCGCCCAGCACCGAGCAGCGCCAGGAGGGTGTCACCCCCTACGTCTGGACCATGCGGCAGTTTGCGCAGGACCGCCTGCTTCCCTTCCTCTTCGCCGAGGGCGACCAGGAGACGACCAACCTCTACGGTCTCATCCAGCACCTCACCAACCGGCTGGACTACCTGGCCTCCGATCGCAACATGGAGAACGACACCCACAGCGGAGCCCTCGTGTACCAGGGCCAGACCATCGGCGACCTGCACGACCTCATCACCATCCTGGAAGCCGATATCATGGGACCGGCCGAGCCCGAGGACAAAGGCAAGAAGGGCAAGCGTCCGTCATCCGGTGGCTGGTTCACCTCCTTCGACAACCAGGGCACCCAGCTGGCCTTCCTGCGCCGCCTGCGCGTGGCGGCCGACGCCATGAAGGGCGTGATCCGCAGCGACGTGGACCACCCCGACAAGTACCGCTTCGAGTTCAACCAGCACCGCGTCACCGTCGTGGACATCAGCAAGCTCAAGCCCGTGGCGCAGAAGTTCATCGTGGGCAGCACCCTCAAGATGCTGATGACGCAGAAGGAGGCCCAGGGCCGCAAGCCCTACGTCTTCGTCGTCCTGGACGAGCTCAACAAGTACGCCCCGCGCGAGGGACACAGCCCCATCCAGGACATCCTGCTGGACATCGCCGAGCGTGGCCGCTCCCTTGGTGTCATCCTCATCGGTGCGCAGCAGTCCGCCAGCCGGGTCGAGAAGCGCATCACCGGCAACGCCAGCATCCGGGTCAACGGGCGCCTCGACTTTGCCGAGAGCCAGAGTCCCGAGTACGACTACCTGCCCGAGTCCTTCCGCCTGCGCAGCACCATCATCAAGCCCGGCACGATGATCGTGCACCAGCCCGATATCCCCGCCCCCGTCCTCATCAACTTCCCCCTCCCCGCCTGGGCTACCCGTGGCGAAGAGGTCGACGACCAGGACCTGGACAAGGCAGCACGAGAGTTTGCAGGGAGATTCTAGTGGAGAGTCTTGATGCTCTTCAAAGCATCCTGATTGACGCTCGGCAGCTCGCCCGCCTCGCCGAGCAGGATTACGACCAGAAACAGTGGAAAACGTATGACGGGTTCATCCAGGAGTTCAACCGCATCTTGAGCAGTTTGACCACCGTTGGTGTTGATCTCGGATTTTCCGAGATTCAGTCGGTCCCTCGACATCTTCTGGGCGATCGTCCATATGTCGGTTACGCTGTCGAACAGCAGAAACTTCGGGAGATTGTTAGTGCTTCTGCGCGCCTGACGACAAAACTGGAAGCACTCACGCGCCAACCGGTCTCTGTGACACTCGACGCACTGTCCAGAATTGAGGCTGTCTGCAACGCGTTCCACACAGTGGCTAGATCCGTGAGGAAACGTCATGCTGATCGACCGACACTCGATGTCGCCGATGAGTATGATGTCCAAGACCTGCTTCGATCCCTGCTAGCGGTAGACTTCCGCGACGTCAGGCCCGAAGAGTGGACACCGTCCTATGCAGGGGGAGCCGCAAGGATGGACTTCTTACTCAAGAGTGAGCAAGTGGTTGTTGAAACGAAGATGACACGTGATGGCCTAGGAGACAAGGAGCTTGGCGAGCAGTTGATCGTCGACATTGCTAGGTACGCCCAGCATCCGGACTGCAAAACGCTTGTTTGCTTCATCTACGATCCGTTGGGTCGCGTGACCAACCCGGCGGGACTACAAGCCGACCTAGAGAACCAGCCCAGCGGAGGCTTGGCTGTGCGGGTGCTAGTCCGACCGAGCTAACACCGGCTGTTCGTAGCTGGTTGCAGCCCGTAGCTGCCGTGGTTCAGCGAGTCTCCAAACGCATCATCATGTGACATGACTCATCTGTATGGTCTTAGGAGGCTCCATGCAATCAGACAACCACGAGCATGACACCGCACCTCCAATTCCAAGCGTGATGGCACCCCTCGGTCCCATGCTGCACCCGGACGGATCCATATTCGGCTCTGACGAGATCGCAGCGGTTACTGCCGCGCTCGCACCTTTGGGCACAGTGGAGCGCCTCGAATACCTGAACCAGAACGCTCGAGCTGTGTCTTCAAGCCCCTTGGAACACATACTGGTCGTGTCTGGGCCCGGTACAGGGAAGACGACACTATTCTCGGATCGCATTGAGCATTGGGGTACTCAATACGACGGCACGATACTGGTGACAACCTTCGTCAAGAAACTTGCAGCAGATTTGAACAACCAGTTGTTGTCCTCGTCGAGTAGGCTCTCCGAGGAGCGCAAAGCGAGCGTGCAGCCAATGACACTGCACGCCTTCGCGCGGTCCGTACTGGAAAGGGCAGCGCCATGGGATGGATACAGGAGGCACATCCATGTTGTGCCGACCGAGAGATGGGATCAACTCATCTGGGACGATGCGGCCTCGAACAGCACTGAACGAGAAGCTTGGCGAGAGTTTGACCAACGCAGGGCTAGGGCCACCGATTCGCTGCAACCACCAACGGGGCCAACGGCAGCAAGGTATCGTCAGTTTTGCCGCTACTACAACGCAGCATCCTTCGCAGAGATGATTCTCCTCGCGCAACAAGCATTGCAAGCAAATGCGCAGCTCTTCCCTTGCGACTGTGTCATCGTTGACGAATTGCAGGACTTCAACAAGCTTGAGCGGCGCCTGCTAGAAGTCGTTCTTCGAAATGCGCAGAGTTGGCTCATGGCAGGCGATGACGATCAAGTGCTATATGATGAGCTCAAGCAGAGCACTCGTGACTTGATTGTTGACATGTACAATGATGAGACGGTCGCAAAGGCAATGCTACCGTTGTGCGGGCGATGTGACAGCCACATCGTGCATGTAGCTGCAACCTTGATGCAACAATGCCGCACTGGCGATCCTCAGTGTATTGACAAGGTTTTCCTTCCAGCTAGAACCGATCCATGCTGCAAAGTACGTATGGTTTGCTGCCCCACTGCCGCTTCCACGGTCAAGTACTTGAAGAACTATCTTGCGGATATTGCTGACAAGCTTCAAGCCCGCCTACATGATCTGTCAGACAGTGACTCGGGAATCACCGATCCATATCTGCTCGTCATGACTCCGAGCAGAGCATGCAGGATGCTTGGCAGTGGTGGTCGAGATCTGGTGTTTGAGGCGATGACTCCATACAGACCTCATGCTAGGGTTCATTCGGAGGACTACTCCACCATAGAGGACTGCTTGGTTTGGGAAGAGAATCCCCATGACAACTGGCTTTGTCGCCACGTACTGGCGCAGTGCAACTCGGTCGACGAGGCATCCAGTCGAGCGGCACTACAGAGATCATTCACTGGTCAGGTGCCACTGTGTATGTGCGGAGATGACTGTATCGTCAATGCCCACAACACTTGCAGTGAACTGAAGTCGCTGCTTGGCGACCATGATCTTGGTGCACTAGCCAAGGCGAGCAGAATAGCAGACCTTGTCCGAATTGAGGACATCGAAGCCCTAGCCGGCGTGATCGAATCTGGAGCCCTCAATTTGAGCGTCTCTCCAGACGCGGCCTATCTGGATGAGATAGCCGATGCCGACCGCAGCAGTCTATCCGCACTCTCAGCGGCGGACCTGTTGACAATTACCGGTTCAAAGGGTTTGAGCGCTGACGAGGTCGTGATCCTAGGATTCGACCAGATGAACATGGCATACGTCAAGGAGAGGGCGATGTATGTTGCTTTGACGCGAGCCCGTCATCGCCTCACGCTCGTGACTACTCTGGGGGGAGGAGCCTCCGGCTTGCCACGCTACTTCGACATGTTGCCCGATTCTGACCTTGAGTTCTTCAAGTTCACCACGACGGCTGGCGGACTCACTCCTTTTCGGACCAAGGAAGCATACAGGGTATATGTCAACCAGATTTCCCGGATGGCGAGGAACGGACGATCTCCTCGCTAGGACACCAATGCGGACACACCAGGCTATTTCTCAGTACCGACCGAAGGTGACTCCTTGGCACAGCAGAGCCCCAAAACTAACTGGTCGCCTTCAAGCGCAACAACTCTGCCGCGTCTCTGTGTTGCTCTAGAGTTCCAGAGAGACGGCTTTCTACTGGTCTGCCAGGTCCTGCAGCACTTCCTCGGTTGAGACTATCTTGCAGTAGATCTGGTTGAGCATCCTGGTCTCCCAGAGCTGAAGGTCGGCGTTGATGGCGGACGTGGCGTCCTCCACCAGGAAGACGGTATAGCCCCAGTCCGACAAGTCGCGCACGGTGCTGGAGACGCACTGATCCGTGAACAGGCCGCAGACCACCACGTGCTCGATGCCCATCCACCGCAGGATGTGGCCGTACTGGGTGCCCATCACGGTGCTGTCCGTGGTCTTGCAGACGACGACCTCGCCATCGCGGGGCTTCAGTTCATCGACGATCTCCTGGTCCGTCGAGCCGATCTTCAGCAAGGTATAGTTCCAGCCCGGTCTGGCCTGCGTGGGCGAACGGTCGCGGCCGTCTGCACGCTGATTGCCGAGCGTTGCGAACGTTACGACCATCTGCTGGTCACGGAAGAACGTGAGGAGTCGCTTGGCATTTGGAATGACCGTCCCGTTCAGTCGGTCGTACAGGTAGCTGTTGCCTGCATCCCTGAGCTCGACTGCCAGGACCTGGTCGTGTTTCTGAACATCGATGATCAGCAGCGCCGTCTTGGCCTTCAGCGGCTTGATCTTCTCCCAGTAGTCACCTTCAGAATGCACGTCGAAGTTGGGATTGGGGAACTTCCTGAATGTCGGAGTCTTCTCATCTTCCATCTTTTCCTCCCATCATGAATATTGGACTTGCAAGAAGATCGATCTCACAGATATCTACTATATCGCTTGCCGTCCTTTTTGCTCGGATCGTTGTTATTGTCGGCGATAATATGGAGCGCAAATCGATGCCTTATTATCGGATATGGGCACTTCTCGATAATAACGAGGGACAAAAGGGCTACGGGGGGTGACGAATCGGCCACCTGCGCGAGCATGACGAAGCGGCAAGCTGGCACCAGTACGTCGCTGGACTATACTGGACACAGGAGGCCCCTATGTTTGAGCCTAAATTTGCAGTCAGCAATGCAATTCTTGTAGATCTGACGCGTATCGAGGGCGCCATCGGTTTCATGTCGACTGCGCACCTGTCAGACGACTGGATCCGCGATATGCAGGCGAACGCCCTGACTCTGGAAGCACACTATACGACCCATATCGAGGGCACAAAGCTGACGCTTGAGCAGTCCACACAGCTGCTGGCTGGGCAGGCGGTACCAGAGGCTGACCCGAACGATGTGCGCGAACTGCTCAACTACCGTACCGCATTTGAACTGGTTGCTGAATATGTCGGCAGCGGCGAGCCCATTACGGAGGCGCTGATCCGTGAGATCCACAAACGGCTGGTTACCGACGTGCGTGGAGGCTCGGCGGCGCCTGGCCAGTATCGGCTGGGTCAGAATCTGGTCGTCGATTCGGTGACCAAG
>Ga0209226_10000631_pt1 | contig 18367 bp, 8 predicted proteins | sample BarGraNGADG00212_2_FD_184497 | JGI IMG/M metagenome (GOLD analysis project Ga0209226, IMG submission 184497) | Arctic peat soil microbial communities from Barrow, Alaska, USA - Barrow Graham LP Ref core NGADG0011-212 (SPAdes) (version 2) | ecosystem: Environmental > Terrestrial > Soil > Wetlands...
CTTCAATCTCCATGGATTTGACTTTGCGCTGGCCTGGAACCGAGGAAAGACGAACGAGGTTTTGGCGGCCTTCAATGTCAATTTCATAAAAAGAGAAGCTGGCCCCATGCAATTAAATCAAAATTGCGGCTTCCTCACCGAACTGAAACTTTACGTCGAGAAAAAAGTCAAAGAGAACTAAAACTCATTCAGGATTATTGTTTTCTGTTTCCGCGATGCTTCCAAAGCCAAATCCGCCGTCCACGCCGCGAGGGCTGGAGTCCTTCGTGAAAAGGAACATCCCATGAACACGATCAGGGCGAGTGAAAAACAAGACCGGGCTATTTTACAGAGCATCGCCCGGCGAGCGATGATGGAGCGAGGCTTACTCCCTGACTTTTCTCCCGAAGCGCTCGCCGAACTTGACAGGATTCAGGCCCCCGCCGCCCCGAAGGGTGAGGCCATTCGTGACCTCACCCATCTTCTCTGGGCGTCCATCGATAACGACGACTCCCGCGACTTGGATCAACTGACCGTTGCCGAGGTCATGCCCGGAGACGAGGTCAAGATCCTGGTGGCCGTCGCCGACGTAGATTCGATTGTCAAAAAAGGATCCGCCATCGACGATCACGCTCGCCACAATACGACCTCGGTTTATACCGCGGCCATGATATTCCCCATGCTGCCTGAAAAGCTGTCCACCGATCTCACCTCCCTGAACTTCGAGGCCGATCGCCTCTCTCTCGTCATTGAAATGGTGATTAGCCCGGATGGATCCGTGCGGGACTCTCAGATCTATCGAGCGCGTGTCCGCAACCAGGCGAAGCTTGCCTATAACAGCGTGGCCGCCTGGCTGGAGGGGAAGGGAGCTGTGCCGGAAGCCGTCGCGGCCGTCATAGCGCTTGACGAGAATCTGCGCACGCAGGACCGGGCCGCGCAGAGTCTGCGGAATCTACGGCATGTCCAGGGGGCGCTGAGTTTGGAAACCATTAAGGCGAAACCGATCTTTGACGGCGATCAACTCCGGAATTTCGAAGTCGAAAACAAGAACCGCGCCACGGACATTATTGAGGATTTCATGATCGCGGCCAACGGCATAACCGCCCGGTACCTCGCGGCGAGGAATTTCCCTTCCATCCGCCGTGTGGTCCGTGAGCCAAAACGTTGGGATCGGATTGTCGAGATTGCCGGGGAACACAAATTCAGGCTGCCCGCTCATCCGGATCCAAAAGCGCTGGACGAATTTCTCATGAAGGAGAAAGCCGCCGATCCCCTTCGATTCCCCGACCTCTCCCTCGCGGTCATCAAACTCTTAGGTGCGGGTGAATACATGGCCGAGCTTCCCGGCGACACGGCCCCGGGACACTTTGGTCTCGCGGTCCGGGACTATGCCCATTCCACCGCCCCGAATCGTCGCTATCCCGATCTGATCACCCAACGCTTGCTGAAGGCCGCCCTAGAGGGCGATTCCTGGCCCTATCGCAAGGATGAACTGGATGCCCTGGCGAAACACTGCACCGAAGAAGAGGATGCTGCCGACAAAGTCGAGCGGCAGGTCGACAAATCCGCGGCGGCGATTCTTCTTGAATCGAGAATCAACGAACAGTTCGAGGCCCTTGTCACGGGGGCTTCCGATAAAGGCACCTGGGTGCGGCTCCTCTCCCTGCCGGTGGAAGGGAAAATGGTTCATGGGTTCGAGGGCCTGGATGTCGGCGACCGGGTTCGCGTCCAACTGATTTCCGTCGATGTCGAGCGGGGTTTTATCGATTTCAAGCAAGGGAGTCCATCAAGACAGTCGTGAAGGGACTTCGGATCAGTGAGAAGTCCGATACATTTTGTTAAGGACTTTGCTGAGATCCATGAAATTATCATTTTTTTGGCTTAAGAATCGCGGCAACAGGAGATGGGCGAGTTCGACGGTGCTCTTTTTTCGATCCGGAAGAACAAGGACGATAAAAATCTCCGTAAGCAGCCCGCGGAGCAGTTGCATCCGCTGAAGCTCTCTTCGGTTCGAAGCTGAGAGAACCGCGATAGAATCCGGTTCTATTGGCATCCGGAGTCTCTCCCGGAAGTCATCCAGTCTATTGAAGAGTTCTATTTGACTTTCTGGGATCCCATTATGGACGGCCGCCTCAAGTCTCTTTTTATTTTGATCATCCCAGCTTGAGTATAAAAGCAGTTGCATTGGGCTTACCTTTAAAAACGAATCTACGACATTTCTCTTTATTAAAATATAATCAAGAAACATGCCAAATTAATAAAACCAGACAATTAGTTTTTATAGGGGGGGGGAAATTAGATTAGCCGTTTTCGCCCAGAATCGGCAGTAATATGTTCTCTTAAATAGCACTTATTCCAATAAATGAGCACTCATTCTCTGTTTTCTGAAAGGCCATGACCGGCATCATGCCGGCCGACGCCCATCAGCGGGTCGGTACTTTCTGAGAAGAGTATAGAATCTTGAGCGAGACAAGCCGGAAATCCGGCAAGCTTTGTTGTTATCTCCGCCCACAAAAGAGATCAGGTCCGTCAGATACTGTTGCTCTGCTCCGGAAACGGCTGTTTTCCGAATCTCTTTCAATGGGGGCAACACTTTGGGAACGCTCGAGCGTATCTCTGGCTTATCCTGGCCGGCCGGCCTCTTGTGGAAAGAATTCCGGGCCACCTGAATGCGAATATACGTCGGAAGGTGTTTGGGGAACAGAATGGGTTCATCTTTTGACGAAAGCAACGCTTTCTCCAAAGCTTGAATCAGTTCTCGCACATTGCCGGGCCATTTATATTCGGTCACGATATCCCAGAATTCAGGAGAGGCTCCTTTGGATTCTATCCCAAACCGCTCGCACAAAGTGTTCATATAAAAACCCGTCAATTTTTTGATGTCTTCGAGAAGTTCTCTCAAGGGGGGCAATTCAATTAAAAGGGTCCGGAGCCGAAAGAACAGATCTTCCCGGAATCGTCCCTGCTGGACCATGCTTTCCAAGTTTCGGTTTGTCGCCGCCGCAAGCCTGAAATCGCTCTCGATTTCTTGACGTCCTCCGACAGGACGGAAGCGGTGCTCTTGAATGACCCGGAGGAATCGCTTTTGAACCAAAAACGGCAGCTCCCCGATCTCATCTAAAAAAAGAGTTCCTCCGTCGGCTTGCTTGATCAACCCCTCCTGGCTTCGATCCGCTCCGGTGAACGCCCCCCGTTCGTGCCCAAAAAGAACGCTTTCCACCAGCGTTTCGGGAAGCGACGTGCAATCAACGACCACAAAATTTCTTTTGGCCCGAGAGCTGTTATAATGGACAGCCTTTGCAAAAAGCTCTTTCCCGGTTCCGGTTTCGCCGGTGATGAGAACATTGGCGTCGCTGCCGGCGGCCTGGGCCAGAAGTTCCAGACAAGAAGTGATCTTTTCCGAATCTCCGATAATGGCGTTTCTTTTCAAAACGACCGGCGGCTTCCCCGATTTTCTTTCCGCTCGATATTCCAGAGCCCGGAGAATGGGAAGTTTGATGGCGTCGAACGAAGCCGGCTTTTCTAAATAATCCCAGGCGCCGGTTTTGATGGCGAGTTCGGCCTCATCGGGATCGCCCAGCCCGGTGATCACGATGATTTCCGGGGAAGATCGGGCGGCTTTGATCTTCGGCATGATCTCCAAGCCGCTTCCATCGGGCATCTGGACGTCCAGAAAAACGATGTCGAATGGCTCGGATTGGACTTTCCTGAGCCCCTCCCGGAGAAGGTGCGTCGAGACGGGGTGATGCCCTAATCGGGTGACGACATTCGCGATCCAGTCGCAAATGAGCTTATCGTCATCGATGATTAGAACAGATGCCATTGGATTCCCACATATCCTCGTTTATATGGGGAATTCTAATAGAGGAAATAAAATTAGTCAAGCCCGACCGGCGCGCCGGCGGAAGTCAATACGGAGACCCCCTTATGTCTTTTTGCGCTCCACAAGGATCAGGGCGATACCCGCGATAATCGCAGCTCCGCCCAGGATCGGAGGCAGCGGGATGGTATGCCTTTCTGGGGCCGTGACCTTGAGGGGTCCGATATCAATCAGTTTCTCCTGAGTCGTATAGCGTATACCCTGATAGGCCAGTGCCAAGACTCCTAAGACGATGAGAATAATACCCACAAGCTTCATGGAATTTAGGCCCCCTCTAAAGAACTCTCCGGCCCTGCAACAGTCGGACGATCAGAACGATCACGGCGATGACCAGAAGAACGTGGATCAAGCCGCCGGCGTGGAACGCAAAAAGTCCCAGCGCCCACAGAACGACCAGGATGATTAAAATTGTTTCAAGCATGCCGACCTCCTTTTTATTGCCTCTCGCTGTCCTGCGCCCAACCGTAATTGGACAACCCGATGGAACTCGGGAGAAGCTACTTGTTCTAACTGCAATTTTCATGCCAGAATCTTTCCACGTTCTCAGAATGTCAGGAAATTGATTTCCTCTCTGGAAAAAGGCGGAATTTCAGGTGACCGGAGATTCAAAGCTTCCGGTTAGACAAATTGAGCTGTTTTCCCGCCTAAGGAATTGACCTATAAAACAGCACAATTCCTATTTCATCGGCCCGAAAAACGGAATTCCACGGCGGTCCGTGGATGAATGAGACTGATATTCCTAACGCGTTAAATGAATCGCAATCGCCGACGGTCTATGCTACACTGAGACGTCATTATTGGTTTCGCTTCGATGACCGCCGCCCTTGCTTCATTTTCAAAAACGTTTCCTAACATAAGAAGAAGACCTCAAATTTGCAGGTGAACAGCCGGACCATTCGCGGGACCTTGCTCCATGGGAAGGCCGGTTTCCGTGGAAACGGCTTGACAAAAAAGTTCCCTGGCGCCGAGCCACCGCTGCGATCGGAACTGTTCAGCAGCGACCAGATGAAACAGCATGGCAAGGCCCTGGCGGACTCGCACAAATTGGGTTTAGGACGCGCTCCGGACCAACTCCTGACGCGCCTGGCGGAGAACGAAGGCGTCCTCATGGGAGCCCGCATTCTCCTGATGACGGCGGTCAAAGCGAACCGCCGGATTGCGCCGGCCGGGGAATGGCTGCTCGACAACTTCTATTTGATCGAAGAACAGATTCGCACGGCCAAGCTACACTTGCCCCAGGGTTACAGCCGGGGACTGCCGCGCTTGATGAATGGCCCATCGGCCGGGCTTCCGCGTGTGTACGACATCGCGCTGGAGATCATCTCGCACGGCGATGGACGGCTCGATCTGGAAAGTCTCAGCGGTTTCGTAGCTGCTTACCAGACGGTGACCTTCTTGAAGTTAGGCGAATTGTGGGCCATCCCGATCATGCTCCGTTTGGCCCTGATCGAGAATCTCCGCCGCGTCGGAACCCGGATCGCCGCTGACCGGACCGACCGCAACCGGGCCGACTACTGGGCGGACCAGATGACGGAGACCGCCGAGAAAGACCCGAAGAGCCTGATTCTCGTGATCGCGGATATGGCTCGGTCAAACCTGCCGCTGGTGAGTTCGTTTGTCGCAGAATTTGCGCGGCGGCTGCAGGGACAAAGTCCCGCTTTGGCCTTGCCGCTCACCTGGATTGAACAGCGGCTGTCCGAATCCGGCTTGACGATTGAGCAGTCGGTGCAGGCCGAGAACCAACAACAGGCGGCCGATCAGGTTTCCATAAGCAACAGCATCGGGAGCCTTCGATTTCTGGGGGCCATCGACTGGCGCGAGTTCGTCGAGACGATGAGCGTTGTCGAACAGGCCCTCCGTTCGGATCCTGGGGGAGTCTATCAAAAGATGGATTTTGCCACCCGGGACCGCTACCGTCACATCGTGGAAAAGATCGCGAAGAGAAGCCGGCTATCCGAAAGCGAGGTGGCGTGCCGAGCGGTCCAATTTGCCCGCGAGGACGCAGCCAAGGATGACGGCGACGAACGATCGGCCCATGTTGGGTTCTACCTGATCGACAAAGGATTACCGCGACTCGAACGAACGGCGCAGGTGCGCCCATCCTTCTCTGAGGTTCTCCGGCAAAAAGGCGGCCGATTTCCTTTGCTTCTCTACCTCGGCCTGATCGCGATGATTACGCTGATTTTCAGCGCGGGTTTGTTGGCGACGGGGCAGGCCCATGCGGTCCCGATTTGGGTCCTCGTGCTGATCGGGATCTCCTTGCTGCTGAGCGCAAGCCATCTGGCGGTGGCGACGGTGAATTGGCTGGCGACATTACTGGCCACCCCTCGCTTGCTCCCGCGAATGGACTTTTCCGGAGGCATTCCGCCGGAATTGCGCACCCTGGCCGTGATCCCGACGATGCTCACAAGCGCCCAAAACGTCGAGGATCTGGTCGAAGCGCTGGAAGTTCGATTTCTGGCCAATCGAGACGAGCACCTGCACTTCGGTCTGCTGACGGATTTCCGGGACGCACCCGAGGAAACGCTTCCGGAGGACGAGCCGCTGTTGCGGCTGGCCCAAAAGAGAATCCACGAGTTGAACGAAAAGTACCGGGGCTCCACGGCTGACACGTTCTTCCTCTTTCATCGCCCGCGCCTCTGGAATTCGCGGGAGCGGATCTGGATGGGTTACGAGCGGAAGCGAGGAAAGCTTGCGGATTTAAATTCGCTTCTGCGCGGCGGCACAAAGGATTGCTTCTCCCTCATCGTTGGGGATATTGCCGTGTTATCGAACGTGAAGTATGTGATCACCTTGGACACGGATACGCAACTGCCCCGCGATTCGGCATGGCAGTTTGTGGGAGCCATGGCCCATCCCCTGAATCGGGCGCGGTACGACGAAAACAGGCAGCGGGTCGTTGCGGGATACGGCATCCTTCAGCCACGCGTGGCTGTGAGCCTGCCCGGCATGAACCGCTCGCGGTATGCACGCTTGTTCGGGAGTGAGCCGGGCATCGACCCATACACGCGGGTCGTCTCCGACGTCTACCAGGATGTATTTGGTGAAGGCTCTTTCATTGGCAAGGGGATCTATGATGTCGATGTGTTCGAACGGGCCCTCCAAGGGCGCTTTCCCGAAAACCGGATTCTCAGCCATGACCTTGTGGAAGGGTGCTACGCGCGGGCAGGGCTGTTGAGCGATGTCCTGTTGTACGAGGAATACCCGTCCCGCTACAGCGCGGACGTGAGTCGTCGGCGCCGCTGGATTCGCGGGGACTGGCAGCTGGCCCGCTGGCTGCTGCCAGGCGTTCCCGGCTCCGGGGGAAGCCGCCGGAAGAATCCGCTCTCCGGGCTTTCCCGATGGAAGATCTTCGACAATCTTCGTCGCAGCCTCGTGCCTGCGGCTTGGACCCTGCTGTTGCTCCTGGGCTGGATCGTCTTGTCGCCGCCCTGGTTATGGACCTTGGCGGTGATGGGAACCATCCTGATTCCTCCTTGGATGGCCTCTTTTCTGGATCTGTTTCAGAAGCCGGGCGATATGCTGTTGCATCAGCATCTCGCGGCCGCGGTGCGCTCGGCCGGCCGACATTCTGCTCAGGCCGTCTTTACGCTGGCCTGTCTCCCCTACGAGGCCTTTTTCAGTCTGGGTGCGATTGGGCGCGCGGCCGGACGAATGTGGGTCACCCACAAACGGCTTCTGGAGTGGAATCCGTCCGGCGATTCGGATCGCCGAAGCCGCACGGACCTCGCCGCCTCCTGGCGGGCGATGTGGATGGCTCCCGTTTTGGCCACCGCCGCGGCGATCTACCTGGCGCTTTCGAGGCCGGGCGCGCTCTGGGTGGCTGGGCCCATCCTGGGCCTCTGGGTTGCCTCCCCTGCGATGGCCTGGTGGATCAGCCGGCCTCTGGCTCGCCGCGGAACAAGGCTAACGGTTGACCAGACCCTCTTTCTCAAGACGCTTGCCCGAAAGACTTGGGCGTTCTTCGAGACGTTCGTCGGCCCGGAAGATCATTGGCTGCCGCCGGATAATTATCAAGAGCATCCCGCTCCCAGGGTCGGGCACCGCACGTCGCCCACCAACATGGGACTGGCGCTGCTTGCGAATTTGTCCGCATACGACTTCGGCTACATTCCGGCCGGACAATTCATCGAGCGTACGGCGAAGGCCTTTCTCAGCATGGGAGCCTTGGAACGGTACCAAGGCCACTTCTACAACTGGTACGATACGCAATCTCTGAAACCGCTGCCCCCCGCCTATATTTCGACGGTGGACAGCGGGAACCTCGCGGGCCATCTGCTGACCTTGGGGCCGGGCCTGCTCGCCCTTCCCGATCACCGGATCCTGGACGGGCGATGGTTTGACGGACTCGGCGACACTCTCCGGATTCTCGCGGACTCTGTGGGGGACGCCGCGCCGGCTCAGCTTGCTCAACTTGAGAAAGACCTGGCCTCGGCATCCATGCCCCGGCCCAATACGCTCGGGGCGGCGCACCAGAGCCTCGACCGGCTGGCGACATCCGCCGCGGAGCTGTCGGGCAGCCTCGATGGGGACCCGGCCGGTCCGGCGAACGGGTGGGCCCGCGCGTTCGCCCGGCAATGCCAAAACGCCCTCGATGAGCTGAAGTTTCTTGCTCCCTGGATTTCGCTGCCGGCCTCTCCGGACAGGCTTAGCGACCTTCGCCCCATCGATGAGATTCCGACGCTCCGCGGATTGACCAGGCTTGAGGAGGAATTGCTGCCGACAATCGAGGACCGCCTTCGCTCGGGCGCAACCCCCGCAGAAAACGAATGGTGGGCTGAGCTTCGCCGATGCATCCGGGAAGCAAGCTATCGTGCCAAAGAAAGAATTGCGGCCATCGAACGCCTGGCGCAGCAATCCCGCGAATTCGCCGAAATGGAGTATGACTTCCTTTTCGACAAGGGGCGCCACCTGTTGGCGATCGGCTACAACGTCAGGGATCGACGTCGGGACTCGAGCTACTATGATCTGCTGGCTTCAGAGGCGAGATTGTCCAATTTTGTGGCGATCGCGCAGGGGAAGCTGCCCCAGGAGAGCTGGTTTGCATTAGGCCGCCTGCTCACCACTACCGGGGGAAACCCCATTCTCCTTTCCTGGAGCGGCTCGATGTTTGAGTATCTCATGCCGCTTCTGGTGATGCCGACTTACGAAGACACGCTCCTCGACCAGACCTACAAGGCGGCGGTGAAGAGGCAGATCGAATATGGGAAGAGCCGCGGGCGGCCGTGGGGGATCTCGGAATCGGGCTACAATTCGGTCGATGTGCATCTCAACTATCAATACCGCGCCTTTGGCGTGCCCGGCCTGGGGCTCAAACGGGGGCTCGCTGAGGATTCGGTCATCGCGCCGTACGCCTCGGCGCTCGCGCTGATGGTGGCGCCCGAGGAGGCCTGCCTGAATTTGCAGCGACTCGCCGCTGAAGGGCTGGATGGGGAATACGGACTCTATGAAGCCATCGACTACACCCCGTCGCGACTGCCGCGCGGGCAATCGAGCGCCGTGGTCCGGTCGTACATGGCCCATCACGAGGGCATGATCTTCGTCGCCCTGGCCTATCTGCTCCTGGACCGGCCGATGCAGAAGCGATTCGAGTCGGACCCGTTGTTCCAGGCGACCACGCTGTTGCTCCAGGAGCGTATTCCCAAGGCCTCGGCGTTCTATCGGCACACCACCGAGCTCTCCGACTCACGGACGACATCCACGGCGCCGGAGACGCCGGTGCGCATCCTCCGCAGTCCCGACACCCCGATCCCGGAGGTGCAGCTTCTGTCGAACGGCAGGTACCACGTGATGGTCACGAACGCGGGCGGCGGTTACAGCCGCTGGAAAGACCTGGCCGTCACCCGCTGGCGCGAAGACAGTACCTGCGACAATTGGGGCACCTTCTGTTACCTCCGTGACGTGAGCAGCGGGGAGTTCTGGTCAACCGCTTATCAGCCGACGCTTAAACGATCGGAAAATTACGAAGCGATTTTCTCGGAGGCGCGAGCGGAGTTCCGCTGCCGTAACCACGAATTCGACGCTCATACCGAGATCGCCGTTTCGCCCGAGGATGACATTGAACTGCGCCGAATCAGCATCACCAACCGCTCTCGTACGCGCCGGGCGATCGAGATCACGAGTTATGCCGAAGTCGTTATCGCCCCGCCGGCCGCAGACGCCCTGCATCCGGCGTTCAGCAACCTCTTTGTTCAAACCGAGATCATCCGCCCGCAACGGGCGATTCTTGTCACTCGCCGACCCCGCTCTTTGGAAGAGCCTACGCCCTGGATGTTTCATCTCATGGCCGTGCCTGGGGCGGACATCGGAGAAATTTCCTATGAGACCGACCGCCTGCGTTTCATCGGCCGGGGCAACACCATCGCCGATCCACAAGCCATGAGCGGGTCGGCCGCGCTTTCGGGTAGCGAGGGCTCCGTGCTCGATCCGATTGTCGCCATTCGATATCAAATCACGCTCGACCCGGAAGAATCGGCGACGATCAATATTGTCTCCGGCATCGGCGAGACCCGCGAGGTCTGCCTGGGTCTGATCGGCAAATACCAGGATCGGCATCTCGCGGGCCGCGTCTTCGATCTGGCCTGGACCCATAGCCAGGTGGTCCAGCGGCAGATCAATGCGACCGAGGCCGACACGCAACTCTATGGACGCCTGGCCAACTCGGTCCTTTACGCCAATTCCTCGCTGCGCGCTGACCCGAGTCTCCTCGTCAAGAACCGCCGCGGGCAATCCGGGCTATGGGGCTACTCCATTTCCGGCGACTTGCCCATCGTGCTGCTGCAGATCGGCGACCCCGCCAATATCGAGCTGGTGCGGCAACTCGTGCAGGCCCACGCCTACTGGCGCCTCAAAGGGCTGGCGGTGGATCTGGTGATCTGGAACGAAGATCACGCCGGATACCGGCAACTCCTTCACGAACAGATTATGGGGCTGATCGCCGCCGGCATCGAAGCCAACGTGACCGATCGACCCGGCGGCATCTTTGTCAGACCTGCGGAACAGATATCGAACGAGGACCGCATTCTCATCCAAACGGTCGCTCGGGCCATCCTCACCGACAGTCAGGGAACGCTGGAGGACCAGATCAGCCGTCGCGGCCTCGGGGAGGTCACCGTGCCGCGCCTTACGCCGATCCGAACCCGCCGCGCCGACCCCACAGCGGGTGCCGCCTTGCCTCGCGGCGATCTGATCTTCTTCAATGGGCTGGGAGGCTTCACTCCGGATGGGCGCGAGTACGTCATTACGACCGCGCCCGGGCAAATGACGCCGGCGCCATGGGTGAATGTCCTCGCGAACCCAACCTTCGGAACCGTGATCTCGGAGAGCGGCCCGTCCTGCACCTGGGGCGAAAATGCCCACGAGTTTCGTCTCACCCCCGGGACCAACGATCCCGTGAGCGATTCCAGCGGAGAGGCCTTCTACCTCCGGGATGAAGAGAGGGGCTACTTCTGGTCCCCCACACCGCTGCCCAGCCGCGGAAGGACGCCTTACGCCTGCAGGCACGGATTCGGCTACAGCGTCTTTGAGCACACAGAGCACGGGATCCGCTCCGAGCTGTGGGTTTACGTGGCCCTGGACGCGCCGATCAAATGCACGGTGTTGAAAGTGCGGAACGAATCCGGCCGATCCCGGCGACTTTCGGCCACGGGATACGTGGAATGGGTGTTGGGGGAGCGGCGGCCGAAATCGGCCATGCACGTCGTCACCGAAGTCGACCCCGGGAGCGGAGCGCTCTTCGCCCGGAACCCCTACAACACGGAATTTGCCGACCGGGTGGTTTTTTTCGACGCGGACGCTGCGGTTCGGACCGTAAGCGGCGACCGGACGGAATTCATTGGGCGCAACGGCACGCTTCGGAGTCCGGCGGCCATGACTCGGGTGGGACTTTCAGGCAAGGTGGGGGCCGCCTTGGATCCCTGCGCCGCAATCCAGGTTCCCTTCGAGCTGGCCGATGGACAAGAGCGTGAGATCATCTTCATCCTTGGCGTGGGGCGAAACGCCGGTGATGCCCGCCGCTTGGCGCTTCGCTTCCGAGGATCCGCTTCGGCGCGCAGCGCCCTCGAAGCGGTGTGGCAGTACTGGAATCACACTCTCGGGGCCGTGCATGTGGAAACACCGGACCCGTCTCTCGACCTGCTGGCCAACGGCTGGCTCCTGTATCAGACTCTTTCGTGCCGTCTTTGGGCGCGAACGGGATATTACCAGCCGGGGGGCGCCTTTGGTTTCCGCGACCAGCTGCAGGACGTGATGGCCCTGATTCACGCCGAGCCACACCTCGTACGTGAACACCTACTCCGTTGCGCGGCCCGTCAGTACCCGGAGGGAGATGTTCAGCATTGGTGGCATCCCCCCTCGGGTCGGGGCGTGCGTACCCATTGTTCGGACGATTTCCTTTGGCTGGTGTCGGCGACGTGCCGTTACGTTCTGAGCACAGGGGACACCGGAGTGTTGGACGAGTTGATCCCCTTCGTTGAAGGCCGCCCGGTAAACCCCGAGGAGGACTCGTATTACGATTTACCCGGCCGGTCTGAAAAAACGGCCAGTTTATATGAACATTGTGTGCGCGCCATCCTGCGGGGGCTCAGATTCGGGGAGCACGGCCTGCCGCTCATCGGCTCCGGTGATTGGAACGACGGCATGAACCTGGTGGGCGAACAGGGCAAAGGCGAAAGCGTCTGGTTGGGTTTTTTCCTTTACGATGTGCTCATGCGGTTCACGGAGCTTGCCCGTATCCGGGGGGACCTGTCTTTCGTCGAACGTTGCCAGAGGGAGGCCGAGCGAGTGCGACGGTCCGTCGAGCTGTTTGGCTGGGACGGCGAGTGGTACCGTCGCGCTTACTTTGACGACGGCTCGCCCCTTGGGTCGGCGAGTAACCCCGAATGCCAGATTGATTCGGTCGCGCAAAGCTGGTCGGTTCTTTCCGGGGCAGGCGAAGCTGAGCGCTCGCGCATGGCCATGGAAGCGGTGGATAAGCGCCTCGTTCGCCGGGACCATAGGCTGATCCGGCTCTTGGATCCGCCGTTCGACAAATCGACCTTGAATCCCGGCTATATCAAAGGGTACGTTCCCGGCGTGAGGGAAAATGGCGGGCAGTACACGCAGGGAGCGATCTGGGCGGCGATGGCCTTCGCTGCTTTGGGCGACAGCCGGCGCGCATGGGAACTGTTGGCCCTGATGAACCCGGTAACCCACGCGCGATCTGCGGAGGAGATTGCGATCTACAAAGTGGAACCGTACGTCGTCGCGGCCGACGTATATGCACTTGCGCCGCACACCGGCCGCGGGGGATGGACGTGGTACACGGGCTCGGCCGGCTGGATGTACCGGCTGATCGTGGAATCACTCCTGGGGCTGAGGCTGGAAGTGGACAAACTGCGGGTTACCCCGTGCTTCCCGGCGGATTGGAAGGCATTCAAGGTACACTATCGATATCGGGAGACCGTCTACCATATCGCCGTCCTCCAAACTCAGGCCGGGAATGGCGAGATTAGGGTGACTGTGGATGGCGTCGAACAGCCCGACCGGGCGATTCCCCTTGTTGACGACCACCAGGACCACTCGGTCGAGGTGAAAATACCCGTGGCATACAACAGATAAGAAATTCCTTTGTCGCGCCTCATTCGAAGCGCAGGGCGTCGATCGGGTTGAGCTTGGAGGCCTTCCGGGCCGGATAGAATCCGAAGAAAACGCCGATCGACCCGGCGAAGAGGAACGAGAGTATCACCGACCCGGTCGAGACGACCGTGTTGATGTTGGCGAAGATGGGAATGACCTTCAGCACCTTGGACGTGCCCACCCCCAGGCCGATGCCGATGATCCCGCCGGTCAGGCTGAGGACGATCGCCTCGAGCAGGAACTGGAGCAGGATGTCGCTCTCCTTGGCCCCGATCGACATCCGGATGCCGATCTCCCGGACGCGCTCGGTCACCGAGACGAGCATGATGTTCATGATCCCGATCCCCCCGACGAGGAGTGAGATGGCGGCGATGCTGCCGAGCAGGAGTTGGAGGACGCCCATCGCGCTCTCCATGCTCTCGGCGACGTCGGCCATGTTCCGGATGTTGAAGTCGTCGTCCTGGATATCCAGGAGGTGGTGCCGGTCGCGGAGAAGGGCGGCCACTTCCGCCTGGGCGTTGGGCATCAGCTCGGGCGAGGCCGCCGAGACGTCGATCGAGGAGATGTTGGTGTACCGCATCAGCCGCTTGCCGGCCGTGGTGTAGGGAACGCAGATCAGGTCGTCCCGGCTGCCGAAGCCGCCCGTTTCGCCCTTCGATTTCAGCACGCCGATGATCGTGAACGGGACGCGCCGGATGCGGACGACCCGGCCGAGGCAGTCTTCGCCCTCCTCGAACAGGTTATTCCTGACCTCGACTCCGATGACGGCGACCTTGGCATCGCCCTGGACCTGGTCCTCGTCGAAGAAGACGCCTTCCGCCATCTCCCAGCGCCGGATTTTCGGATATTGATCGCTGACGCCCTGGATCTGGGTCCGCCAGTTCTTGTTGCCGTTGATGACCTGCTGCTGGGTGTTGACGTTCGGCGACGTGGCCTGGACCGAGGGGCATTCCCGGTCGATCGCCTCGACGTCGGCAAGCTTCAGGGTATTGCGCGCGCCGAATCCCAGATGGATCCCGCCCTGGTTCATGCTCCCGGGCCGGACGACGAGGAGGTTCGTGCCCATGTTCTCGAACCGGGCCTTGATCCCCATCTTGGCCCCGGTGCCGATGCTGACCATGGCGATCACCGCCCCGACCCCGATGATGATGCCCAGGGCGGTCAGGAAAGTCCGCATCTTGTTCCGACTGAGGGCCCGGAACGACACTCGGAAAATCCGCAAGTACTTGATCATTCTCGAACTCCTCCCGCTCCGTCGAATCCCCCGGAGCGGGTATAAAATCGTTTATATATCGAGGCGCCAAAGAAGAGCATTATATATCAGCGCCTCCCGAAAAATCCATTCCCTCTCTCATATTATGCGTGCTTGCGCGGGTGGGCCATCAGGAAGTAGAGCGTCGGAGTGGCCACGAGCGACAGAAGGACGGAAATGCAGAGCGAGCCGATGACGGCGATGGCCAGCGGTTTGAGCATGTCCGCGCCCGATCCGATCCCGTAGGCCAGGGGCAGCATGCCGAGCGCCGCGGCGAGCGAGGTCATCAGGACGGGCCGGAGCCGGCGCCGCCCCGACCGGACCAGGGCTTCGACCAGGTCGAGCCCGTCGGCCCGGAGGTGCTTCACGAAGTCGAGCATGAGGATGCCGTTCTTGGCCACGATGCCGATCCCGATGATGGCCCCCAGGAGCGAGACCACGTTGAGCGAAGTCCCGGTCAGCCAGAGGGCCAGGACCGTACCGAACAGGGCCAGAATGGCCCCGAAGACGATGGCCAGAGGCTCATAGAACGACCCGAATTCCAACAACAAGATCGTGAACACCAGGAAGATCGCCATGAGCAAAACGAACAGGAGGTTCCGGAACGATTTCTGCTGTTGTTCATAGAGCCCGCCGTACTCGATGGTCCCGGGAGGAATGGACGAGTCTTGATTCAGCGCGACGCGGATCTCGGCCATGGCGCTGCCCATGTCGCGGCCTTCGAGGCGGGCCGTGACGGCCACGTCCTGCCGCGAATCTTCGCGCCGGAGCTCGAGCTGACCCGGCTCCTCGACGATATCGACGACCTGCGAGAGCTTGACGAGCGCCCCGTCGGGCGTCCGGAGCGGCATCTCGCGGAGGCCGGCCAGCCGGCCGAGACGGGACGGATCGACCTTGACCCGGATGGCGATCACCCGATCGCCCTCCAGCACCGAGGAGGCCGTGCGACCGAGCAGGGCCGTGTTGACGGCCGCAGCGACGTCGTCCGCCGTCAGTCCGAACCTCCGCGCCTCCAGCGGGCGGACGCGGAGGCTGATCGTCGGCCCGGTGTAGACCAGTCCGTTGAACGTGTCCACAACGCCGGCGATCTTCTTGATCCGGTCCTCGACCTCGGGCGCTTTCTTCTCGAGCCACGCTTGATCGGTCGAAAACAATTTCACTTCGATCGGCTGAGGGGCCCACATCAGATCCCCGATCAGGTCCCCCAGGATCCCGGGGAATTCCCAGGTCAACCCGGGCAGTTCCGTGTTGAATCTTCGCCGCAGTTCGGAGATGACGTCGGCGGTCATCCGCTTGCGGTTGTTTTTCAGCTTGACCAGGAAATCTCCCGTGTTCGGTTCGGCGATGGACAGGGCCAGTCGCGCGCCGGTGCGGCGCGAATAGCTTTCCAGCTCCGGGACCGTCCGCAGGATCTTCTCCGCCTCCAGCAGCTGGCGGTGCGTCTCCGCGAGACTCGTTCCCGGAGGGGTGAAGTAATCGATGACGAAGCCGCCTTCATCCATGGGCGGAAGAAATTCGCTGGCGAGCCGGGTATAAATGAAAATGCCGGCCAGCAGCACGAGCCCGCAGGCGCCCATGGTCAGCCAGCGGCGGCGGAGGGCGAGGCGGACGCCCTTCTCGTAAACCTCGATGATCCTCCGGAGCCAGGGGCCGATGAGCTCTTTCGGCGCGCGGGAACTCTCCGTTTTCGGAGATCGGATCAGCCAGGTCGCGAGCGATGGGGTGAGGGTGACGGCCAGGACAAGCGAAGTCAGGAGCGAGACGACCATGGTCAGCGCCAGGGCGCGGAAGAAGACGCCGGTGATCCCTTCGAGAAACGCCAAGGGGATGAAGACGACGACGGGCGTCAGGGTCGATCCGACCAGCGGCCGGAAAATCTCGTCGATGGCTTTTTGGACGGCTTCGAGCCGCCCCAGGCCGGTCAACAGCTTGGTATGGATCGCCTCCACGACGACGATCGCGTCGTCGATGACGAGCCCGATGGCCGCGGCGATGCCTCCCAAGGTCATGAGGTTGAACGTCAGTCCGGTGAGCTTCATCGAAAGGAGGGTGATGAGCACCGTGACGGGGATGACCAGGGTGGCGACCAGCGTCGTGCCCCAATTTTTCAAGAAGAAATAGAGGATGAACACGGACAGGATCAGGCCGAACAAGATCGCCTCCCAAACGCTCGCGACCGAAGCGTGGACGATTTCGGACTGGTCATAAAAAAAAGCGAGTTTCATATCGGCCGGCAACTCCCGTTTCAGTTCGCGGAGCTGGGCCTTGAGGGACTTGGCGATGTCCAGCGTGCTGCCGTCCGGCTGGCTGCGGACGTTGAGCAGGACGGCGTTCTCTCCGTCGGCGGTCACGACATTGAAGACGGGTTCCGGCCCGCGCTCGACCCGGGCGATGTCCCGGACCCGGACCGGATGACCGTCGACGGATTTGACCACGAAATTTTCGATGTCCGGGATCGTATGCAGGCGTCCGTCGACCACGGTCAGATACAGCGTATGATTCTCTTCGTGCATGCCGGCCGGGGCGACGAAATTGTTGGCTGTCAGGGCGTCGGAGATCTGAGAGAGGGTGAGACGCGCGGCGCTCAGCCGGAGGGGATCGACCACGATATGGTATTCGGGCGTCCGGCCTCCGACGAGGTCCACCCGGGCGACCCCGGGAATCCGCAGGAACCGCAGCTTGAGATTGTACCGCGCCGTCTCCCAGAGTTCGGTGATCCCGCGCGTATTGCTGGTCAGGCTGACGCCGAGGATGGGGAAGGCCGAAAACGTCAGTCGGAAGACCGAGGTCTCGGCCGTCGCGGGCAACGCGCTCCGGATCTGGGAAAGCCGGCTGAGCACATAGAGCTCGGACTCGATCATCGGGACGTTCCAGGTGAAAAAGACGCTGATTTCCGCCGCGCCGCGGCCCGTGGCCGAACGGACGGTGACCACGCCGCGGATGTCCTTCATCGCTTCTTCGATGGGCCGGGTGATGGTCGCCATCATCTCGTCGGCGGGCATGACGCCGTTGTCCACGAGAATGACGACCCGGGGGAAATTCGTCTGGGGGAAGACCGAGGACGAGATGGTGAAGGCCGAGTAGGCGCCCGCCAGGCACAGGGCGGCGCAGATGAAGACGATCGAAAGCGAAGAGCGCGTGGCCAAGCGGCTGATCATGTCACTTCCCGAGGATCCGGATTTTTGTTTCCGCGGGAAGGCTGTACGCTTCTTCCAGGACAATGGACGATCCTTCTTTGACGCCGTCTCCGGAGACCTCGACGAGGCCGGCTTCGCGCAAACCGATTTTCACCGGTTTGCGGACGGCTTTCTCGCCCTCGACCAGCATGATCGAGCCTCCGCCCGAGGGGTCCAAAATGACCGCGGCTTCCGGAACGGCCAGGCACTCGCGCCTTTCTTCGCAGACAATCTGGACGCTCAGGAACTGTCCCGGGTGGAAGGCGGGACCGGCGGGCAGGGAGATGCGGACCGGGAGGGAGTCGTTTTTATCGTCGATCTGGGACCCGACGTAAATCACCTTGCCGAATTCGGCTTCGGCTGTCTCGAACCGGACAGGCTGGCCGACCTTTACGAGCCCCGCCTCCCGGCTGGGGACGCTGACCGTCGCCACCAGGCGGCCGAGGTCGATGATCTTGGCCAGCA